>Ga0209169_10000034_pt1 | contig 74353 bp, 64 predicted proteins | sample HubBroMetageWRM4_FD_188346 | JGI IMG/M metagenome (GOLD analysis project Ga0209169, IMG submission 188346) | Warmed soil microbial communities from the Hubbard Brook experimental Forest, New Hampshire - Hubbard Brook CCASE Soil Metagenome WRM 4... | ecosystem: Environmental > Terrestrial > Soil...
GGCCGTGGTGGGAAAAGCCGGGCATGACGCTCGGCATGGGCATGACCGAAAAGCAGGGCGGCACCGACGTGCGCGCCAATTCCACCACCGCCACGCCGGTTGGCGAGGCTTACGCGATTACCGGTCACAAGTGGTTTCTGTCCGCGCCGATGTGCGACGCCTTCTTGGTATTGGCGCAGGCGCCCGGCGGACTCTCCTGTTTCTTCGTTCCGCGTTTTCGCCCTAACGGCGCGGTCAATGGTCTGCGTCTACAGCGATTGAAGGACAAGCTCGGCAATCGATCCAATGCGTCGAGCGAAGTCGAATTCGTAGATGCGTTCGCGGTGCGCGTCGGCGAGGAAGGCGCAGGCGTGCGCACCATTATTCAGATGGTGCAACTGACGAGGCTTGACTGCGCGCTCGCGTCGGCTGGCTTCATGCGGATGGCGATGACGCAGGCCATCCATCACTCCCGCTATCGCTCGGTTTTTCAAAGGCACCTCTACGACCAACCGATGATGCGCGCGGTGTTGGCGGACCTGGCGCTGGAAGTGGAAGGCGCGATCGCACTCGTCATGAGGCTTTCTCGCGCGTTCGATTATGCGGCCGCCGACCCGCGCGAGGCGGCCTATGCGCGGCTCATCACACCGGCGGCCAAATATTGGATTTGCAAAACCGCGCCGAGCTTCATTTACGAGGCGATGGAATGCCTAGGCGGCAACGGTTACGTCGAGGAAAGCATGCTGCCGCGGCTTTATCGCGAGGCGCCACTCAACGCCATCTGGGAAGGCTCCGGCAACGTCATGTGCCTTGACGTTCTGCGCGCGCTTAAGCGCGAAAGCGAGGCCGATGAGCTCCTCTCCGGCCTTGGACGCGAAGTCGCCCAATGGACGGGCGAAAAAGTCCGCTCAATCGAACCGGCAAATGAGCTGGAAAGCGAAGCCACAGCCCGTGTCACCGTCGGCAGGTTGGCGACGTTGGCCGCGGCCTCGGCGCTGGCGGCCACTGCGCCCGCCGCAATCGTAGACGCATTCATTCGCAGCCGGCTCCTTGCGCCGCACGCCGCGCTGTACGGCGCAGGCGGCATCGATTCACCGACGATTCACGCTCTACTGCAGCGCGCCTTGCCCGAGGGATGAGTCGCACCTAGTCAGTTGCATCGCGCTAACCAAACCAGGGGGCTTACGATCATGCGGTCGATACTTTTAAGGCTTGCATTTGTTGCCACGCTTCTGCTGCCGGCGGTCGACACAGCGCTGGCGGCAGACTCCATGACGCTTGCTTCGCGCTATGACGTCGCCGGGACTAATCCGGACGGGTCGAAATATTCCGGCACCGCGAGCGTCAAGGTGATCTCGGACACGACGTTCACGATCAAGTGGGATATCGCCGGCTCGGTGTATGAGGGCTTTGGCATGCGGTTGAACGATACCTTGTCGGCAACCTATACAATCGACGGCGAACCCGGACTTGTCATGTACAAGGTCGGCGGCGACGGCATCAACGGACTGTGGGCGATCCGCGGCCACAACGGCAGTGGCACCGAACACCTGACGCCGCGCGATTAACCGAGCGGTCGCCGGCGCGACGCCTTTCAATGGCTTAATCGATCGAGCGCGCCCTGCAGGATATAGGCGGCGGCGTGTTGATCGATGACGGCTTTGCGCTTCCGGCGGCTCGCGTCGGCTTCGATCAATACGCGCTCGACCGCCGCGGTCGACAGCCGTTCGTCCCAAAGTCCGATCGGCAGTGCGGTCAGCTTGGCGAGATTGCGCGCAAACGCGCGGGTCGCCTGCGCGCGCGGCCCTTCGCTGCCGTCCATATTCAGCGGCAAGCCAAGGACGAAACCGACCACGCGCCGTTCGGCGGCAAGCTCAAGAAGCCGTTCGGCATCGCTAGTGAACCGCGCTCGCGCAATGGTGACGACCGGTGCGGCAAGCTTCCGATCGGGATCGCTGACCGCTACTCCAATGGTCTTGGTGCCAAGATCGAGCCCAAGGAGCGAACCCCGCTCCGGCATGAGCGCGGCGGCGTCAAGAAGCATAGCGACGGGCATGGCGCTCCGTAGCATGCGGGAGGGTCGCGACCAACGCGGCGGGAAGCTATTGCCATCGCAAAAAAGCAACGCCCGCCAAACCGGCGGGCGTTGCTTTTAGTTCGCCTGAATGGGTCGGTCAGCGATCCGCTTGGCCGAGCGCAATGCGATCAATGTCCGAACGGGTGATGCCGATGTCGGCGAGCTCGCGATCGCTCAGATGCGAAAGCTCTCGCCGAGCTTCGCTGTAGCGCTTCCACTCGTTGAAGAGGCGGGCAATGGAAGTAAGCATGTCTTGGTCTCCAATCCTTTCCCCGGGGATCACCGCGGTGCCAGGCCGGGTGTCTCCGTCCGACATAAGGAACAGATGTGCGCTGCACCATATATTTTGCTGCAGTGCAGCTAGGACCGACATGCATGCCATTTATTTGAAAGTGCAGCGGATTTTTAATCATCCGTTTAGCTTGAGGGTTGGGCATTGGCGCGCTCAATTGCCATTTTTTGCGTCGCACGCGCCTGCTTTACGCCATCGATTGATCGCGGGCGCGCCGTACTTTGACGCACATAATCCCCGTGGTGTTGCGTTAGTCGGGGACGTCATGATGGGGATCATTCAAGATCATCGAAGCCGAAACCATCGGCGGCATGCCGAAGAGTGCGTGGCAATGGCCCGCGCCGCGGACGACCAGAGCGACAAAGTGCTTTGGCTTACCTTGGCGCAGTCATGGGTGCGACTTGCAGAGCACGTCGCCCGCGCCACGAGCGTCGCGGCCAATGATGACGCGCAAGCGTCGCCTGAGACGGCCTCAAGGTCTACGGCTTAGGGTCTTAGGTATTGGAGCCGGTACGGTCACTCGCCGCGGCGCGCTTTCGCCGCGTGGTCGACGCCGCGTGTCAAATTCCGGGTTGGACTTGCAGGATACCGCAAGGCGGAGATAAATCTCGACGCAGGGCGGTTAGCTCAGCTGGTAGAGCGTCTGCTTTACACGCAGAATGTCGGCGGTTCGAGTCCGTCACCGCCCACCACCAAAGTTCGAGTTCGCGGAAATTAGAGACGCCTGATGACGGAAAGGCGGACTTCCCGTCATCAGGCGCCCAAACGCTCGCGCGATGTCAGATTGCTTCTTTTAATTCTTTCGACGCGCGGAAGGCGACTTTCTTGCTCGCCTTGATCTGAATTGCTTCGCCCGTTGCGGGGTTGCGGCCCATGCGCGCGGCGCGCTTGCGGACTTGGAGAATGCCGAGGCCGCCAATGCGAATGCGCTCGCCTTTTTTCAGATGCTTGACAATTTGGCCGACCAGACCCGCGAGGATGGCCTCCGATTGCTTCTTCGACAGTTCATTATCTTCCGCAAGGCTTGCAGCAAGATGCTTTAATGTAACGGTTGTGGCTGGTTTATTTGCCATTAGACCCTCCTCGATGAATCCTAGACCGGCGAAAAGTGCCCGCCAACTCGATGCAATTAGACGATTCGGTTTCGGCTGACCACGTTGTTTTGCCGATTCCACCGGCATTTTGCCCGTTATCCCGCCCTATCTGGTCCGCCTCTGTGGCGTGCGCAAGGCAGCCGCAAGAGTGCATTTAGGCCCGAATTCCTTGACTTGCCGCATCGCGCGCCTTAAGTGCGAGCGCGCCCGCGGGGGCGTAGCTCAGTTGGTTAGAGCGTCGGCCTGTCACGCCGAAGGTCGCGGGTTCGAGTCCCGTCGCTCCCGCCAGCTTTTTCAACGACTTAAGCAATAGCGCTCGCTCCATTTTCAACTCAGGCCTGGCGGAAAATTCCAACTCTGGATTCTCGCGCACAGGGCTGTGGCAGCGCGCCTTGCGCGTTTTTGTGCACTGCGCTAAGGGTCGCAAATCTTCGAATTATTCCAACGCGAAACCGCTGAGATTGGGGCATCGCGGTCCTTGCTTGGGCGGAACCGTCGCGTGGAGGGCATGTTCCTGAGGTAGGCAAAAGGCCGTCCCGCCCGACGGCCGACCAGAGGAGCGCCCGATGGCTCAATCGCTTAATCAGTTGCTGCTCGGCTACCTCCCGCTTGTCATTTTCATCGGCGTCGCGCTGGTCATCGGGCTCGCGCTGTTGTTGTCCGCGTTTCTGCTCGCCCATAAACAGCCCGACCCGGAAAAGCTGTCGGCCTACGAATGCGGCTTCAACGCTTTCGACGATGCGCGCATGAAATTTGACGTCCGTTTTTATCTGGTCGCTATCCTATTCATTATCTTCGACCTCGAAGTCAGCTTTCTGTTTCCGTGGGCAGTCGCCTTCGGCAAGCTCGGCTTGTTTGGCTTTTGGTCGATGATGATCTTCCTTGCGGTCCTGACGATCGGATTTATCTATGAGTGGAAGAAGGGAGCGCTCGAATGGACGTGAGCGAACCCACGATCGTCGCCCCGCGCCAGCAGATCCTCGCGCCGCGTGCCGGAACTCCAACCGGTGCGGACGATCCGCTTTTCGCCAAGGTCCGGGCAGATCTGACCGATAAGGGCTTTCTGGTCGCCGCGGCCGACGACCTTATCGCCTGGGCGCGTGCCGGCTCGCTGATGTGGATGACGTTCGGTCTCGCCTGCTGTGCCGTCGAGATGATGCAAATGTCGATGCCGCGCTACGACGCGGAACGATTCGGGTTTGCGCCGCGCGCTTCGCCGCGACAATCCGACGTCATGATCGTCGCCGGAACGCTAACCAATAAAATGGCCCCGGCGTTGCGGAAAGTGTACGACCAGATGCCGGAGCCGCGTTACGTCATCTCCATGGGCTCGTGCGCCAACGGCGGCGGCTATTATCATTATTCCTATTCGGTGGTGCGTGGCTGCGATCGCATCGTGCCGGTCGATATTTATGTGCCCGGTTGTCCACCTACCGCCGAGGCGCTGCTTTACGGCGTCCTCCTGCTGCAGAAAAAAATCCGGCGGACGGCCACCATCGAACGCTGATCATGGATGAGATACTCGACAACCTCGGCCGAACCGTCGCGACTGCGCTTTCTAACGCGGTCGAAGGCTATTCGGTAGCGCACCAAGAGCTGACGGTGAAGGCGCGGTCCGCCGACATTGTCGCGGTCTTGCGTTTCCTGCGCGACGACCCGCGTTGTTTGTTCTGGAACATTGTCGACATCGCCGCCGTCGATTGGCCGAGCCGCGAGCGGCGGTTCGACGTTGTCTATCATTTGCTCTCGCCGAAGCACAATGCGCGCATTCGCATCAAGATTGAAACCGACGAAGCGACCCCGGTGAATTCCGTCATTGAAGTGTTTCCCGGCGCCGATTGGTTCGAGCGCGAGGTCTTCGATCTTTACGGCATCGCGTTCACCGGCCATCCGGACATGCGCAGGCTGCTCACCGACTACGGATTTGACGGCCATCCGTTGCGCAAGGATTTTCCTCTGACCGGGTTTGTTGAGGTGCGTTACGACGACGAACTCAAACGTGTCGTCTACTCGCCGGTGAGCTTGACGCAGGAGTTCCGCAATTTCGATTTTCTATCGCCGTGGGAGGGGCCGGATTACGATCTGCCCGGTGATGAGAAGGCCCGAAAAATCGGCGGGCAGGATTCGTGAGCGTGGTCAAAGCATGAAATCGACGCTCAAGCCCGGTTTGAAGCATCGTCTTACCTATACGGTCGGGGCGGACAAGACCGTTCCGCGCACCTTTCCCGAGTCGAAGATCATTGCGTCGATGCCGGAGGTATTCGCCACCGGCTACATGATCATTCTGATGGAATGGGCATGCACCGAACTTCTCGCCGGGCATCTTGACGCCGGCGAAGGCAGCGTCGGCGTGCATGTTGACGTGAGCCACCTAGCCGCGACGCCTCCGGGCATGACAGTGACCGTGGATGCCGAATGCGTCGAGATTGTCGACCAGCGGGTCGCGTTTTCCGTCACGGCTCATGACGGCATGGATCTCATCGGCGAAGGCCGGCACGAGCGTTTCGTCGTTGCCTGGGACAAATTCAACGCGCGGGTGGCGGCGAAGACTGGAAAGGTGCGTGAAAAACAGATTTCGTCGTTGCAAGCGAGCTGAGAGCGAAAACGAATTGCGGACGTGATGAGCGCGGAAACCGAGCGGAACTTCACCATCAATTTCGGGCCGCAACATCCGGCGGCGCACGGCGTATTGCGCCTTGTTCTTGAGCTGGACGGAGAGGTGGTGGAGCGCGTCGATCCGCATATCGGGCTTCTGCATCGCGGCACCGAAAAGCTGATCGAGCACAAGACTTATCTGCAGGCGATTCCCTATTTCGACCGGCTCGATTACGTCGCGCCGATGAACCAGGAGCACGCGTTTTGCCTGGCGGCTGAGAAGTTGCTCGGGCTTACGATCCCAAAGCGCGCGCAAATCATCCGCGTACTGTACTGCGAGATCGGCAGGCTGCTTTCGCATCTCCTCAACGTCACCACCCAGGCGATGGATGTCGGCGCCCTCACGCCGCCGCTATGGGGATTTGAGGAGCGCGAAAAGCTGATGCTGTTCTACGAGCGTGCGTCAGGCTCGCGCATGCATGCGGCTTATTTCCGCATTGGCGGCGTGCACCAGGATTTGCCGCCGAAGCTCGTGGACGACATTGAGGCATTCTGCGATCCATTCCTGAAAGTGTGCGACGATCTCGAAGAGCTGTTGACCGAGAACCGCATTTTCAAACAACGCAACGTCGATGTCGGTGTCGTCGAACTTGCCGACGCCTGGGCGCGCGGCTTCTCCGGCGTGATGGTGCGCGGCTCCGGCGCCGCGTGGGATTTGCGCAAGGCTCAGCCCTACGAGTGCTATTCCGAATTCGATTTTGATATCCCGGTTGGCAAGAACGGCGACTGTTACGACCGCTATTGTGTGCGCATGGAGGAGATGCGCCAGTCAGTGCGCATCATGAAGCAATGCATCGAACGGCTGCGCACCGCGGAAGGGCAGGGACCGGTGGTCGTTGACGATCATAAAATCGTGCCGCCGCGCCGCGCCGTCATGAAGCGCTCGATGGAAGCGCTCATTCATCATTTCAAGCTCTATACCGAGGGCTTTCACGTGCCCGCGGGCGAAGTCTACGCCGCCGTCGAAGCGCCCAAGGGCGAGTTCGGCGTCTATCTGGTCGCTGACGGCGGCAACCGGCCGTATCGGTGCAAGATCCACGCTCCGGGTTTCGCGCACCTGCAAGCGATGGATTTCCTTTGTCGCGGCCACATGCTGGCCGACGTAACCGCAATCCTCGGCTCAATCGACATTGTTTTCGGCGAGATCGACCGATGAGCGTGCGCCGTCTTGCCGAAAAGCAACCGCCGAGTTTTGCGTTCTCGCCCGAGAACCTGGAATGGGCGCAAGCGAAAATCGGCCAATACCCGCCGGGCCGCCAGCAATCGGCTGTGATTCCTGTTCTGTGGCGAGCGCAGGAGCAGTGCGGCGGGTGGCTGCCGCAGAAGGCCATCGAGGCCGTTGCCGACATGCTCGGCATGGCCAAAATCCGCGTGCTCGAAGTGGCAACCTTCTACACCATGTTCAACCTTGCTCCGGTCGGCCGCTTTCACGTGCAATTGTGTGGCACAACCCCGTGCATGCTCCGCGGTTCGGAGGGCCTGAAAGCGGTGTGCCGGCGCGTGATCGGCGGACAGGATCGTGTCTCGGCCGATGGTGTGTTCTCTTGGACCGAGGTCGAGTGCCTGGGCGCTTGCGTCAACGCGCCGATGGTTCAAATCAACGCCGATTATTATGAGGACCTGACGCCGGATTCACTCACGCGCATTCTCAACGAGCTTGCTGCCGGAAAAACGCCAAAGCCCGGACCGCAAATCGACCGGCATCTTTCGGCGCCGATAGGCGGCGAGACGACGCTGACCGATCCAACTTTGTACGCGACAAACGGCAAGCCGCCGCAAGCGGGCGCCGCCTTGACCGACAGCGAAGCAAAAAGGCCGGGCGAGGCGGCTAACGTTCACGAAGCGCCGATGCCGAAGCCACCGATTGCCGACTCAACCGATCAAAGACGCGGATAAACAACGTGCTCGCCGACAAAGATCGTATCTTCAAGAATCTCTACGGCCGCCATGATTGGGGGCTGGCCGGCGCTCGCGCGCGCGGCGCCTGGGACGGCACCAAGGCGATCCTGGAGAAAGGCCGCGACGCCATCGTCAACGAAGTGAAAGCATCCGGCCAGCGCGGGCGTGGCGGTGCTGGATTCCCGACCGGCGTCAAATGGTCGTTCATGCCAAAACAGTCCGGGGACCGCCCCAGCTATCTCGTCGTCAACGCCGACGAATCCGAACCGGGCACCTGCAAGGACCGCGAGATCATGCGGAACGATCCGCATCTGCTCGTCGAAGGGTGTTTGATCGCAGGCTGCGCGATGGGGGTGCATACCTGTTACATCTACGTCCGCGGCGAGTTCATACGCGAGCGCGAACATTTGGAAGCGGCGGTCGCGCAAGCCTACGACGCCAAGCTGATCGGCAAAAACAACATTCACGGCTTCGATTTCGACATCGTCGTCCATCACGGCGCCGGCGCGTATATCTGTGGCGAAGAAACGGCGCTGCTGGAAAGCCTGGAAGGCAAGAAGGGCATGCCGCGGCTCAAGCCGCCGTTCCCCGCCAATATGGGACTCTACGGGTGCCCGACGACGGTCAATAACGTCGAGACGCTTGCACAAGTCCCCGACATCATGCGCCGCGGCGCCGCGTGGTTTGCCGGCATCGGCCGGCAGAATAATACCGGCACCAAGCTGTATTGCATTTCCGGTCACGTTGAGCGGCCGTGTAACGTTGAAGAAAACATGGGCATTCCGCTGCGCGAACTGATCGATCGTCACGCTGGCGGCGTGCGCGGTGGTTGGAATAACTTGCTTGCGGTCATCCCCGGCGGCTCATCGATGCCACTCATTCCGGCGGGGCCGGATCAGGCCGACACGTTGTTGATGGATTTCGACGGCTGCCGGGAAAAGAAATCTGCGCTCGGTACGGCTGCTGTCATCGTCATGGACAAGAGCGCCGATATCGTGCGCGCCATGGCGCGCATTTCCTATTTCTACAAGCACGAGAGCTGTGGCCAATGCACGCCCTGCCGTGAGGGCATGGGTTGGATGTGGCGTGTGCTTAACCGCATGGCGGAAGGCAACGCCTTCAAACGCGAGATCGATATGCTCTGGGAAGTGACCACGCAGATCGAAGGTCACACCATCTGTGCGTTCGGCGACGGCGCCGCATGGCCGGTGCAAGGCCTGTTGCGGCATTTTCGTCCGGAGATCGAGCGCCGTATCGACGAATACACGGCTAATCCCGATGTCGAAGGCGTGCTCGATCCGCCGGTGCCGGAAGCGGCGGCAGCGCTCGACGCGATTCGCCTTTGAGAGGATTAAAAGGCAGCGGACTGTAGATGACCAAGCTCATTGTCGACGGCAAAGAGATCGACGTACCGGCGGAGTACACGCTGCTTCAGGCGTGCGAAGCCGCGGGCGCCGAGATTCCGCGCTTCTGCTATCAGGAGCGGCTGTCGATCGCGGGCAATTGCCGGATGTGCCTGGTCGAGCTTGCTGGCTCCCCGAAGCCGGTGGCGAGCTGCGCTTGGGGCGTGCGCGATTGCCGGCCCGGACCGAAGGGCGAACCGCCCGAAATCAAGACCCGGTCGCCGATGGTGCGCAAGGCGCGCGAAGGCGTGATGGAATTCCTGCTCATCAATCACCCGCTCGATTGTCCGATCTGCGACCAAGGCGGGGAATGCGACCTGCAAGATCAGGCCATGGCTTACGGCGTCGATCAAAGCCGCTTCCGCGAGAACAAGCGCGCCGTCGAGGACAAATATCTGGGCGCGCTGGTCAAGACCTCGATGAATCGCTGCATCCAGTGCACGCGTTGCGTCCGTTTCGCCACCGAAGTCGCCGGCGTGCCCGAACTCGGCGCCATTGGCCGCGGCGAGGACATGGAAATCACCACTTACCTCGAAGAGGCGATGACGTCCGAATTGCAGGGCAACGTCGTGGATCTCTGTCCGGTCGGAGCGCTGACCTCAAAGCCTTATGAATTCGCCGCCCGTCCGTGGGAGCTCAACAAGACCGAGTCGATCGACGTGATGGACGCGCTCGGCTCCGCCATCCGCATCGATACCCGCGGCCGCGAGGTCATGCGCATCCTGCCGCGCGTCAATGACGACGTGAACGAGGAATGGATTTCCGACAAGACGCGCCACGTGGCGGATGGTCTGCGCTCACAGCGGCTCGACCGGCCCTATTTGCGCGAGGGTGCGCGGTTACGCGAAGCTTCGTGGAGTGAAGCGTTCGCGGCTATTGCTCGCAAAGTGAAGCCCACGGACCCGAAGCGGATTGGCGCGCTGGTCGGCGACCTCGCCGCGGTCGAGGAAACTTTCGCGCTCAAGGACCTGATGTCGCGGCTTGGGGTAGCCAATCTCGATTGCCGCCAGGACGGTTCGGCACTCGATCCGAAATGGGGCCGCGCCAGCTACTTGTTCAATTCAACTATCGCTGGCCTTGATACGGCGGACGCGCTCCTCATTGTCGGCGCTAATCCGCGCAGTGAAGCCGCCGTGCTCAATGCGCGCATCCGCAAGCGCTGGCGCAACGCAAAGAGCTTCCCGATTGGACTGATTGGCGCCAAGCCGCCGCTGACCTACCCCTACGACTATATCGGCGCTGGGCCGGAAACTCTTGCCGACATTGGACGGCACAGTTTCGCCGAGTCGATGAAGAAAGCGGAGCGGCCGATGATTTTGGTCGGTGCCGGGGCCTTTGCGCGCAAGGACGGCGCGGCGGTCGCCTCGCTTGCCGCGAAGGCCGCGATCGAACTGGGCGCGGTGAAGGACGGCTGGAACGGGTTTAGCGTTCTGCACAACGCGGCGTCGCGCGCCGGCGCGCTTGATCTTAATTTCGTGCCGGGCGAGGGCGGCTTGACCGCGCTGCAAATGGCGCAAGCCGGCGCTCTCGATATCGTCTTTCTGCTCGGCGTTGACGAAATCGACGTGGCGCCGGGCGCTTTCATTATCTACGTCGGCACACACGGCGATCGTGGCGCGGCACGCGCCGACGTGGTGCTGCCCGCCGCGGCCTATCCGGAAAAATCGGCGACCTATGTGAATACCGAAGGCCGCGTGCAGATGGCGGCGCGTGCGGCGTTTCCGCCGGGAGACGCGCGCGAAGATTGGGCGATCCTGCGTGCATTGTCTGATGTGCTGGGGAAAAAGCTGCCCTACGATTCGCTTGCCGCGTTACGCCGCGCGCTTTATCAGGCGCATCCGCATTTCATGAAAATTGGACAAATCGCGTCGGGGGATGCCGCCGACATCCAAAGGCTTGCGGCACTCGGCGGCACGCCCGACAAGGCCCCCTTTGTCTCGCGCATCGGCGACTTCTATTTCACCAATCCCATCGCGCGGTGCTCCGCGGTGATGGCGGAATGTTCCGCGATCGCGCACGGACGCGCGGCGGCGGCCGCGGCGCAGTAGGACCGATGGCATGAACGAGTTCTGGTCCGACTACATTTGGCCGCTGGTCATCATGGTGGCCGAGAGCGTGCTGTTGCTCGTCATCCTGCTTATCGCCATCGCTTACGTGCTCTACGCTGATCGCAAAATCTGGGCGGCGGTGCAGATCAGACGCGGCCCGAATGTCGTCGGGCCGTGGGGATTGCTCCAATCGTTCGCCGATCTTCTCAAATTCGTGCTGAAGGAGCCGGTCATTCCGGCCGGTGCCAACAAGGGCGTCTTTCTACTCGCGCCGCTCGTCACCTGCACGCTGGCGCTCGCCGCCTGGGCGGTGATCCCGATGAGCGCCGGCGTGGTGATCGCCAACATCAATGTCGGTGTGCTCTACATCTTCGCGATCTCCTCGCTCATGGTCTACGGGGTGATCATGGCCGGCTGGTCATCGAACTCCAAATATCCGTTTCTGGCGGCGCTGCGCTCGGCGGCGCAAATGGTGTCGTACGAGGTGTCCATCGGCTTCGTGTTTATCACCGTGCTGCTCTGCGTCGGGTCGCTCAACCTTTCGGCCATTGTCGAAGCGCAAAACAGCGCGTGGGGTTTGCTGGGCTGGTACTGGTTGCCGCTGTTGCCGATGTTCGTCGTCTTTTTTGTTTCGGCGCTCGCCGAGACCAACCGGCCGCCGTTCGACCTTGTCGAGGCGGAATCGGAACTGGTGGCCGGTTACATGGTCGAATACGGCTCCACGCCGTACATGATGTTCATGCTCGGCGAATACGTCGCCATCGCCACCATGTGCGCCATGGCCACCATCCTGTTCCTCGGTGGCTGGCTGCCGCCGTTCCCGGTGGCGCCATTTACCTGGATACCCGGCCTGATCTGGTTTGTGTTGAAGGCATCTTTCGTGTTCTTCATGTTCGCGATGGTGAAAGCGTTCGTTCCGCGTTACCGCTACGACCAATTGATGCGGCTTGGCTGGAAGGTGTTTTTGCCGATCTCGCTTGCCATGGTTGTGATCGTCGCGGGCGTGCTCGAGGTCATCAGAGGCTGACATGCACATGCGACTAGATCAGGCCGCACGCTCCATTTTCCTCACAGAGTTCCTGCAGGCGCTCGTACTGTCGATGCGTTACTTCTTCAAGCCGAAGGCGACGATCAATTATCCGTTCGAGAAAAATCCAATCTCGCCCCGCTTTCGCGGCGAACACGCGTTGCGGCGCTATCCCAACGGCGAGGAACGCTGCATCGCTTGCAAGCTGTGCGAAGCGATTTGTCCGGCGCAGGCGATCACCATCGAGGCCGGGCCGCGCCGCAATGACGGCACGCGCCGCACCACGCGCTACGACATCGATATGGTCAAGTGCATCTATTGCGGGCTGTGTCAGGAGGCTTGCCCGGTCGACGCGATCGTCGAGGGGCCGAATTTCGAATTCGCCACCGAAACACGTGAAGAGCTTTATTATGACAAGGACCGCCTGCTGGCCAACGGCGACCGTTGGGAGCGGGACATCGCCAAAGCCATTGCGCTCGACGCGCCCTACCGTTGAGCCGGCGCCGCGATGATCCTCCAAGCGATCTTCTTCTACCTCTTTGCAGGTATATGCGTCGCCTCGGCGATCATGGTCATCGCGGCGCGCAATCCGGTGCATTCGGTGCTGTTTCTCATTCTCGCTTTCGTCAACGCGGCGGGATTGTTTGTACTCGTTGGCGCCGAATTCCTGGCGATGATCCTTATCGTCGTCTATGTCGGCGCCGTTGCCGTCTTGTTTTTGTTCGTGGTGATGATGCTGGACGTCGACTTTGCCGAGCTGCGCACTGGGCTTCTTAACTACCTTCCGGCCGGGTTTGTCGTCGGGGGTATTTTGCTCGCCGAACTGGTGTTCGTGGTTGTGGCCAAGGTGATCCAACCGGGCGTGGCGAAAGTGATTACCGCGCCGATTCCGCCCGCCAGCGCCGTCAACAATACCGAGGCGCTCGGCCTCGTGCTCTACACCCGCTACGTCTACTACTTCGAGGCCGCCGGACTGATCCTCCTTGTCGCTATGATCGGCGCCATCGTTTTGACGCTTTATCACAAGCCTCAAGTGCGGCGGCAGGTGATCGCCGAGCAGGTCGCGCGCCGGCGTAGCAGCGCGATCGACATCGTCAAGGTGAAGTCGGGGCAGGGGCTGTCATGATCATCGGGCTCGGACACTATCTGTCGGTCGGCGCAATCCTGTTCACGCTCGGGATTTTTGGAATTTTCCTCAACCGCAAAAACATCATCATTATTCTGATGTCGATCGAGCTCATCCTGCTCGCGGTGAACATCAATTTGGTCGCGTTCTCGGCCTTTCTCGGCGACATCGTCGGGCAGGTCTATGCGCTGATCGTGCTCACGGTGGCCGCGGCGGAAGCAGCAATCGGGCTCGCCATCCTCGTCGCCTACTACCGCAACCGCGGCTCCATCGCGGTTGAAGACGTGAATTTGATGAAGGGCTGACGCATGTTCCCGAAAAGTGGAACCCGGTTTTCGGAAAAGATCATGCGCCAGGGAAAAATCCTTGGCGGGCGTCCGCCTTCAACTGAACGGCGCGGTTTCTGAAATGTACGAAGCCATCGTCTTTCTGCCGCTCCTTGGCGCGATTATTGCCGGCGCAATCTCGCTGATCGGCGCCAGCCATCGTCATCCGGGCGAGGATCCGCCGCCGCCGCATGACGATCATGCCGCGCCGCTCGTTCCGGAGCACCACGCACCCATTCCCGAGACCGCCGCGCATGCGCGGCTTGAGCATTCCGATTCGGAGAACGACGAGAGCGCTGAGCCTGATGCGGGCTCGCGGACTGCCGAGTTGATTACGACGACCTTCCTCGGCATTTCGTGGCTGCTTTCTTGCGTTGCCTTCTTCGAAGTCGGCCTCAAGGGCCACGATGCTCGGGTAACGCTGTTCAATTTCATCACCTCCGGGGATCTCAAAGTCGACTGGGCGCTGCGTATCGATCCACTCACTGCGGTGATGCTGATTGTCGTGACGACCGTATCCGCACTCGTCCACCTTTATTCCATCGGCTACATGGCCGACGATCCGCATAAGCCGCGCTTCTTCTCCTACCTGTCGTTCTTTACCTTCGCCATGCTGATACTGGTGACCGCCGACAATCTTGCGCAATTGTTTGTCGGCTGGGAGGGAGTGGGGTTAGCGAGTTATTTGCTCATCGGCTTCTGGTTCCACAAACCGGAGGCTAATGCGGCCGCGATTAAAGCGTTCATCGTCAACCGCATCGGCGATTTCGGGTTCGCACTCGGGATATTTGCGGTCTTTGTGCTGACCGGCTCGATCAATTTCGATGCGGTTTTTGCTCAAGCTCCGGACCTGGTCGGCAAGAGCTTCCATTATCTCAGCTTCAATGCCGACGCACTGACCGTCGTCTGCCTGCTGTTGTTCATGGGTGCGATGGGCAAATCCGCGCAATTCCTGCTGCATACCTGGCTCCCGGACGCCATGGAGGGGCCGACGCCGGTGTCGGCGTTGATCCATGCCGCGACCATGGTGACGGCCGGCGTCTTTATGGTGGCGCGATTGTCGCCGTTATTTGCTCTTTCGCCGGTCGCGTCCGCGGTAGTCACCATCGTCGGCGCCACGACCGCGATTTTCGCGGCGTCAGTCGGTCTCGTGCAGAACGACATCAAACGGATCATCGCTTACTCGACCTGTTCGCAGCTCGGTTACATGTTCTGCGCCATGGGCGTCGGCGCCTATTCGATCGGGATGTTCCATCTGTTCACGCACGCCTTCTTCAAGGCGCTGCTGTTTCTCGGTTCCGGCTCGGTGATCCTCGCCATGCACCACGAGCAGGACATCCGCAAAATGGGTGGGCTGTGGCGGAAGATTCCCTTTACTTACGCCATGATGCTGATCGGCACTTTGGCGTTGACGGGATTCCCTCTGACCGCCGGGTATTTCTCCAAAGACGCGATCATTGAAGCCGACGACGCCGTCAGCGGCTTTGCCGCGAGCTACGGCTTCATCATGACGGTGGCCGCCGCGGCGCTCACATCGTTCTATTCATGGCGGCTCATCTTCAAGACCTTTCATGGCGAGCCGCACGATCACCACCATTACGAGGCGGCGCACGAAAGCGCCAAAGTGATGCTGGTCCCGCTCGCCATACTTGCAATCGGCTCGATTGCCGCGGGCTGGCCGGCGCTGCCGCTTTTTACCGGCGAGGGCGCCGAGCATTTCTTCCGCGAATCGCTGCTGCTTCCTGCATCCGGCGGCGTGCTCGAGGAAATGGAGCATCTCCCCGTCATCATCGGCTTTCTGCCGACGCTGATGATGATCGGCGGTTTTCTCGTCGCCTGGCAGTTTTATATGCGGCGGCCGGACATTCCGGCTGCGCTCGCCCGGGAGCAGGGCGTGCTCTATCGCTTTTTGCTCAATGCTTGGTATTTCGATCGCATCTACGATTTCTTGTTCGTGCGCCCGACGATGTGGCTGGGGCGGCTGTTCTGGAAAGGCGGTGACGGCTTCGTCATCGACGGGTTCGGTCCGGACGGGGTTTCCGCTCGCGTCCTCGATGTGACCAGAAACGTCGTCCGCCTGCAGACCGGTTACCTCTATCACTATGCGTTCGCGATGCTGATCGGCGTCGCGTTCTTCGTCACCTGGTTCATGTTCTTGGGCGCCCCGTCATGACCAGCTGGCCCATCCTTACAGTTGTGACCTTTCTGCCGATCGCCGGCGCCGCGTTCATCGCGCTGCTTCGCGATGACGATGCCGGTGTGCGCAATGCCCGTTGGGTCGCGCTTTGGACCACGCTGATCACGTTTGCGATTTCGCTGGTCCTGATCTGGCGCTTCGATGCCAGCTCCGCCGATTTCCAGTTTGTCGAAAAAGCGCCCTGGCTCGGCGGCGCCATCACCTACTCCATGGGAGTCGACGGGGTTTCGCTGCCCTTCGTCGTTCTCACCACGGCGCTGATGCCTATTTCGATTCTGGCGAGCTGGACCTCCATCCAGCGCCGGGTGCGCGAATACATGATCGCGTTCCTCGTGCTCGAGACCTTGATGGTGGGCGCGTTCTGCGCGCTCGATCTGGTGCTGTTCTATCTGTTCTTCGAGGGCGGCCTCATCCCGATGTTCCTGATCATCGGGGTCTGGGGCGGCCCACGGCGGGTCTATGCGAGCTTCAAATTCTTTCTCTACACGTTCCTCGGCTCGGTGTTCATGCTGCTCGCCATCATGGCGCTGTATTGGAACGCCGGCACGTCGGATATTCCGACGCTGCTGCACCACGCTTTTCCGCGCTCGCTGCAAACCTGGGCCTTCTTCGCCTTCCTCGCTTCGTTTGCCGTGAAGTTGCCGATGTGGCCGGTCCATACCTGGCTGCCTGACGCTCACGTCGAGGCGCCGACCGCGGGCTCCGTGATCCTGGCCGCGATCCTGTTGAAGCTCGGCGGCTACGGTTTCCTGCGGTTCTCACTGCCCATGTTCCCGCAAGCCGTGGTCGAGTTCGCGCCGCTCATTTACGCGCTCTCGGTGGTCGCTATCGTCTACACGTCGCTTGTCGCCTTGGTGCAGGAGGACGTGAAAAAGCTGATCGCCTACTCATCCGTGGCCCATATGGGCTTCGTGACGATGGGGCTGTTTGCAATGACGGCGCAAGGCCTCGCCGGCGGTATTTTTCAGATGATCTCGCACGGCATTGTGTCGGCCGCCTTGTTCCTTTGCGTCGGCGTTGTTTACGACCGCATGCACACCCGCGAGATCGCCGCCTACGGCGGCTTGGTCAATCGGATGCCGGTCTATGCCTTTGTGTTCATGGTGTTCACGCTCGCCAATCTGGGGCTGCCCGGCACTTCAGGTTTCATCGGTGAATTTCTGACGCTGCTTGGCACCTTTCGGGTGAACAACTGGGTAACGACCTTTGCCACGCTCGGCACAATCCTTTCTGCCGCGTATGCGCTTTGGCTATACCGCAAAATGATCTTCGGCAGACTGGAGAAGCCCAGCCTCGCGGGGATCAAGGACCTCGGCTGGCGTGAGATCGTGATTCTGGCGCCTCTCGTGGTGCTGACGATCGTGTTCGGCGTCTATCCCCAACCGGTGCTCGACATTTCCGCTGCATCCGTGACGCAGCTTATCGACAACTTCCACCATGCCGTCAGCAGCGTGCAGGCGGCAGATTTGGCGCGGTGACATCATGAACGCGCCTTTCACCACCGCCGATCTTTTGCCGCTGTTGCCGGAGCTCGTGCTCGGCGTCGGGGCCATGGCGCTCTTGATGCTCGGCGCCTATCGCAACGAACGCTCGGTGATCCTCATCGACATCGCGTGTATCGCGCTCCTGATCGTCGCCGGAATACTCGTCGTTGTACTCCCCGGCGGCAAGCAGGTGATTTTCAACGGCAGCTTCGTGATCGACAGTTTCGCGCGTTTCCTGAAGATCCTCGCGCTCGCGGGCTCGGCCGCCGCCATTCTGATGTCGATCGATTACGCCAAACGCCAGCGGCAGCAGCGTTTCGAATATTCGGTGCTTATCCTGTTGTCCACGCTCGGCATGTTGATGTTGATCTCCGCGGCCGATCTTATCGCGCTCTATCTCGGCCTCGAATTGATGAGTCTGCCGCTTTACGTGGTTGCGGCGAGCCATCGCACGGTGCTCCGTTCCACCGAAGCCGGTCTTAAATACTTCGTCCTTGGCGCGCTGTCCTCGGGCATGCTGCTCTACGGGGCATCGCTGACTTACGGCTTCACCGGAACGGTTTCATTTTCGGGGATCGCGCATTCGGCGGCCGATGCCGGGCCGGGATTGATTTTTGGCCTGGTGTTTTTGTTCGCCGGCTTTTGCTTCAAGGTCTCCGCCGTTCCCTTCCACATGTGGACGCCGGACGTTTATGAAGGCGCGCCGACGCCGGTAACGGCCTTCTTTGCCGCCGCTCCGAAGGTTGCCGGCATCGCCATGTTTGTGCGCGCCGCCGTCACAGCGTTTCCCGGCATCACCGGCCAATGGCAGGAAATCGTCACGTTCGTTTCGATTGCGTCAATGCTGCTCGGCTCGTTTGCCGCCATCGGCCAGCGCAACATCAAACGGCTGTTGGCGTACTCGTCGATTGGCCATATGGGCTTCGCGCTGGTCGGACTTGCGGCGGGGACGTCGCAGGGCGTGCAGGGCGTATTAGTCTACATGGCGATTTACATCACCATGACGCTCGGCGTCTTCGCCGTGGTGCTGTCGATGCGCCGCGGCGACGTCATGGTGGAATCGACCGATCAGCTCGCCGGGCTCGCCCGCACCAACCCGGGCATGGCATTCTTTATGGCGATGCTGCTGTTCTCCATGGCAGGCGTGCCGCCGCTCGCCGGCTTCTTCGCCAAGTTCTATGTCTTTCTTGCCGCGATCCAGGCCGGCCTTTATGGGCTCGCGGTGACCGGCGTCCTGGCAAGCGTTGTCGGCGCCTACTATTATCTGGCGATTATCAAGACCATGTATTTCGACGAGCCGGAGAAGGCTTTTGCGCCGATGCCGGAAGAACTCAAAGTGGTGCTCGGCGCTTGCGGCCTGTTCAACATTTTGTTCTTCGTCTATCCGGGACCGCTGGTCGGGCTTGCCAGTGCGGCGGCCCACTCCCTGTTCTGATGGAGCTAAATTCCAGCGCCGCCGCGGCCGGCTTTCGCCTAGCGGCTTTTGCAACGCTGCCATCGACCAATACGCACGCGCTCGCGCTGGCGCGGGGTGGAGAGCCGGGACCTCTTTGGGTCACGGCGCTGCGGCAGACCGAGGGCCGTGGACGCCGCGGCAATCAATGGATTTCACCTCCAGGCAATCTTCACGCGACGCTTCTTCTCACCGACCCGGCGCCACCTGAGTGTGCAGCGCAGGCTTCGTTCGTGTCCGCGCTTGCGGTTCATGATGCGATCATTGACCGCGCGCCGAGTTTGCGGGCTTCCTTGAAGTTGAAATGGCCAAACGATGTTCTCTGCGGTGGCAGCAAGCTCGCCGGCATTTTGATCGAGGGCGAACAAACAGCGCGGGGCCTTGCGGTCGCAATCGGCATAGGTGTGAATGTGCGGCACCACCCGGAAGGCACGCCATACCCGGCGACTGATCTTGCCGCCGCGGGCGCCGATGTTGCCGCCGAAGCTCTATTCGCGGCGTTGTCGGCGGCGATGCTGCAACGTCTTGGGCAATGGCGGCGGGGCGCGGCATTTGACCTCGTTCGTGCCGATTGGCTCGAGCGTGCGGCCTTGCTAGGCGGCGAGATGATGGTGCGGTTGCCCGGCGGCGAACTCACCGGCCGTTACGAGAGCCTCGATGATCGAGGCTGTTTGATGTTGCGCCTCGGCGACGGAACGCTGCAAACGATCGCCGCTGGCGAGGTATTTCCCGTTGTCGGCGCGGTCGCGGACCGCGTCTCTGCAACGGCGCGGATCGAGTGATGCCGAATCCAGAATTGGTATTTGCCCCGCTCGGCGGCGTCGGCGAAATCGGAATGAACCTTTCGATCTACGGTTTCGGCGACAGCCGAAAGCGGGCGTGGCTGATCATCGACTGCGGCGTTTCCTTTGCCTCCGAGGAGCATTTGCCGGGTGTCGACCTGATCTTGCCTGACATCCGCTATCTCATCGAGGAGCGAAAGAACCTCGTCGGTCTGGTGCTGACGCATGCTCACGAAGACCATATGGGCGCGCTGATCGACCTTTGGCCGAAACTCAACGTTCCGCTTTACGCCACGCCTTTCGCCGCCGCCTTGTTTGAAGCGCGCCGCCTCGGCGAACCGGGCGCGCCGAACATCCCGGTAAATGTAGCGCAACCCGGCACGCGGCTGGAGCTCGGCCCCTTCGCCGTCGATTTCATCAATGTGGCGCATTCCATTCCGGAATCGAATGCGCTTGCGATCCGCACGCCGCTGGGCTGCGTCGTCCATACCGGCGATTGGAAAATCGATCCGACTCCGCTGCTCGGCGATCCAACTGATGCCGCGAAATTAAAGGCGCTCGGCGACGAAGGCGTGCTCGCGCTGGTCGGCGATTCGACGAACGCCGTTCGCGACGGCCGTTCACCCTCCGAAGCCGAGGTTGCGAAGACCTTGGCCGAGCTCATACGCACCGCGCCGGCTCGCGTCGCGGTAACCACCTTCGCCTCGCATGTCGGGCGAATACGCGCGGTGGCGGATGCGGCGCGCTTGGCCGAACGCGAAGTGGTTGTGGTCGGCCGCGCCATGGAGCGCGTAGTGCAGGTCGCGCGCGAGACCGGCTATCTCGACGGCGTTCAGGATTTTCGCACGGCTGAGACCTATGGCTACTTGCCACCCAACAAAGTCGTCGCGCTTTGTACGGGCAGCCAGGGCGAGCCGCGCGCCGCGCTCGCGCGCATCGCCGGGGACGAACATCCTGAAGTTACGCTCGCCCGCGGCGATCGCGTGATTTTTTCCGCTCGCGCCATACCGGGCAACGAAAAGGCGGTCGACCGGGTGATCAATGGGCTTGTCGAGCAAGGAATTGAGGTCATCACCGACCGGAACCATCTCGTGCATGTCTCCGGGCATCCGCGCCGCGACGAACTGCGCGATATGATCGGCTGGACCAGACCGCAAATTCTTATACCGGTGCACGGCGAAGCGTTGCATCTTGCCGAGCACGCCAAGCTTGGCCGTGAAACCGGAGTGCCCAACGTTTTGCTTTGCCGCAACGGCGATCTGGTTCGCCTCGCGCCGGGCCCTCCGGGAATCATCGGTGAAGTCCCGTCCGGCCGCGTTTACAAGGACGGCTCGCTTCTTATTGATGCCGAAGAACGAACTATGGCCGCGCGGCGCCGGCTTGCTTTCGCCGGCGTCATCACGATCGCGTTGGCGGTGAGCGACAAAGGGGTTTTGATGACCGATCCCGAAATCGAATTGATCGGGATTCCCGATGCCGACGCCAGTGGCCGCCGCATGGAGGAAGTCGTCAGCGAGGCGATCGAAGAGGCGCTTGCCGCATTGCCCAAGCCACGGCGGCGCGACCCCAGTGAAATTTCCGAAGCGGTGCGGCGCGCGGTTCGCTCGGCCGTTGCCGAGCGTTGGAGAAAAAAGCCGATCTGCCACGTGCACGTGCTTGTGGTGTAGGATCATGGAACCGGCGCCAACGGGTTCTTGAAGGAGAGACGGATGATTGGGCGGTTAAATCACGTCGCAATCGCGGTCCGTGATATCGGCAAGGCGGCGGCGATTTATCGCGACGTCCTGGGCGCTGAAGTTTCCGCCGCTGTTCCGCAACCGGATCATGGTGTGACCACGGTGTTCGTGACTTTGCCGAATACCAAGATCGAGTTCCTTGAACCGCTGGGCGAGAACTCGCCAATCGCCAAATTCCTCGAACGCAATCCCGATGGCGGTATGCATCACGTCTGCTACGAGGTGGACGATATCCGCGCCGCCAGCGCGGGCCTCAAAGCCGCCGGCGCGCGCGTTCTCGGCGATGGCGAACCGCGCATCGGCGCTCACGGCAAGCCGGTATTGTTCCTGCATCCGAAGGACTTCACCGGCACCTTGGTCGAGCTGGAAGAACGCTGACATGCCGGTAACCACCGCGATCGCGACCTTTTTCCTGATCTGGTGGGTGGTGTTATTCGCGGTATTGCCGTGGGGGGTCCGCAGCCAACAGGAAGGTGGCGAAATCGTACCCGGGACCGACCCCGGTGCCCCGGCCATCCCTCGGTTGTTGCGCAAACTGGTGTGGACGACCGGCGTGGCGGCTGTACTCTTCGCTGCCTGCTATGTGGTCTATGTGAACCGGCTGGTGACGCTTGACGGCCTAGTCCGGTTGGTCGGCCTTTCCTAGCGGCCTCACGAAGCTGCGGGCTTCCCAAAAAAAGACAGCAGGGCCAAAGCCCTGCCGTGAAAATCTCATCCAACCTTTGATCCGCGCTTTGCGTTGAAGGCTTTAAGCGTCGGCGGCACCTTTAACTTGGCGCCGTTGAATCGTCCTCCCAAGACTTGGACCGCTTCCCGGCATAATCACGCGATACCTAGGGCCGGAGGAGCAACTTTCTCGTACTCGATCTTTTGGTGGATGTCATCATCTTACAGCGGAACCGTGACAAAAATTTTTACAAGTCAGCCCACTTCGTTGAGCCTCCACCAAAATATCCCTCTTGTAATTGCGCCGTTCTTGCGGATTCAGTGCCTCCCGCTTTCGGCCCAAAGGCAATGAATACGTATGCGGCTCTCTCGTTATTTCCTGCCTATCCTGCGTGAAACACCCAAGGAAGCGGAGGTCGTCTCCCATCGCTTGATGCTGCGTGCCGGCATGATCCGGCAGGAGGCCGCAGGAATTTACGCATTTCTGCCGCTTGGCCTGCGCGTCCTCGACAAGGTGTGCCGGATTGTGCGCGAAGAGCAAAACCGCTCGGGCGCCATCGAGTTGCTGATGCCAACCATCCAGTCGGCAGAGCTTTGGCGCGAAAGCGGACGCTACGAAGCCTACGGCAAAGAAATGCTTCGCATTAAGGATCGGCACGAGCGCGAACTGCTTTACGGGCCGACCAACGAAGAAATGATCACCGAAATATTTCGCGCTTACATTCGGTCATACAAGGATCTGCCGCTCAATCTGTATCACCTGCAATGGAAGTTCCGCGACGAGGTGCGGCCGCGCTTCGGGCTTATGCGCGGGCGCGAATTTTTGATGAAGGACGCTTATTCGTTCGACGTGGATTTTGCCGGAGCCAAACACGCTTACAACCGCATGTTTGTCGCCTACCTGAGAACCTTCGCTCGAATGGGTTTAAAGTCAATTCCAATGGTTGCGGAAAGTGGCCCCATCGGCGGCAATCTTTCCCACGAGTTCATCGTGCTTGCCGACACCGGCGAGAGCGAGGTGTTCTGTCATCGCGACTATCTTGATTTTACCGTGCCCGGCTCCGACGTAGATTTTGATGACGTCAAAGGCTTGGAGACAATCGTCGGCAAGTGGACGGAGCTTTACGCGGCAACGTCGGACAAGCACGACGCGGCCGCATTCGCCAAGCTGCCGGCGGAAAGGCAAATCTCCGCACGCGGCATTGAAGTCGGACAGGTCTTTTATTTCGGCACCAAATATTCAGAGCCGATGAAGGCGCTGGTGACCGGTCCCGACGGTGTCGAGCGGCCCGTGCATATGGGGTCGTACGGCATTGGCCCGACGCGGCTTGTCGCCGCCCTGATCGAGGTGTTTCACGACGACGCCGGCATTCGCTGGCCCGACGCAGTCGCGCCGTTCACGGTCGCCATTCTCAACCTGAAGCAGGGCTCGAGCGAAACCGACGCGGCGTGTGAGCGGCTCTATGCCGCGTTGAACGCCAAGGGTGTTGACACTCTCTACGATGATCTCGATCAACGGCCGGGTTCAAAATTTGCGACCGCCGATCTGATCGGCGTGCCATGGCAGGTGCTTGTTGGGCCGCGAAGCCTCGCGGAAGGCAAGGTCGAACTCAAGCGCCGCTCGGATGGGTCACGCGAGATGTTGACGCCGGCCGACGCGCTCATTCGGTTGGCCGGTCAGGGCGCTTGACTACCCTTCGCTAGATGGCACGTGCTTTCGCGGCTTGAATCCGCCAGAATCATGTGAAACTCCGGCTTATCTCGGGGATCTGACAAAAATGCGAGAGCCAACCGGCACTCATCCCTTCGCGCCTTTCGAGTGGATGCTGTCGCTGCGCTACCTGCGCGCCCGGCGCAAGGAAGGCTTTATTTCGGTGATCGCCGGGTTTTCCTTTCTCGGCATCATGCTCGGCGTGGCGACGCTGATCATCGTCATGGCGGTAATGAACGGATTCCGTCAGGAGCTGTTGTCGAAAATTCTCGGCCTTAACGGGCATCTGCTGATTCAGCCGCTGGAGTCGCCGCTGACTGACTGGCAGGCGGTCGCGGAGCGGATTTCCAAGGTTCCTGGCGTGCGGCTTGCCGCTCCGATTGTCGAGGGCCAGGCGCTAGCGTCGTCGCCGTTTAACGCCTCGGGCGTGTTGGTTCGTGGCATCCGCGCCGCCGATTTGGCCAAGCTTTCGTCGATCGCCAACAACATCAAGCAGGGGACGCTTGAGGGATTCGATGCCGGGCAGGGCGTTGCCATCGGCAGCCGCCTCGCCGAGCAACTCTCGCTGCGAGCCGGAGACAATCTCACCCTAGTGGCGCCGCGCGGGGCAGTGACGCCGATGGGCACGACGCCACGCATCAAGGCGTACAAAATTGCCGCCGTATTCGAAATCGGCATGTCCGAATACGACACGGCGTTTGTTTTCATGCCGCTGACGGAAGCGCAGGCCTATTTCAACCGCGCCGGCGACGTAACCGCGATAGAGGTCTATACCGACGATCCGGACCGGATCGACCGCTATCGGGCATTGATCACCGATGCGGCGGGTCGGCCTATTTACATGATCGATTGGCGGCAGCGTAACGCTACGTTCTTCAACGCGCTGCAGGTCGAACGTAACGTCATGTTTTTGATCCTGACGCTGATTGTATTGGTAGCGGCACTCAATATCGTTTCTGGGCTGATCATGCTGGTGAAGGATAAGGGAAGCGATGTCGCCATCCTCCGCACCATGGGTGCGACGCAGGGAGCGATCATGCGCATCTTTCTCATTACCGGCGCCGCAATTGGGGTATTGGGTACGCTGGTGGGCTTCCTCCTCGGCACCATCATCTGCTTGAATATTGAATCGATCCGCCACTTCTTGTCTTGGCTGACGAATACCGAGTTGTTCTCGCCGGAGCTTTATTTTCTATCGCGGCTTCCCGCCGACATGAATCCCGGCGAAACTACCGCCGTCGTGGTGATGGCGCTCGGATTGTCGCTGTTGGCGACGCTCTATCCATCGTGGCGGGCGGCGCGGCTCGATCCGGTCGAAGCGCTCCGCTACGAGTGACCAGACGCGATGGACGAGACAACAACTCGCACGGACGTGGCGCCAGCGGCGGCTGTCGGCGAAGACTATCCGATCGTATTTTTGCACGCGGTCACGCGGCGGTTTCGTCAGGGCGATAACACGCTCGAGATTCTCAAGAGCGCCGAATTGGCGATATGGGCGGGCCAGTCGGTGGCGTTGGTGGCGCCTTCCGGCGCCGGCAAATCGACGCTGCTCCATATTGCAGGGTTATTGGAGCACGCGGACTCGGGCGAAGTTTACATCGACTCGGTCGCTACCTCGCACATGAGCGACATGCAACGCACCCGCATACGCCGCGCCGATATCGGCTTCGTCTACCAGTTTCACCATCTGCTGCCGGAATTTTCAGCGTTGGAGAACGTTATGTTGCCGCAAATGATCCGCGGATTTAAACGCCCTGACGCAGCTAAACGTGCGGCCGAACTTTTGAGCTATCTGGGGCTCAAGGAGCGTCTCACTCACCGGCCTGCCGAGCTTTCCGGAGGCGAACAGCAACGGGTTGCGATCGCGCGCGCGGTGGCTAACGCCCCGCGCATCCTCTTGGCCGATGAGCCGACTGGTAATCTCGACGTGCGGACCTCGGAGCATGTCTTTGCGACGCTCGGCGAGTTGGTACGCGCCTCCGGCCTCGCGGCAATCGTTGCGACCCACAACCTCGACATCGCGGCGCAAATGGACCGGCGGGTAACACTCCGGGACGGGGCGGTCGTGGAGCTCCCCTGAAAAAGATGGAGGCCGCCCGTGGGCGGCCTCGCGCTACTTTCTTCGGTTCGCGCCGCTTAGCAGGGGCGGCACCAGCAACGGTACGGGCCGCAGACCCGGGTCATGCCGGGCGGACACCACCGGCCAAATCCGAAGCAGGCGGCTTTATGGATGATGGTGGCATTCTGCGCCTGCGCGTTCAGGGTCGAAGCTCCCTGAGATTGCGCGTTTACGGTCAACGCCGTCATGCTCAAAGCAAGAGCCGCGGCAGCCAGTGTGATCGAGAGCTTACGCATAGGTCGCCTCCCTCCGTGAAAAGACCAAAAGTGGGTGTGAAACACGATGCACGGGAACGATAATCCTGCCTTCGCCGAATTGCCAAGCCTTTTCACCTATCAGGCTTTGGAAAACTCAAAGATCGTGGTGGCGGCGCTCGCCTCGATTAGCAGCACCCACAAAACGGCAGCGCCGCGATTCGCTTTCGCGATTCGTTGGCCCGTCAAGCCAGCGGGCGTCCAAAGGAGAGCCTATCCACGAAACTCGTGATCACACGCCAGAATTTGCGAGAGTGTTCCTTAAGGCGCAATTCGGTAGGAGCCCACTACACCCGGGAGATGCCACCATGCTCATATTCATGTTCGTGGTTGGGTTTGTAGCGGCTATCCTGATTAATTTCTTTGGATAGCTGCAGTTGGCTGAAGCGAGAGAGGCCGAAGCCAGAGAGGCCGAAGCGGGTGAGCGATGGGTCTTTGGGCAGCCACGGTTTCACGAGAAGTCGGTGAATCGACGCTTAGGCTTTCTTAACTAGCCGGCGCGGTGTTCAAAGTATTGCTTGACGGGTCAAATCAAGAACAATAAGAGAACTATGTTCCCTTATTGTTCTGGAGGCCCTCATGGTTCGCGCTGTCGCTGAAGAAGCATTGGCCCTCGCGTCGATCACCTTGTTCCTCGCTATGGTTGCCGTGTGGGCTCAAGTTCTCGCTGTTGTTTGAACAGCCGCGGGATTTGAGTACCCGAACGCATCTTTCTGTGCGCGGCGAGGGGCCGCGCGGGCATGCGCCATGGACAGCGGGGCTCGCGATTTAGCATTGTCGGTCGTTCGGAATCACCACTTGTGAGTTCGCTGCTATGCCCACTGCGGCCGCGACCGGTCCCGGTTTCGTTCACCTGCATGTGCATTCGTCCTATTCCTTGCTCGAAGGGGCGCTGACCATCGCCCGGTTGGCGGAACTCGCCAAGAAGGACCGGCAACCCGCCTTGGCGCTGACCGACACCGACAACATGTTCGGTGCGCTGGAATTCTCCGAGAAAATGGCGAGCGTCGGCATTCAACCGATTGTCGGCTGTGCGCTCGGCGTCGATTTCGGCGATCAGGACAATCGCGCGCCCGCGGGCGGACGCGATTTTCCGAGGCTCGTCTTACTGGCCGTGCGCGAACGCGGCTATCGCAGCCTGATGCGTCTTTGTTCGCGGGCGTATCTGGAAACGGCACCGACCGAGAAGGCGCACCTCAAGCTCGATTGGCTTACGGACGATTCGGAGGCGCTGATCGCGCTTAGCGGCGGGCCGGGCGGTCCGCTCGATATCGCAATCGCGACCGGGCAAACAGCGCTGGCGCAATCGCGGTGCGAAGATTTGCAGCGCCTGTTTGGTGACCGGCTCTATATCGAGTTGCAGCGCCACGGCATGCCCAATGAACGCACGGCGGAGCCGGGGCTGATTGAGCTTGCCTATTCGCGCGGCATTCCGCTGGTCGCGGCGAATGAGCCGTTCTTCGCCACGCGCGAAGATTATGAAGCTCACGATGCGCTCCTCTGCATCGCCGAAGGCAAGCTCATCGCCGATGGAGAACGCCGCCAGCTTACCGTCGAACACCGCTTCAAAACTCGCGATGAGATGACAGCGTTATTTGCCGACCTGCCCGAGGCTTTGGCGGCAAGCGTGGAAATCGCCGAACGTTGCTCCTTTCGTCCGCGGACGCTCGCGCCGATCCTGCCGCGCTTCTCCTCCGGGCCAAAAACGGCCGCAGACGGTCACGACCGAGGAGACGACGAGGCTTTGGAATTGCGCCGCGCGGCTGCGGCCGGGCTTGAGCGGCGTCTGGCGCGCCATCCGGTTGCGGCCGGTCATTCCGTCCAGGACTACCAGGACCGATTGACCTTCGAACTCGGCGTCATCGAGAGCATGAAATACGCCGGCTACTTTTTGATCGTTGCTGATTTCATTCAATGGGCGAAGGCGCAGGGTATACCGGTCGGACCGGGCCGAGGCTCGGGTGCCGGTTCATTAGTCGCCTACGCGCTGACCATCACCGATCTTGATCCGATCCGCTTCGAGCTCCTGTTCGAGCGATTTCTCAATCCCGAGCGCATCTCGATGCCGGATTTCGACATCGATTTTTGTCAGGAGCGGCGCGACGAAGTCATCCGCTACGTGCAGGAAAAGTACGGGCGCGATCAGGTCGCGCAAATCATTACCTTCGGCACGCTGCAAGCACGCGGCGTCTTGCGCGACGTCGGCCGCGTTCTGCAAATGCCTTACGGGCAGGTGGACAAGCTTTGCAAGCTGGTGCCGCAGAACCCGCTCAATCCAATTACGCTGGGCCGCGCCATCGATGATGAACCGCGGTTGCAAGCGGAGCGCGATCGCGATCCCGTGGTGCGGCGCGCTTTCGATATCGCGCAAAAACTCGAAGGCTTGACCCGGCACGCCTCGACGCATGCCGCCGGCATCGTTATCGGCGACCGGCCGCTGACGGAACTGGTGCCGCTCTATCGCGATCCGAAATCGTTGATGCCGGTGACCCAGTTCAACATGAAGTGGGTCGAGCCTGCCGGACTGGTGAAGTTCGATTTTCTCGGACTGACGACGCTGACCGTTCTTGATCTTGCGGTGAAAATGGTGCGCCGCCGCGGTGTCGAGGTCGATCTCGACAATCTGCCGCTCGACGATGTGAAGTCCTACGACATGCTGGCGCGCGGCGACACGGTCGGCGTGTTCCAGGTTGAAAGCGCCGGCATGCGGCGCGCGCTCATCGACATGCGTCCGGACCGTTTCGAGGACATCATCGCGTTGGTCGCGCTCTACCGCCCCGGTCCGATGGCAAATATTCCGACTTATTGCGCGCGCAAGCACGGCGTCGAACGGTCCGACTTCATTCATCCGCGGTTGGAGCCAATTCTGCGCGAGACCTACGGCGTCATCATCTACCAGGAACAGGTGATGCAGATTGCGCAGGTTCTCGCCGGCTATTCGCTCGCTCAAGCCGATCAATTGCGCCGCGCCATGGGCAAGAAAATCCGCAAGGAGATGGAAGCGCAGCGCAAGCATTTCGTCTCGGGCTGCATCAAGGGCGGCGTCGATGCAGCGCAAGCCGATACGATTTTTGAGCTGCTCGCGAGGTTCGCCGACTATGGCTTCAACAAGAGCCACGCGGCGGCGTACGCGCTGGTCGCCTACCAAACGGCTTATATGAAGGCGAACTATCCGGTGGAGTTTCTCGCGGCGTCGATGACGCTCGCGATGGGCAATACCGACAAACTCGCCGAATTCCGCGCCGAGGCCGAACGGCTTGAAATCAAGGTCGAGCCTCCATCGATCAACCGCTCCGGGGTGGCATTCGATGTCGCCGGAAACACGATCTATTACGCGCTCGCAGCGTTACGCGGCGTCGGCCGCCAAGCCGTCGAAACCATCGTTTCGGCGCGCGAGGCGCAAGCTTTCCGCGACCTCGCCGACTTTTCCCGGCGCATCAATCCGCGTGCCGTCAACAAGCGCGTGCTCGAGAGCTTGGTCGCCGCGGGCGCTTTCGATAGCTTCGACGCCAATCGCGCGCGCGTCCTTGCCGTCGCCGATGGCATTTTGGCGACGGCCCAGCGCGCGCACGAAGACGCCAGCAGCGGCCAGTCTGAGCTTTTCGGCGGCGCGGCTTCGCCCGAACCGTTGAACCTGCCCGACATCGAGCCGTGGCTGCCCGCGGAGCACCTCAAGCGCGAATACGAAGCGGTGGGCTTTTTTCTCAGCGGCCATCCGCTTGACGATTATGCGGCGGCACTGAAGCGGCTGCGCGTGCAGCAATGGTCGGAATTCGCGCGCGCCGTAAAGGCGGGCGCAACCGGCGGCCGGGTCGCCGGCAGCGTGGTCGCGCGTACCGAACGGCGAACCAGAAACGGCACCAAGATGGGGATCATCGGGTTGTCCGATCCCAGCGGTCATTACGAAGCCGTGCTGTTCGCGGAAGGACTTGCGGCCTATCGCGATCTCCTCGAGCCGGGCACCGCCGTGTTGCTGTTTCTCACTGCCGAAGTGCAGGGCGACGAAGTGCGCGCGCGGATCCAATCGGTCGAAGGGCTCGACGCGGCGGCGACCAAGATGCAAATGGGATTGCGTGTGTTCTTGCGCGATGACACACCGATCGAAGGCGTCGCGCGGCGCCTGGAACCTATTCGGCTCCCGGCCGGTCGCAATGGCAGCAATGGGCCGGAGCAGGGCAATGGCGAAGTGAGCATGGTGCTGATGCTCGGCGACGGCAATGAGGTCGAGGTAAAGCTGCCGGGCCGCTTTAAGGTCTCGCCGCAGGTCGCCGGTGCCATCAAGGCGGTCCGGGGGGTGGTCACCGTCGAGGCGCTTTAGCTGACGGCTTTGCCGGGAATTCGTCTGCCAATTCCGGTCGAATTGAATTTCATCTTGCCGCTCGCCATCTTAGGCGCGGCGCGGTAAGAGAGCGCCTCCTTAATCCCTAAAACTCGTTGTCAATCACGCATCGTCGGCGCCAGCATTATGCTTCGGATCGAGAATCTCATCTTTGACGCCTGGGGCCGGCGTTTTTTTGATTCGGCGAGCGTGTTCATTCCGGCCGGCACTAAAGTCGGGCTGGTCGGGCGCAATGGGGTAGGAAAATCGACCCTATTCAAGCTCATCGTCGGCGATCTCGCTCCGCTCGGCGGTGAAATCCTGTTGCCGAAGTCCGCGCAAATTGGATCGGTGGATCAGGAGCATCCGGCGACACCGATAAGCCTGCTCGATACGATTCTCGCCGCCGACACGCGACGTGAAGCACTCAACGCGGCATTGGAGGTCGCCGAGCCTGAGCAACTCGCGGACATCTACCAGCAGCTCAACGCCATCGACGCCGATCGCGCGCCGGCGCGTGCCGCCGAGATATTAAGCGGCCTCGGGTTTTCCAACGCCGACCTTGAGCGCCCGATGGCTGAATTCTCCGGGGGCTGGCGCATGCGCGTCGCTTTGGCGGCGGCGCTGTTCGCGGAGCCCGATTTGCTGCTGCTCGACGAGCCGACCAACTATCTCGATCTCGAAGGCGCCTTGTGGCTGGAAGCGCGGCTTAAAAAGTATCCGCATACCGCGTTGATCATCAGCCACGACCGTGAGCTTCTGAACAATTCGGTGGACGTCATCCTCCACCTCAGCGACGGCAAGCTCGATCTCTACACCGGCGGCTATAACGACTTCGAAACGCGCCGCGCGGAAAAGACGCGATTGCAAGCGGCGACCAAGGCCAAACAGGACATCGAGCGAGCGCATCTGCAACGCTTCATCGATCGCTTCCGGGCCAAAGCCAGCAAGGCGACGCAGGCGCAGTCACGTATCAAACGTCTCGCCAAATTGGAGCCGATCGCCGAGGTGGTGGAGGAACGCGTTGCGCCATTTACGCTGCCGTCGCCGACCCGGCCGCTGGCGCCGCCTTTGCTTCAACTCGAAAACGCCACCGTCGGCTACAACGGCACGCCGGTCCTTCGCGATCTCAATCTGCGGCTCGATGTCGATGACCGCATCGGATTATTGGGCGTCAACGGCGCCGGCAAGTCGACTTTCGCCAAGATGATTGCCGGAGCGCTGCCGCTACAAGCCGGCCAAATGAAGCGCGAGCAGCGCATCCGGGTCGGCTGGTTTCATCAGCACCAGATCGAGGCGCTGGATCCCGAAGACACACCGCTCGACATTCTGCGGCGCGAGCGCCCAGATGACAGTGAATCATCGCGCCGCTCCCGGCTCGCGCAATTCGGCCTGTCGTTCGACAAGCAGGATGCGACCTTCGCGAACCTGTCGGGCGGCGAGCGCGCCCGCCTATTGTTGAATCTCATCGCGATGCAAGCGCCGCACCTATTGATCCTCGACGAGCCGACCAACCATCTCGACATCGACAGCCGCCGTGCGTTGCTCGATGCGCTGAACGATTATGAAGGCGCCGTCATCCTCATCACCCACGATCGCTCGCTGATCGAGCTTGTGGCGGACCGGCTATGGCTCACCGCAGACGGCCGTATCAAGCCGTTTGCCGGCGACATGGACGACTATGCCCGCTTCATCCTCGACCGTGCGAAAGCGGGCTCCGCCCCCTCGATCGCCGTGCAGCCGGCCGCGCCCGAGGGCTTTGATGCGGCGGCGGCGGCCCGCCTCGCGGCCAAGAAGGCCGCCAAGAAGCGGCGTCGCAGGGGTTATTAAGTGGCAGATCGTCGGCCTTTTAGGCCAGCGACGTTCAAGTTGCGTCGCTGGGGCAGATCGCTATATAAGCCCGACAACTTCACACGCGGACCTTGGCCTAAAAAGCCGTCCGGTGCCCGGCCGAAAGGCTCAGGGCTCAGCGGTCCGCGGCGGATTAACCGGAGAATAGGTTATGGCGCTGCCCGACTACAGCATGCGTCAGCTCTTAGAGGCTGGCGTTCACTTCGGCCATCAGGCCCACCGTTGGAACCCGAAGATGGCTGAGTACATCTTCGGTACCCGCAATAACATCCACATTGTCGATCTGACGCAAACCGTGCCGATGCTGCACCGCGCGCTGCAGGCCGTCTCCGATACGGTTGCGCGTGGTGGACGCATTCTGTTCGTCGGCACCAAGCGACAGGCGCAAGACGCGATAGCGGAAGCCGCAAAGAAATCCGCGCAATATTACGTCAACTCGCGATGGCTGGGCGGGACGCTCACGAATTGGAAGACCGTCTCCAACTCGATCAAGCGGCTACGCACGCTGGACGAAATGCTCTCGTCCAACGAAGCGCAGGGCTATACGAAAAAGGAGCGTCTGACGCTGCAGCGTGAGCGCGATAAGCTTGATCGCGCGCTCGGTGGAATCAAGGACATGGGCGGTCTTCCCGATCTCGTGTTCGTCATCGACACCAACAAAGAAGACATCGCCATCAAGGAAGCGCGGCGCCTCAACGTGCCGGTCGCCGCGGTGGTCGACACCAATTGCGATCCCGATGGCATCACCTATGTCGTGCCTGGCAACGATGACGCCAGCCGGGCCATCACGCTCTATTGCGATCTGATCGCCAAAGCGGTGATTGACGGCATTTCGCGCGCGCAGGGCGAACGGATCGATGTCGGCGCACTGGCTCAGCCGCCGGTGGTCGAGGAGATTCCCGCCGAAGCCGACAAGCTTGGCTTTCAGCCGCTATCGGGCCCGCGGGGAGTGGCCGATGACCTTAAGAAATTCCCTGGGGTTTCTCCTGCCATCGAGAAACAGCTCAACGATCTGGGGATCTTTCACGTCTGGCAGATTGCCGAATTGTCTCCGATCGCCGCCCACAAGATCGGCGAAGAGGTCGGTTTACCGGGCCGCGTCGAAGGCTGGATTGCCCGCGCCAAGGAGCAGGTGGCGACCGAGGCCGAATAGGGTTGCGCTGGTGTTGCTTGGCGCGAAAGCCCGAAAAACGCGGCCGGCCCGCGGCCGTCCGGATATTTGCTGAAAGACGAATGAATAAGGACCGTTAGCAATGGCGAACATTAGCGCCGGCATGGTGAAAGAGCTTCGGGACAAGACCGGAGCCGGAATGATGGATTGCAAGGCCGCGCTTGGTGAGACCGGTGGCGATCTCGAAGCCGCGGTTGATTGGCTGCGCAAGAAGGGTTTGGCCAAGGCGGCCAAAAAAGCCGGCCGGGTCGCCGCCGAGGGCCTCATCGGCGTCGCGCTGGCCGCGAACAAAGCGGTTGTCGTCGAGGTCAACTCAGAGACCGACTTCGTCGCGCGCAACGACCTGTTTCAGGGTCTCGTTAAGATGATCGCGGACGTCGCTCTGACCGCCGGCGCGGCTGTGGAGAAAATTCTGGCCGCGCCCGTCGGCGACCGCACGGTGGCGGATGCCATCAACGAAACGATCGCCAAGGTCGGCGAGAACATGACATTGCGGCGGGCCACCTCGCTCTCAGTCGGTAAAGGCATGATGGCGAGTTACGTGCACAACGCGGTTTCCGACGGGCTCGGCCGGCTCGGCGTGATCGTCGGGCTTGAGTCGGCCGGCGATCCTGACGAGTTGAAAGCGTTCGGTCGGATGGTTGCAATGCAAGTCGCCTCCGCCAACCCGCAGGCGATCGACTCGGCCGCGCTCGATCCGGCGGTTGTCGAGCGCGAGAGGAACGTGCTTGCCGAGAAATTCAAAGCTCAGGGAAAAGCGGCGAACGTCATCGACAAAATCGTCGAATCCGGTCTTAAGACTTTCTACAAAGAGGTTTGCCTGCTCGATCAGTCTTTCATTTTCGATGAAGGCGGCAAGAAGAGCGTCGCGCAGGCGCTCAAGGAGAGTGAAAGTAGGGCGGGTGCACCGATTCGGATTACCGGGTTCGTGCGGTATGCGCTCGGTGAAGGGATTGATCGGCCTACCGGCGATTTCGGTGGCGAAGTTGCCGCGTTAGCCCGGCCGCAATAGTTTCGGGTAGGGATTAGATCGAAAGGCCGTGGGTTGACGTTCAACCCATGCGAATGAGGGCGGACCATCGATCGATGGCAAAGCCGAACTACCGACGGGTGATCGTTAAGCTCTCCGGCGAAGCGCTAAGCGGTCCGGAAAAATTCGGCATCCATCAGCCGACCATCGACCGTTTCGCCGCTGACATCGCCGTCTGCCATAGCTTGAAGATAGAGCTTGGGGTCGTGGTGGGCGGCGGCAACATTCTTCGCGGCGCGCAGATTTCCGAAGACGGATTGTCGCGGCCCACCGCGGACGCGATGGGAATGCTCGCGACCGTCATGAATGCGCTCGTCCTGGAAGCCGCCGTAGAGCGCGCCGGCGTGAGCGCGCGCACCATGTCGGCGCTTGCCATGCCCCAGGTTTGCGAGACCTACGAACGCCAACGAGCGCTTCGCCATCTCGATGACGGCAGAGTCATTATTTTCGCCGGCGGCACCGGGAATCCCTATTTCACCACCGACACGACGGCGATCCTGCGCGCTGCCGAGATGGGCTGCGATGCCGTGTTCAAGGCGACTGACGTCGACGGAGTTTATACGGCCGATCCTAAGAGGGACCCGTCGGCGAAACGCTACGATCGGCTCGCCCACCAGGAAGCACTCGATCGCAACTTGAAAATCATGGATGCGACGGCCTTCGCGCTTGCCCGGGAGAACAACATGCCTATCATCGTTTTTTCGATCCGCGAACCGGGTGCGATCGAGACCGTCTTGCTTGGCAAGGGTCATTTCACCACTGTCGGCTAAAGCCGGGTAACGGACCGGACAAGGCCCTGAAACAGCCAGGGGAGGGCGCCATGGCAACGACGTTTGACATGAATGACCTCAAGCGTCGCATGCAAGGCGCTATTACATCGCTCAAACAAGAGCTTTCGGGCTTGCGCACCGGACGTGCGTCGTCGGCTTTGCTGGACCACGTCCAGGTGGAAGCTTATGGCAACCACATGCCGCTTAATCAGCTAGCGACTATCAGCGTTCCGGAACCGCGCCTGCTCAATGTGCAGGTATGGGATCGGTCGCAGATCCATGCGGTGGAAAAGGCAATTTCGGCTGCCAATCTGGGACTGTCGCCGAGCACCGAGGGTCAAGTGCTTAAGCTGCGCATCCCCGAACTCAACGAGGAGCGGCGCAAAGAGATCGTCAAAGTGGCCCACAAATACGCCGAGGCCGCGCGAGTGGCAGTGCGTCACGTGCGCCGCGATGGTCTCGACGTTCTGAAGAAATCGGAGAAGGACCACCAGATCAGCGAAGACGAGCACACTCGTCAGTCCGGCGAAGTGCAAAAGGTGACCGACGCGACCATAGCCGAAGTCGACAAGCTTCTTGCCGGCAAAGAAAAGGAGATCATGACGGTTTGAGCGACGCCGCACGATCGAGAAACAGCGCAAGCGAGCCGCTCCCAGGTGGGGACGATGGCTTCGTTGTGCCACGGCATGTTGCCATCATTATGGACGGGAACGGGCGCTGGGCGGCCGCGCGTGGACTGCCGCGGGTCGAGGGCCACCGCCGCGGCGTAGAGGCGCTCCGCCGCACCGTGCGCGCCGCCGGCGAGTTGGGCATTTCCGTTTTGACGATCTTTTCCTTTAGTTCAGAGAATTGGTCCCGGCCTTCGTCGGAAATCGTAGATCTGATGGGATTGCTTCGCCGGTTTGTCCGCAATGATTTGGCAGAGTTGCATAGGAACAACGTTCGGGTGCGCGTCATAGGCGAGCGCGCCGGACTAGATCGCGATATCTGCCTCCTCCTGCAGGAGGCGGAGGATTTGACCCGCGGCAACGGCGGCCTCACGCTCGTGGTCGCCTTCAATTACGGCGGGCGGCAAGAGATCGCGCAAGCCGCGCGGCGTTTGGCGATAGAAGTGGCAGCCGGCCGCCTCACCGCCGATGAGGTGACGCCGGATCGCATCGGCAGTTATTTGCATGCCCCCGACATTTCAGATCCCGATGTCATTATCCGCACCAGCGGTGAGCAGCGGCTGTCAAACTTTTTGCTGTGGCAGGCGGCTTATAGTGAGCTCGTTTTCGTTCCGATCAATTGGCCGGATTTCGATCGCGCCGCGCTCGAGGGGGCGATAGCCGAGTATCGACGCCGCGAGCGCCGCTTCGGCGGCTTGGCTGCGAACACTGGATCATGAAGACCGCATCGTGATCGAGGCGGATCAGCGCGACAACCGTCGCCGCAATTTTGCGTTGCGCGTTGCTTCGGCGGCCGTGCTGGCGCCTGCGGTCCTCGTCCTGACCTACGTCGGCGGTTGGCCGTTCCTCGCGTTATGTTTTCTCGGCGCGTTGGGCATCCTCTACGAATGGACCTTACTCGTGGCGCGCAGTCCCGCGAGGGGAATTCTCATCCCGGGGACCGTAGCGCTCGTCGCCGCGGCGTTTCTTACCGGGTTGGCGATGCCAAACGCCGCGCTCATCGCGATTGCGATTGGGGTAGCCGCGGCGGCGCTTTTCTTCGCCAAGGCATCCGACGGCGCCTCGGTCTTCCGGGCGGTGAGCTGGGCAGCGGGTGGCGTGGTCTATGCCGGGGCGGCGCTTCTTGGCCCTGCGCTTTTGCGGCGCGACCCCGATTGGGGTCTCACCGCACTTTTACTTTTGTTCGCAACCGTCTGGGCCACCGACATTTTTGCCTTTTTCTGCGGACGCCTGCTCGGCGGTCCGCTGTTATGGCCGCGGGTCAGCCCGAAAAAGACGTGGTCCGGCGCCATGGGGGGATTGGCCGGGGGGGTAGCGGGCGGCCTCGGGGTCGCTTATACGGTCGGCATCGGCAAGCTGGGGATGATCGGGGCGATGGCGCTGTTGTTGTCGGTCCTGGCGCAAGCCGGTGACTTGCTTGAATCTGCAATCAAACGCCGCTTTGGCGCGAAGGATTCGGGCGCGTTCATTCCCGGCCATGGCGGACTCATGGATCGGCTGGACGGGTTCCTGGTGGCAGCCCTTTCCGCTCTTATCATAGGCGCGCTACGACACGGTACGGATGCGCCCGCCACCGGCTTGCTGGTATGGTAATGCGATGACGCGTAAGCAACCGCTGGCCAGAGTTGGACTGGCTCCTGTGCCAAGGACCGTGACGCTTCTTGGCGCCACAGGCTCCATCGGTTCCAGCACCATAGATCTTTTGCGGCAGGAGGCGGCCCGCTACCAAGTCGAGGCGGTGACCGCCGATCGCAATGCCGCCGCGCTTGCGCGGATTGCCCGCGAGCTTGGCGCGCGCTTGGCCGTCGTTGCGGATCCGGCCGCCTATGGCGAGCTCAAGGCCGAATTGTCCGGGTCGAATATTGAAGCGGCGGCCGGTCCGGAAGCCGTTGTGGAAGCAGCCCAGCGTCCAGCCGATTGGGTCATGGCCGCGATTACCGGCGCCGCCAGTCTCAAACCCACGCTCGCCGCCGCCGAGCGCGGCGCGTCGGTTGCGCTAGCCAACAAGGAATGCCTCGTTTGCGCCGGCGCGCTTTTTATGCGCAAAGCCGCAGCCGCCGGCGCCACGGTGCTTCCGGTCGATTCCGAGCACAACGCGATTTTCCAGGCGCTCGGCGCTGGTCCGCGCGAAGATGTTCGCCGGATTGTGCTCACGGCGTCCGGCGGGCCATTCCGCACATGGTCGCTCGAGTCCATACGTAAGGTCACAGTCGAGCAGGCGCTGAAACATCCCACTTGGTCGATGGGGCCGAAAGTTACCATCGACTCGGCTACACTCATGAACAAGGGCCTCGAGCTGATCGAGGCTCACCACCTGTTCGGATTGGCGCCCGATGAGCTCGACGTCGTCGTCCATCCGCAATCGGTCGTTCACGGCCTAGTGGAATTTCGCGATGGATCGGTCGTTGCCCAGCTCGGTTCCCCGGATATGCGTATTCCCATCGCGCATTGTCTGGCGTGGCCGGCGCGCATGGCCACGCCCGCAGCGCGGCTCGATCTGGCCCGCATCGCCACGTTGTCGTTTGAACAACCCGACGAGGTGCGTTTTCCTGCGCTGGCATTGGCGCGCAAAGCGCTCGCTGCAGGAGGGGCCGCTCCGACCGTGCTCAACGCCGCAAACGAAATCGCGGTGCGCGAATTCGTCGGCCGGCGTCTGGGATTTGGCGGCATCCCGGCGCTCGTCGAGGCAACGCTGGACGCGGCGGAGCGAGAGGGCTCGATGGCCGAACCGCAATCGATCGAAGACGCTATCGCTATCGATCAAGGCGCGAGAAAGCTCGCAATTGGTCTTTTGCCCGAAATTGCCGCAATGGCATCGTAGCTTCGCCAATCGGGGCATGGGCCACATCAAGGCGCTGAGGGGCTGGTAACGTCATGGGGTCGTACGTTTTGTCGCATTTGCATATGCTTGGCGGCGGCGTCCTCGGCTACGTTATTCCGTTCCTTTTCGTCCTCAGCCTGGTGGTCTTCTTCCACGAGCTCGGACACTTCCTGGTTGCACGCTGGTGCGGCGTGCAAATTCTGGTGTTTTCGATCGGCTTCGGCCCCGAAATTGTTGGCTTCAATGATCGCTATGGAACCCGCTGGAAAATCTCAGCCATTCCGCTTGGCGGTTTCGTAAAATTCTTTGGCGATGACAACGTCGCCAGCGTCCCCGGTCAATCGCAGGCCGATATGGATGCCGAGCAGCGAGCGCGGAGCTTTATGTTCCAGCCGGTGCTGAAACGCATCGCCATTGTCGTGGCCGGACCGTTCGCGAATTTCGTTTTGGCTGTCATTATTTTCGCCTGCGTGTTCGCGCTCTACGGCAAACAGACCATGAGCGCCCGGGTCGATACCGTACAGGCCGGGAGCGCTGCTGCTGCCGCGGGCTTTCAGCCCGGCGACCTCGTTGTCGCGATAGACGGACACGCCGTCGACAGCTTTAGCGACATGCAGCGCATCGTCAGCACGAGCGCCGGCGAAACGCTGAACGTGACCGTCGAACACGATGGCGTGCAACGGGTGCTCAAAGCCACCCCGGCGCTCAAAGAGGTCAAGGATAATTTTGGCAACGTACAGCGCATCGGCATTCTCGGCATCACGCGGTCGATGGCCGCCGAGGATTTGAAAGTCCATCCGGTCGGCCCTCTCCAGGCTGTGTGGATGGCCCTGCAGGAGACTTGGTCGGTTATCGACCGCACGCTCAACTATATCGTCGGGGTGCTGAGCGGGCGCGAAGCGGCCAGCCAGCTCGGCGGTCCGATTCGCATCGCCCAGATGTCGGGGCAGGTCGCCAGCTTCGGCTTCATCCCGCTCATTCAGTTGGCGGCGGTGTTATCGGTTTCCATCGGGCTTCTGAACCTGTTTCCCATCCCGTTGCTCGATGGCGGTCACCTTTTGTTCTATGTAATAGAGGGTGTTCGCGGACGTCCGTTGTCAGAGCGGGCCCAGGAAGTCGGCTTTCGCATCGGGCTCGCTATCGTCCTGATGTTGATGATATTTGCAACTTTCAATGACATCGTTCATCTGACGACGTCGTAAATCATATTCGCCAGGGTATCCCCATCATCCTGGCGCGGGGGCGAGGATAAAAAACGATTAGGAGAAACGTCGTCTTTAGTAGACCGAGGGAGACTGCAGGCAACCCGCCACTTTGGGGGCGGCCACGAGGGGAATAGGGCGCTTTGCGCATGGACATGTGTGTGCGGGTAAGACGAGGGCTTGTCGTGGCCGGCTTGCTCCTCGTCGGGGTGCTATTCAGTTTTGGGTCCGGTCCGGCGGCGGCACAACGAGCCGACGGCGGCGGGGGCGCGAGTTCGATTGTGGTCGAAGGCAATCGCCGCGTGGAAGCGGAGACAATCCGCTCCTATTTCAAAGTTGCGCCCGGTGAGCGCGTCGATGCGGCGAAGGTCGACAGCGCGCTGAAGGCGCTCTACGCCTCCGGCTTGTTCCAGGACATTCGTATTTCGCAGCAGGGCGGCCGGCTCATTGTCACCGTCGTCGAGGCCCCGGTCATTGATCGCCTCGCTTTCGAGGGCAACAGCAAGATCAAAGACGAACAACTGCAGCAGGAAATCCAGTCGAAGGCACGCGGTACGCTGTCACGCGCCACCGTGCAGGCCGACGTCCAGCGCATTATCGAGGTTTATCACCGCAACGGCCGGTTTGACGTTACGGTCGTTCCAAAGATCGTTGAGCGGCCGAACAACCGCGTCGACTTGATCTTCGAGGTCAAGGAGGGCGAGAAGACCGGCGTCAAGACGATCATTTTCGTCGGCAATCACGCCTATTCCGACTACCGGCTGAAAGAAGTCATCAAAACCTCGACCTCGAATATCCTCAGCTTCCTGCAAACCACAGACGTGTACGATCCTGATCGTATAGAGGCGGATCGCGATTTGATCCGGCGGTTCTATCTTAGCCACGGCTACGCCGACGTTCAGGTCGTCGCTGCGACCGGCGAGTACGATCCGGGGCAAAAAGGCTTCATCATCACGTTTACCATCGAAGAAGGACCGCTCTACCGCTTCGGGGCCGTCGACGTTCAATCGAATATCCGCGCCGTCGACAGCCGTTCTCTTTTGGCGGTGCTGCGGACGCATCAAGGAGACGTCTACAACGCCGACGCGATCGAAAAGACGGTTGAGAATTTGACCGTCGAGATCACAAAGCACGGCTACCCATTCGCCACGGTGCGGCCTCGAGGCGACCGCAATGCGCAAAGCCGCACGGTGAGCGTGGTTTTCGTCGTTGATGAAGGGGTGCGCGCCTATATCGAACGCATCAATATCCGTGGCAATACGCGAACGCGCGATTATGTGGTCCGGCGCGAGTTCGACATCTCCGAGGGCGACCCGTACAACCGCGCGCTCGTCGACCGCGCCGAACGGCGCATCAAAAATCTCAACTTCTTCAAGACGGTCAAAATCACCAACGAGCCCGGCTCGGCGCCTGATCGGGTGGTGATCAACGTCGATGTTGAAGAAACCTCGACCGGCGATTTCTCGGTCATGGGCGGATATTCGACCGCCGACGGTTTCATGGGCCAGGTTTCGGTGGCCGAGCGTAACCTATTGGGTACCGGCCGCTATGCGCGGGCCTCGCTCACCGCTGGTCAGTACACCCGCGGCGTCGAGTTCAATTTCGTTGAACCCTATTTACTCGATTACCGGATGTCCGGCGGCATCGATTTGTTTGCCCGACAAACATTGGCCAGTCCTTATCTTTCGTATGGAACGAGCAACTACGGCACCAATCTGAAGTTCGGCATTCCGCTGCGCGAGGACTTGAGTCTGCAATTGCGCTACTCGATCTATGCGCAGCAAATCTCGCTAGCGTCCGAGTTGAACGACTGCACCAACATCAACCCGAATTTCATGACGACCTTCCCGACGCCGGTTGCGCTTGCCGCCGCTTCGCTTGGGGTTCCGGGCGGAATCAATGCGGCCTATCCGAACTGGAATCCGACGAATTTCCAGTCGAACTGTCTGTATCAGAGCAACTTGCCGCTCTACGTGGCCTCGCTGCCGATTCGTGAAGAGCTGTCTTACGGCACCGAAGTCGTTTCCCAGCCTGGATACGGATTGACCTTCAACACCCTCGACAACAACAAGCATCCGACTAACGGCCTGCTGCTCAATTTCGGTCAAGACATCGCGGGTCTTGGCGGCACGACCGCTTACCTCCGTTCGGTTGTCGATTTCCGCACCTACTATGAGGTTGTCTCCGACCTTGTCGGCGTTCTGCATCTGCAAGGCGGCGATATGCTGGGACTAAAGAAGTGCCCCACGTCCGGCACTTGCGTGTCGAACAACGGCTACGTCAGCGTGCTCGACGACTTCAAGATGGGTCAGAACCTTGTCCGCGGCTTCCAGCCGGCCGGCTTGGGCCCACGCGACCTGACCGTGGGCGGAGCAGACGACGCACTGGGCGGCACGATGTACTGGGGCGCCAGCCTCGAATTTCAGTATCCCTTCTACTTTTTGCCAAAGGATGCGGGCTTCCGCGGCGCCGTGTTCATCGATTCGGGTTCAGAGTGGGGCTACAAAGGCGAGACCCAGTATCCGGCTACCGGTGAAATCAACGGCCTGGTCACCCCCAACATCCCGGGGACACAGTACGTTTGCCAATGCGGACTGCTTTACGCGGATTCGTCTGCTCCGCGGGTATCCGTCGGGGCGAGCCTGATCTGGGATTCCCCCTTCGGTCCGCTGCGTTTCGATTTCGCCTACCCGGTCCTCAAGCAACCGTACGACCGAACGCAATTTTTCCAGTTTGGCGGCGGCGCGCGGTTCTGATCGGGCTGCGGGCGCGCTCGAGACCGGTTGGATGCCGGATTTCTTACCCAAAACGCGCGGTTTGACGATTGCCGAGATCGTCGCGCTTACCCGTGCCGAGCCAGCTCCCGGCGTCCCGCTCGACGTCGGCATCAGCGATATCGCGCCGCTCGACTCGGCGAGAGCGTCCGACATCAGTTTTTTGGACAATCCAAAATATCTCGGCGCGCTCGGGACCACGCGCGCCGGCGCGTGTCTGGTGACGCCGCGTTTCGCCAAGGCTGCGCCCGCCAGACTGGCGGTGTTGGTGACAGGCGAGCCTTATCGGGCCTTCGTCATCGTAGCGCGCGCTCTCTTTCCTGACGTTTTGCGGCCGTCATCGCTGTTTGGCACGGCCGGCCGCGCTTCGGAAGCGCACGTCCATCCGACCGCGCGATTGGAAGCCGGCGTCACGATCGATCCGCTTGCGGTCATCGGTCCAGATTCCGAAATCGGTGCGGGAACGCTCATCGCGGCCGGTGCCGCCATCGGCAAGTCCGTTGCGATCGGCCGCGATTGCGTCATCGGCCCCGGCGCAACGGTCGCGCACGCGCTGATCGGCGATCGCGTCATCGTCCATCCCGGCGCGCGTATTGGTCAGGACGGCTTCGGCTATCTCCCATCGTCCGCCGGCCACCTGAAGATTCCGCAGAGCCGGCGGGTCATCATCCAGGACGACGTAGAAATAGGCGCCAACACCACCATCGACCGCGGTTCGACCCGTGATACCGTTATCGGCGAAGGCACTAAGATCGACAACCTCGTGCAAATAGCACACAACGTCAGCATCGGACGACACTGCCTGATTGCCGGGCAAGTCGGTATATCGGGGAGCGCCGTACTGGGTGACTTCGTCATGCTTGGCGGCAAAGTCGGCATTGCCGATCACGTCACCATAGGAACTGGAGCGCAACTTGGTGCGCAAAGTGGCGTGATGCACGATGTGCCGCCCGGCGAGCGCTGGTTAGGTTCCCCAGCGCAGCCGGTGCGCGATTTTATGAAGGGTGTCTCGGTGGTGCGGCGGCTGGCGCGCGGCGATAATCGAAAAGGTGAGCCGGAATGAAGGAAGAGGCTCTCGGCGCGGCCGACATCCGCGAAATTCTGCGGTTGTTGCCGCACCGTTATCCGTTCCTGCTGATCGATCGCGTTACCGGGATACGCGGCGACGAGTGCGGGGTCGGCATCAAAAACATCACGATGAATGAGCCGCAATTTGTCGGCCATTTTCCCGATAATCCGGTAATGCCTGGAGTGCTGGTCATCGAAGGCATGGCGCAAACGGCCTGCGTGCTCTGCCTTCGCCAGTTGCCGCCGCGCGAAAAGGCGCGAACGATGTTTTTCCTAACCATCGACAAAGCGAAATTCCGCAAAACGGCCGGCCCCGGCGATGTGCTTGAGTATCACATGACCAAGGTCACGCATCGCCGCAGCATGTGGTGGTACCGCGGCGAAGCCAAAGTCGGCGATACCCTCGTCGCCGAGGCTGTTCTCGGTGCTTATCTAGCCGAGGATTAAATGGCGATCGATCCAACCGCGCGCGTGGCCGACGGAGCACGCGTCGGCGACGGTGTTGAGATCGGTCCCTACTGCATGGTCGGGCCCGATGTGCAGCTTGGCGATGGCGTGCGCCTGATCGCCCACGTTCACATCGCCGGCGTCACGACTATCGGCGAAGGCACCGTCGTCTATCCCTTTGCTTCGCTTGGGACGCCACCGCAATCGGTGCATTATCGCGGCGGCGCCACGCGGCTGATTGTCGGACCGCGCTGCGAGCTGCGCGAAAGCGTCACCATGAATACCGGCACCGAAGATGGTGGCGGCGTAACGCGCGTCGGCGAGCGCGGCCTCTTCATGGTCGGATCCCATGTCGGCCACGATTGCCAAATCGGTGACCAAGTCACGTTTGCGAATAATGTAACGCTCGGCGGTCATGTCACCATTGGTGACGGCGTATTTGTCGGCGGTCTCGCCGCCGTCCATCAGTTCGGTCGCGTCGGGGAAGGGGCCATGATCGGTGGAATGAGCCCGATCCGGGCCGATGTCATTCCCTTCACTATGGCCTACCGCGAGGATTTGGTCGGACTGAACGTCGTCGGGCTGCGGCGCCGTGGCATCACGCATCCGCAGATGCTTCGGTTACGTCGCGCCTATCGCCAATTGTTTTTCGGCGCCGGCACGTTCGCCGACAGGGTCGAAGGTGTCGCCCGCGAGTTCTCCGGCGAGCCGCGTGTCGGCAGGATCATCGCCTTCATCCGCGAAGGCAGAAAACGGCCGTTGATGCGCCCCGCGGGCCAAAACGGCGGCGAAGAAGCCGAACATGACTTCGCCTGAGCCCCAAGGCGGTGGCCGCGAGGTTTCGGAAGCGGTGCCAACTCCGCTAGCGATCATCTGCGGCGGCGGCAGTTTTCCGATGGCCGTCGCCGAGGCGGTTTTGCAGAGTGGGCGGCGTCCGGTGATGTTCGGAATCAAGGGGTGGGCCGAAGCCAGTACGGTTCAGCGATATGCGCATCATTGGATTGCGCTCGGGCAGTTGGGACGGATACTGCGTCTGGCCCGGCTCGACGGCTGTCGCGAAGCAATTTTCATCGGCGCATTACTGCGTCCGCCGCTTGCAAAAATCCGTCTCGATTGGCCGACCATCCGCATTATCCCGCGGCTTCTCCGTGCTGCTCGCGGTGGCGATGACCAGTTGCTGAAGGGCGTGGCCGAAATCTTCGAACGGGGCGGTTTGCGGATTGTCGGGCTGGAGACGGTGGCGCCAAAAATTCTCGTTCCGCTAGGCGTGCTCACTCGCTGCCAGCCGACGGATCGTGACTGGGCCGACATTGCACGAGCACTTAAGCTGATCACCGCGTTAGGCCCGTTTGATGTGGGTCAAGCGGCGATCGTTGCGGATGGCCATGTCCTTTCGGTCGAAGCGGCCGAGGGAACTGACAACATGCTGGCGCGGGTCAGTGAAATGCGTGGCCAAGATCGTGTGACCGCGCGGCTTGGTACGGGCGTGCTGGTGAAGTCGCCCAAGCCGGGACAGGACCGTCGCTTCGATCTCCCCGCCATCGGGCCGCTGACGGTAGAGAATGTCGCTCGCGCCGGCCTTGCGGGACTGGCGGTTACCGCTGGCAGCACTCTCATTGCCACGCCGATGGAGGTCATCGCAGCCGCAGACCGCGCCAATATTTTTCTCGCCGGCGTGAGTGAGGTTGCTCCACCGTGACGGAGGTGTCGCCGTCGCGGCCACGCTCGATCTACCTTGTCGCCGCGGAAGAATCGGGCGATGCGCTGGGTGCGTCATTGGCGCGCGCACTCCAAGCGCGCGAAGCCGGGCGGCTCACGCTCGCCGGTGTTGGCGGCCACGCGATGGCAGCCGCGGGCATACATAGCCCTTTCCCGATCGACGAACTCTCGATCGTTGGCTTCACCGCAATACCCGCCCGGTTGCCGCTGATTTTGCGCCGTATCCGCGAGACCGCCGATGCGATCATTGCTGCGCGGCCGGACGCCTTGGTCATCATTGACAGTCCGGATTTTACCCACCGGGTCGCCCGCAAAATTCGGCGACGCGTTCCCGCCCTTCCGATCCTGGATTATGTCTCGCCCTCTGTTTGGGCATGGCGGCCCGGACGCGCACGCGCCATGCGCTCGTACATCGATTGCGTGCTGGCGATCCTTCCATTCGAGCCGGAGGTTTACGTCAAACTTGGCGGACCGCGCTGCGTATATGTCGGTCATCCCCTGATTGAACATCTCGCGGACCTGCGTCCCAATGCAGATGAGGCAAATCGCCGAATTGCCGATCCGCCGCTTGTTCTGGTGCTGCCCGGCAGCCGCTCAAGCGAAATCGACCGCCTCCTTCCGGTATTTGGCGCTGCGATCAGCCGGGTCGTTGAGCGCAGCGGACCCCTTGAGCTCGTTCTGCCGACTTTGCGAAATAGGTTGGAGCAAGTCCGTGAAGGCATCGCCGGCTGGAACATCAAGCCTCGCATTGTGGTCGATCCAGCCGAGAAGTGGGCGGCGTTCCGCTCGGCGCGAGCGGCGCTGGCGGCCTCTGGCACCGTCACGCTTGAGCTCGCTATTTCCGCGGTTCCCACGGTTGCCGCGTATCGGCTTTCCCTGGTTGAGGAGTTGGTCGTTCGCATTCTGGGTTTGGGTCGGCGATTGTCGACCGTGATCCTCGCCAACCTGGTCCTGGGTCAGAACGTCGTTCCGGAATTCCTGCAGCGGGAATGCACAGCCCAGAGGTTGGCGGATGCCCTGGTGCCGCTATTAGCGGACGGCCCGGAGCGGGTCCGGCAGCTCGAAGCCTTTGGCCGGATAGATAGTTTGATGAAGGTCGACTCGACCCCAAGCGCCAAGGCGGCGGCACTTGTCCTCGATGCCGCGCGGGCAGCCGCGCCATGATGTCGCCGTGCCTTCGGCTCAACGTTAACCGCATGCTAAGGCGCGTAACCAATATTTAATGGGCGTAACGAGTGTCGTGCGGCGATGACCAAGCAGCCCAAAAAAGCGAAAGCCGCGCGTCGGCCGGCCGCTTGCGCCGCAATCACAGCGGTGCACGGCTATGTGCCCCCGGACGTGCTCACCAACGCCGAACTGGCGCAGATGGTCGATACCAGCGACCAGTGGATCACTGAGCGGACCGGTATCAAGGAACGGCATATTCTCCGCGGCAAGGGGCTCGGCACCTCGCATATGGGCGCCGAAGCCGTGCGCGGTCTTTTGAAGAAGACCGGCATCCCCCCTGGCGACATCGACCTCCTGATTTGCGCAACGACTACGCCCGATTTTGTGTTTCCGTCCACGGCCAATCTTATCTGCGACATGGTCGGTATTCGCGGGATCGGCAGCTTCGACGTCCAAGCCGCGTGTTCGGGATTCATTTATGCGCTGAACATTGGAGCGCAGTTCATCGAAACCGGAACGTATCGCAAAATCGTGGTGGTCGGCGCGGACAAGATGTCGGCGATCATCGATTACACCGATCGCGCCACCTGCGTGTTGTTCGGCGACGGCGCCGGCGCGGTGCTGCTTGAGCCGGGGCGGCAGTACGGCATCATGGACGTGCTGATTGCCTCCGACGGGGCGGGCGCGAAGCATTTGCATCAGAAAGCCGGCGGCAGTCGCATGCCGCCGACGGCGGAGACAGTCGCCAAGCGCCTGCATTACGTCCACCAAGAAGGCGCCGCAGTATACAAATACGCCGTTGCGCGTATGGCCGAAGTAGCGACCGACCTCATGGAGCGGAACGGGCTGACCAGCAAAATGGTCGATTGGCTCGTACCGCATCAGGCCAATAAACGGATCATCGAGGCGACCGCCGAGCGCACCGGCTTGCCGCTTGATCGGGTGATGGTGACCATCAACAAATTCGGCAACACGACAGCGGCCACCATTCCGCTCTGTCTTTGGGAGTATGAAGGCAAGCTCAAACGCGGCGACCGTCTGCTCCTTGCCGCTTTTGGTGGCGGCTTCACTTGGGGCGGCATCTACATGACCTGGGCCTACGATCCGCCGAAATCACAGACCGGCGGCAGCGCCGGCGAAAAGCAGGCGGCAAAAGGCGCCACACGAAGATTGGCAGCGAAGCTTGCCGGCATCCTACCGCTCGCTTTGTCGGGTTCGTTCGCCGCGTCTTTGTTGCGCCGTGAATAAAGCCGCAAGCTTGCCGGGGTAAAACGGCTATAATGGCGCTCCGATGGTTTGAAGGAACGCCATGCACGACACCACGGCCGTAGCCAACACGCAGCCCGATATGCAGCGCAAGCCGCCGGTCAGCCCGAGCGCCAATCCGCGATATGCCCAACTGCATCGGCGTTTCCCGAGCACGCAATATTTGCGCGACGGTGCGCGCCGGCGCGTTCCGCATTTCGCGTTTGAATACGCCGATGGTGGCGCCGGAAATGGCGATACCGGCATCAAACGCAATTGGGCGGCGTTCGATGCCGTCGAATTGGTGCCGCGCTACGGTGTCATGCCGTCGCTGCCGCCAACTTCCGTCGAGCTATTCGGCCGCCGATTTTCGGCGCCAGTCGGCGTAGCCCCGATGGGCGGCCCGTCAATCGTTTGGCCGGGGGCGGACGAATATCTGGCGCGCGCCGCGCAACGCGCTGGGGTCCCTTACATGCTCAGCACCGTTGGCGGCGCCACGATCGAACGCATCGCCGAGGTCGCACCGGACGTATTCTGGTTTCAACTTTATCGGTTCGCGGGGAACAATCACGCTATCGGCCTCGACCTGGTGCGCCGAGCCGAACGCGCCGGCTGCCGCACGCTGGTGCTGACTCTTGACGTGCCGGTGCGCACGACGAGGCCGCGTGAAGCCGCGACCGGGCTCGCTGGCTCATTCCGGGTCGATCGCAAGATCATCTTGCAGAGCGCGCTGGCTCCGGCATGGGCCATGGCACTTTGGCGCAACGGCACCCCGCGATTTGCCAACGTGCGCGCTTACGCCGGCGAGGGCATTTCGCTTTCGGAGCTCGTCGCCTTCACGCGTAGAGAGATGGGCGGCGCTTTCACTTGGGACGAAGTGGCGCAGTATCGCGGGTGGTGGAAAGGAAATCTCATTCTCAAAGGTATCGTGCATCCGGCCGATGCCGAAAAGGCCATGGCTCTCGGCGCCGACGGCGTAATCGTCTCCAATCACGGCGGCCGGCAGAACGACGCGCTTCCCGCGTCGATCGACGTCCTTCCGGCGGTGGTCCGCGCGGTCGGAAACCGCGCGACGGTGATGATCGATTCGGGCGTGCGAAGCGGTAGCGACGTTGTCCGCGCTTGCGCACTAGGCGCGTCAGCTTGTTTTGCCGGGAAAGCCTTCCTCTGGGGTCTCGGGGCGCTGGGCGCCGATGGTCCGGGTCACGTTATCGATTTGTTGATCGAAGAAACGCAAGCGGCGATGGGACAATTGGGGGCACTTTCGGTTGACGCGCTGCGCTCGCTGACCATCCGTCATCCCGGCGTGTTTCAGTTCTAAATAGCCGCCGTGGCGGAAGCGAAACCCAAGCGTGAGACGGCGCTTTCCGGTAAGCCCTGCATGGCTGTTACGTCACGCACCGCGCGCTGAAATTTCCGATACGCACAAGCTTGCTGAAAGCTGCCTCGCATCCAACGGGGATTGTGCTGGAGTTGATGCTTTGGCTTTTTGGGGTAACTCCCGCGTGCAGAACAGGCAATCGATCGCCCTTGAGCGCGCCATTGCTAATTGTGGCGCTGATAGCGATCCCGCTCGCCGACGAGGGGCCGGATCCAATCGGCAGACAAGCCAGACCGATAGCAATGAGCGCGCTGCCAATGAGCCACGCGCTAATGACGCTTTTGCGCGTTTGCGAGCGTGGAGCGCTTGAGGGTAGTGCTACTGACCGCATGGCCGCCACTCCGGCTGGATGTCCCGATGATCTGAAAATCTCCCCTCGCGCCCTCGGAAATCCGTTGATCTCCGCTACCCTAAATTCGCTGAACGCGGACTAGTTCCGCCAACACGCGCGAAGGTCGGGCCGCTGGCAAAAAACGGCCCCGCGGTGGCGCTATCGAGGAGAGTTCGCCCCATTTAGAAATTCAGGGTCGGGGCATCGGGCCAGCCGAATCCCCCGTGATTTGAGGCGTCTGCGGGCAATTGCCAAGGGAAAACTCGCCTCACCGCCGTTGCACATTCCGAACATTTTTGGCAATGTCCGCGCCGCTTTAAGCCAAACGCTTGAAATCTTGCGCGAGGTCTCTCCCTGATGGCCAGGCTCGTTCCTGGCCTTCATCGAACCGGGGTCTTTTCAATGACGACGTTGTGGTTGATCGTTCTATGCGGCGTGCTCGCCCTGATCTACGCCATTTGGGCAACAAGCTGGGTGATGCGCGCCAATCCCGGCAGCGAAAAAATGCAGGAGATAGCCGCGGCCGTGCGCGTGGGCGCCCAAGCTTACCTCCGGCGGCAATACACCACGATCGCGATCGTCGGCATCGTTATTTTCGTGATTGTCGGCTTTCTGCTCGGCTGGCTGGTCGCGGTTGGTTTTGCCATCGGCGCAATTCTGTCCGGCGCTGCAGGCTTCATCGGCATGAACGTTTCGGTCCGCGCCAATGTGCGTACCGCGCAAGCCGCGATCAGCTCGCTGGCCGGCGGCTTGGAAATTGCGTTCCGCGCCGGCGCCATCACCGGCCTTTTGGTCGCCGGGTTGGCGCTGCTCGGCGTCACGCTCTACTTTATGTTTCTGACCGGCGGTCTGCATCTGGCGCCGAACGATCGTACTGTGGTCGATTCCATGGTCGCGCTCGGCTTCGGCGCCTCGCTGATTTCGATCTTCGCGAGGCTTGGTGGCGGAATTTTCACCAAGGGCGCCGACGTTGGCGGTGACCTTGTCGGCAAGGTCGAAGCCGGCATTCCTGAAGACGATCCGCGCAATCCCGCGACCATCGCCGACAACGTCGGCGATAATGTCGGCGACTGCGCCGGCATGGCCGCCGATTTATTCGAGACTTACGCGGTGACCACCGTTGCCACGATGGTCCTTGCCGCCATTTTCTTCGCTCCAATCTCGATCGAGATGGTGACGCGGATGATGACTTTTCCGCTGGCGATCGGCGGCATTTGCATTATCGCGTCGATCATCGGCACTTTCTTTGTGCGGCTCGGCCCGAGTCAATCGATCATGGGCGCGCTGTATAAGGGCATGATCGCGACCGCGATCCTGTCGCTCATCGGGATTGCCGGCGTCACCCACTACCTGATCGGTTTCGGACCGCTCGCCGGCGTCAACTATTCCGGCGCAACGCTGTTTTATTGCGGGATTACCGGATTGGTCGTGACCGCGCTCATTATCGTCATTACCGAATATTATACCGGAACGCCGTACCGGCCGGTGCACTCGATTGCGCTGGCTTCGGTCACCGGTCATGGCACCAACGTGATTCAGGGTCTCGCGGTGTCGTTGGAGTCCACCGCATTGCCGGCCCTGGTTATCATTGCCGGTATTCTGGTGAGCTATAACCTCGCCGGACTTTTCGGCATTGCCATTGCGGTGACGACCATGCTTGCGCTCGCGGGCATGGTGGTTGCGCTCGACGCTTTTGGTCCCGTCACCGACAATGCCGGCGGCATTGCCGAAATGGCCGGCTTGCCGAAAGAGGTACGAAAGTCGACCGACGCGCTCGATGCAGTCGGCAACACCACCAAGGCCGTGACCAAGGGCTACGCGATTGGCTCGGCTGGCTTGGGTGCCTTGGTGCTGTTCGCGGCCTATAGCCAGGATCTGAAATTCTTCGTCTCCACATCCGACAGCCACCCTTACTTCCAGGGAGTCGCGCCTGACTTCTCGCTCAACAATCCGTACGTGGTCGCCGGTTTGTTGTTTGGCGGATTGTTGCCCTATCTGTTTGGCGCGATGGGCATGACGGCGGTCGGACGCGCCGCGTCCTCCATCGTCGAGGAGGTGCGCCGGCAATTCCGCGAGAAGCCCGGCATTATGCAAGGCACGGAGAAACCCGATTATGGGCGTGCCGTCGACTTGCTGACACGCGCCGCGATCAAAGAGATGATCGTGCCGTCGTTGTTGCCGGTGCTGTCGCCGATCGTCGGCTATTTCATCATCTATTTCATCGCCGGCGGTGGCGCGGCTGGTAAGTCGGCCGGCTTCTCGGCATTGGGCGCGATGTTGCTGGGCGTGATCGTGAACGGCCTTTTCGTCGCGATCTCGATGACGTCGGGTGGCGGCGCGTGGGACAACGCCAAGAAATACATCGAGGACGGTCATTACGGCGGTAAAGGTTCCGAGGCCCACAAAGCCGCCGTTACCGGTGACACGGTCGGAGACCCCTACAAAGATACCGCCGGGCCGGCCGTCAATCCGATGATCAAGATCACCAATATCGTTGCGTTATTGCTGCTCGCCGTGCTTGCGCATTAGCGCTTCTCGCGGCGGTCGCCGGCGTCCGGATTATTCGCTTTTGGCGTCGACGAGCGGCGCCGTCAGAACGGCAGTCCGATATGCGCGTTCGCCAGGGAGTCGAACAGCGCTTTGACGAAGTTGATGTCAGAGCCCGCCGTCGGCGTCGTGCGACTGACGAAGTCGAACACTTTGCCGTCCTTGATGCCGTAAGAGGCGACCCGCGCCACGCGCCTGTCCTTATCGAAGTAAACGGCGACAACGCGCTGATCGGTGATCGCAGCCGGCATGAATGAAATCGAGCGTTCGGCCCGTTGTGAGATGTAGTAGAACGCTTCGCCCGAAACCGTAGCGACGGTGGACGGCGTGCCGAGCACAATGAGAACTTGTTCTTGCGAGGCGCCAAGCCGAATTTGCTCGAGCGCGCCGTCCGGCAGGACATAGCCGCGCTGAAACGTCTCGCCAAAGCATCCGCCCAGCGATAAGGCGAGCGCGAGAACGGCAGTGAAGCGTGCGGCGTTGCGGCTCGGCCCCCGCTGCAGGAAACGGCTTAGCATCCTTCGCATTCAACCTTGTGTTATTGAGCGCCCTGTCTTACCCCACCGACCGCCGCAAATTGGCGCAAGCGGCGGCCAAATTGGTACTGACGAGCTATCTTTATGATATTACCGGCGTTTCGGCGAAGCGTCCACGACAATAGAATTCATGTTCTCTATGGCATGATCGTGGCGCAGGCCCGCACAGGCGTATTTTATCGCGATTACGGCATACCGGACACCGTTCAGGGCAGGTTCGAGCTGCTTGTGCTGCATTTGGTGCTGGTGCTGCGTAGTCTTAACCGACGTTCTCGTGCCCCTCGAACTTTCGGCGGCCGGCGGCGCGGCGAATCACTTGGACAGCTTCTTTTCGATACCTTCTGCCGGGACCTCGATGCAAATCTGCGGGAGATGGGCGTTGGCGATATGGGAGTTCCACGGCGGATGCGGCGATTCGGCGAGGAGTTCTACGGCCGCCAGGCCGCCTATCAGGCGGCGCTAGACGGGAGCGATCCGGGGGCGCTTGAGAACGCGCTGGCGCGCAATATCTTCGAGATCGACGCCCTCGAGGCAAGAGTGACTCGGCTTGCCGATTACACGCGCGCCGCGGCGGCGCAACTTGAAGATGCATACGTCGATGCCTTCGCCAATGGCCTTGTCTTCCCCGATCCAGCGAAGTTCGCGAACGCCGAGCGCTAACCATGGATGACGCCAAGCGGGGTGCCGCCAGTCCCTGGCATTTCCCTGTCGCGGTCGAAGACGTGCCTGAGCTCGGCGAGCACTTCGACTTGACCGCGGATTCCCAAGTTCGCGCAGCGATAGCGAAGGCGGCGGGACTGCGCGATCTGACGCGTCTCGAAGCCAATTTCGACGTGAACCGGCAACGCGGCGGGTTGCGGGTCGTCGGCCGGATTGCCGCGACTGTGGGCCAGACTTGCGTTGTCACGCTCGAGCCGGTTGCTAATGAAGTTGCCGAAGACGTCGATCTCCTCTTTGCCCCGCAAGCGTCCGTTGCCGAGTCCGGTGGCGCCGCAATTCGCCCTGAGGGAAGCAAATATGACGTGGAGCCGTTGATCGGCGAGGTCGTCGATCTCGGTGCGCTCGCCACCGAGTTTCTCGTCCTTGGTCTCGATCCTTATCCGCGAAAGCCGGGTGCGGTCTTCGAATCACCCGAGGAGACGGCCGCCGGCGACGGTCCGTTTTCGGCGCTTGCCGCGCTTCAGAAGGGCCGGGATGCCGACTAATGACGGTTGTTTCCGGATGCTGAGCCGCTATTGTCCGTGCCGGCCTCGCTTCCGGTTGCGGTGAGTTGGACACGCTCGAGGACCGTGGGGCACTTCATGTCGCAGAGGGTCCGGATTGCGCTCGACGCGATGGGGGGCGACCACGGACCTGACGTGGTGGTCGCCGGCGCCGAACTTGCGTTGGCGCGGCATCCGGAAATGGAACTGCTGTTTTTCGGCAATGCCGCCTTGGTCACACCGCTAGTCGCCCGATATCCGGCGTTGAAATCTGCTTCGCGGATAACGCATGCCGAATTCGCGGTGCGCATGGATGACAAGCCGAGCCAAGCTTTACGTTATGGGCGGCGCAAGTCGTCGATGTGGCTGGCGATCGAGGCGGTGCGAAAGCGCGAAGCCGACATCGCCGTTTCCGCTGGTAACACCGGCGCGCTGATGGCGATGTCGAAGTTCGCGTTGAAGACGTTGCCTGGGATCGATCGGCCCGCGATAGCGGCCCTGTGGCCGACGCTGCGCGGGGAGTCCATTGTTCTCGATGTCGGGGCTTCGATCGGCGCCGATTCCGAGCATCTCGCCGACCTCGCGATCATGGGCGCGGCCATGGCGCGGATCTTATTCGGCCTCGAACGGCCAAGCGTCGGCCTCCTTAATATCGGGGTGGAGGAAGCAAAAGGACTCGAACAGGTGCGCGAAGCCGGACGCCTGCTGCGCGAGCGGCAGCCGCCTGATCTCGACTATCTAGGGTTTGTCGAGGGCGACGACATCGGCAAGGGAAAGGTCGACGTGGTTGTCACCGAAGGTTTTGCTGGCAACATCGCGTTGAAGACAGCCGAAGGCACCGCGCGCCAGATCGGCGAATATATCAGAGGTGCAATGAATCGCTCATTCTTATCCAGGATCGGATATTTTTTCGCTCGCTCGGCGTTCCAAGAATTGCGTACGCGCATGGACCCGCGCCGCGTCAACGGCGGGGTTTTTCTCGGCCTCAACGGTCTGGTGATCAAAAGTCACGGCGGCACCGACGCTGAGGGTTTTGCCGCGGCGATAGCGCTCGGCCACGGCGTAGTGCGGGATCAACTCCTGGCTAAGATTACTGCGGCGGTTGGCGGTGCGACAATGGAGCCTCGCCAGGCGGTGGCCGGAGCGGCCTCGTGACCACACGCCGTTCTGTTGTGCTTGGCTGTGGCAGCTATCTGCCGAACCAGGTTCTCACCAACGCCGACCTGGCGAAAAAAGTAGATACCTCCGACGAGTGGATCGTTCAGCGCACCGGCATCCATGAGCGGCGCATTGCGGCTGCCGGGGAATTGACCTCGGATATGGCGACGCGCGCCGCGCGGGCGGCGCTGGCGCACGCGCATGTGGATGCCGGCTCGATCGATCTTATCGTGCTCGCGACCTCCACGCCGGATAACACCTTTCCGGCCAGTGCGGTTTCCGTGCAGGCCAATCTCGGCATAACCGGCGGCGCGGCATTCGACCTGCAAGCGGTGTGCTCAGGATTTGTCTACGCGCTGGGGACGGCCGACGCGCTCCTGCAAGCCGGGACGTTCAAGCGCGCGCTCGTGATCGGCGCGGAGACTTTCTCGCGCCTTCTCGATTGGAACGATCGCTCGACATGCGTCCTGTTCGGCGATGGCGCGGGCGCGATCGTGCTCGAAGCGCAAGATCAGCCGGGCAAACGCGACGATCGCGGCATCCTCACGGTGCGGTTGCGCTCGGATGGTCGGCACAAGTCAAAGCTTTATGTCGATGGCGGGCCCTCATCGACGGGCACGGTCGGTCACTTGCGGATGGAAGGCCGCGAGGTCTTTCGTCATGCGGTCGCCATGATTACCGACGTCGTCAAAGACGCCTTCGAGACGATCGGTTGCACGGTCGCCGACATCGATTGGTTTATCCCGCACCAGGCCAACAAGCGCATTATCGACGGATCCGCCCACAAGCTTGGCATCCCATCGACCAAGGTTGTCAGCACGGTGGACAGGCACGGCAACACCTCGGCGGCCTCCATTCCGCTGGCGCTCGCCGATGCGGTGGCCGATCGGCGGATCAAGCGTGGCGATTTGCTCTTGCTGGAAGCCATGGGCGGCGGCTTCACCTGGGGGGCGGCGCTGCTCCGCTGGTAGCGCTAAACGCCGCAAAGGGCGTTGACCCTTTGGGCAGAACCTAATATCCTTGATAATTCAGTACGATACGTTGATCGATGGTATCGAGCGCCGAGAGTGGGGCTGGCGATGGCGAGGAAGACGATCACGCGTGCGGATTTATGTGAGGCGGTGTACCAGAAAGTCGGTTTATCGCGGACCGAATCGGCGACGCTTGTCGAACTGGTACTCAAGGAAATCACTGACTGTCTGGAGCGCGGCGAGACGGTGAAATTATCGTCGTTCGGCTCCTTCGTCGTTCGCAAAAAGGGTCAGCGTGTCGGGCGCAACCCTAAGACGGGCAAGGAAGTTCCGATTTCGCCGCGCCGGGTCATGGTGTTCAAGCCGTCCGCCATTCTCAAGCAGCGGATCAATGTCGGACCGAATGGCGGCGGCGACGAGGGCCCGGAAATCGGCGCATAAACACCGGCAGGGGACAGAACGTTGGACAAAGCCCCGGACGCGTTTCGTACCATCAGTGAGGTTGCCGAAGAGGTTAACGTTCCGCAACACGTGTTGCGGTTCTGGGAAAGTCGTTTCGCGCAAATCAAACCGCTGAAACGCGGCGGTGGCCGCCGTTATTACCGTCCCGAAGACATCGATCTGCTGCGCGGCATCCGCCACCTGCTTTACGGTGAAGGCTACACCATACGCGGCGTACAGCGCATTTTACGCGAAGAAGGCTTGGCGTTCGTTCAGAGCGTGTGGCGGACGGGCGCTCAATCGCCGGCGGAAGCCGATGAAGCCGACGAAGAATCGGAAAGCTCGGATGTGATGCGCGAGGAGCCCCGATTTTTTGCCAAGCCGTCCATCCCACCACCAGCACCGTCACCGGCAAGCCGACTGGAGCCCACGCTGCAGCCACCGGCGCCGCAGCAATCCTCGCCTGCGCCGCATGGTCGCGCTCCCGATCAAGACGACCGCCAGAAACTGCGCGCAGTTCTCGACGAGCTCAACGAATGTCGCCGGGTACTCGATGCCGCAATAGCGGGCGCTGCTGCCTAGCTTTGGAATTTAGATCCCCGTGATGTCAGGCGGCGAGAAACGCCGGCGTCGACGAGGCGCCGCGGATCAAAGGCTTTTGCTTTTCTTATATTCCCGGCGCCGCGCATACAGAATGGGTTCGGTGTAGCCGCTCGGTTGCTCTTTGCCCTTGAAAATAAGGTCGCACGCCGCCGCAAAAGCGATCGAGTTGTCGAAGCGCGGCGCCATCGGCGAGTAATGCGGATCGCTCGCGTTCTGCTCATCGACCGTGTGCGCCATGCGCTTGAGCGTGTCCATCACCTGCTGCTCGGAAACAACGCCGTGCCGCAGCCAGTTGGCGATGTGCTGACTGGAAATGCGCAGCGTCGCGCGGTCTTCCATCAGCGCGACGTTGTTGATGTCCGGCACTTTCGAGCAGCCGATGCCTTGATCGATCCAACGCACGACGTAGCCGAGGATTCCCTGGGCGTTGTTGTCGAGTTCCTGTTGAACGTCTTCAGGCGGAAAGTTTGCGCCGCGCGACACCGGAATCGTCAAAATATCGTCGAGCTTGGCGCGAGGCCGGTTGGCGAGCTCCCGCTGCCGGCGGAACACGTCGACCTTGTGATAGTGCGTGGCATGCAGCGTCGCAGCAGTGGGTGAGGGGACCCATGCCGTATTGGCGCCGGCTTCCGGGTGGACGATCTTCTCCTTAAGCATGAGGCCCATCAGGTCGGCCTTGGTCCACATGCCCTTGCCGATCTGGGCGTGGCCGGGAAGGTGACAGGCCAAGCCGATATCGACATTCCAGTCTTCATAGGCTTTCAGCCAGGGCTGAGCCCGCATCGCCTCTTTGCGGACCATAGGGCCTGCTTCCATGGCGGTGTGGATTTCGTCGCCGGTCCGGTCGAGAAAGCCGGTATTGATGAAGAAGACGCGGGACTTGAGGACGCGAATACACTCCTTGAGGTTGACGGTGGTGCGCCGCTCCTCGTCCATAAGTCCGACTTTGACGGTGTTGCGCGGTACCGCGAGCATGTCCTCGACGGCGCCGAGCACATCGCTGGCGAATTGCGCTTCTTCGGGACCGTGCATCTTCGGCTTGACCACGTAGATCGAGCCGGCGCGGCTGTTGCGCGTGGGCGTTTCCGCTTTGAGGTCGTGAAGCGCGATGGCGCACGTGAACACCGCGTCCAAAATTCCTTCGGGGGCCGCTTGCCCCTTCCGATCGAGGACGCCGTCGTCCATCATCAGATGACCGACATTGCGAATAAGCATGAGGCTCCGCCCCGGCAGCACCAGAGTAGTCCCGTCGGGCGCGGTGTAAGATCTATCCGGCGCGAGGCGGCGCGTTAGTGGCTTGCCGTCCTTCTCGAAAGATTCCGCCAGCGTTCCACGGCAAAGACCGAGCCAATTGCGATAGGCTTCTACTTTGTCCGCCGGGTCGACCGCGGCGATCGAATCCTCGAGGTCCATGATGGTCGTGACCGCAGCCTCGAGAATGACGTCGGCGATGCCCGCCGCGTCGGTGCGGCCGATCGGATGACGGCGGTCGAATATCAGTTCGATGTGCAGCCCGTTATTCACGAGCAGGATTGTTTCGGGAGCCTGAGGACGTCCGCGATATCCGCGCAACTTCTTCGGGTCGGCTAATCCAACCGTGTCGCCGTCGGCTAGCGCTGCGGTAAGCCTTCCGTTTTTGATGGCGTAGGCGCGAACATCGGCGTGAGATCCGGCGGCGAGCGGCACGCTTTCATCCAAAAAGTGCCGTGCCCAAGCGATGACGAGTTTGCCGCGCTCGGGATTGTAACGGCCGCCCGGCGCGGAGGCGCCGTCTCTTGGAATGGCATCCGAACCATAAAGCGCGTCGTAGAGCGACCCCCAGCGGGCGTTGGCGGCATTGAGCGCGTAGCGCGCATTGCTCACCGGCACGACGAGTTGCGGTCCGGCAACGGCGGCAATCTCGTCATCGACGTTGGCGGTATCGACTGCAAACGGCGAACCTTCAGGCAAAAGGTAGCCGATCTGTTCGAGGAATGTCTTTTGCGCGCCCGCATCGACGGTTTGCCCGTGCCGCGCTCCGTACCATTCGTCGATCTGCGCTTGCAGAGTGTCCCTTTTCCGCAACAGCGCGCGATTGACGGGGCCGAAGCGATCAAGAAGGCGATCGAGCCCCTCCCAAAACGCCATCGCTTTGATACCGAGGCCGGGCAGCACTTCATCAACGATGAAATCGTGAAGAACCTTAGCCACTTGGAGATTGGCAACAGCAACGCGCTCAATGTCCGGCATTCGACTATCTGTCCGCTGATGGTTCTACGCTTCGAGGCAGGTTCGCATTTCTACACTATCGTCGCGCGGAACATAAACACATCCGCTGCGAGTTTGTTGCGGGCATCTGGCCTTGCGCGACGAGGCATTGGAAAAGCGTGCAGTGATGGTCAATATTTGACCGATTGGCCCACCGAAGGTAACCTTTTACGTCGCTGACCACTGCGCAGTTGAGTTTTGCAATCGTGGAATGGTCGACAAAGCAATATGACGTCGGTCAGCCCTTCGGCAGCTGGGCTGACGATCTTGCCGCGGCGTTTGTCCAACTGGAGCCGCGCAAAATCGCGGACCAGCCGTTCCAGGGCGCGATTGTCAGGAAGGACGCCGGCGCGATCAAGGTTTCCCGTGTCACAGCGACGAAGCACGCGGTTCTGCGGCTGAATTCCCACGTTGCCCGCAGCACGGACGACCTCTGCTTTATCAATTTGCAACTCGAAGGCGTAGGGCGCTACCTGCAGCGAGATCACGTGCAGATTTGCGCTCCGGGGGACCTCGCGCTGGTGGATACGACCGAACCGTTTGAAATCGCGAACACTTGCGACTTTCGCCTGTTCTGCTTCGCGGTGCCGCGAAGGGTGCTGCCGGCCGGTCTTGCGAAGCGGCCACAATTAAAGATGGCGGCGACAGAAATGGGGCGTGCGCTGTCGCGGACGATTGCGGCTTACGCAGAGCTTTGCCTTGCTTCGCCACCGTCGCTGGATTTGGTGGCGGAGGGCGGCGCGCACATTGTCGAGCTGATCTCGCACGTACCTACCGCACTCGAAATGGCGCCGCCGGAGGCAATCGGTATTCCGGTACTGCTGTCGATGATGCTGGAGCATATCGACCGGCATGTTGTTGATCCCAATCTTTCGGCTGCGGCGCTTGCTCTAAGATTCCATTGTTCGGAGCGCTACGTCCATAAACTGTTCCTGGCCACCGGCCGGACAGTCGGAGAGCACATCAACAACAAGCGAATCCAGTTTTGCACCCGCCATCTTCTGGATCGTCGGCGTGGCAGAACCATCGCCGAAATCGCATACGCCTCCGGTTTTCGGGACATTTCCTATTTCAATCGCCTATTCCGGCGAAGCCACGGCATGGCGCCGCGGGAATTTCGTCGGCTGATGGCGGCAGACCCGGGTTAGCGCGCCTTAGGCGAGCCGGTCGGGGTCGCCCTCCATCACAGCCGCGGCGCTTCGCGTGCACCCCAAGCCAAGAAGTCGGGCGGTATTGCCCAAGATTTTAGGGCGGCACGCCGCTACACCCTTCCGAATGGTCGTTCTGCGATCGAACTCGGAAAATGGCTATCGACTTTACCCTGACGCCCCGACAGAGAAAAATTCAACGCCAATCGCGTGAGTTTGCTCGGGACATTATTGCGGGCGCGAATTCTGCCGAGCTCTTGCCTACGCCCGAGCAGCGATTTCTCGCGACCAAGCCGGTTTACGAGGCGATGATTGCCGCGGGACTTCTCCGCAAATGCATCCCGGCTGAGGCGGGCGGCGACAGCGGCGGCTTTGTTGAACTGGCGATCCGCACGGAGGAATTCTACAGCGTCAACGCGAGTGTCAGCCTCACGCTGATCGGCACACTACTCGGATTGCTTCCGGTGTTGCTCGGCGGATCGGCCGATCAGCGCCGTCAACTGCTCGTTCCGTTCTTGGAGAAGCGCGGTGCACCGCTGGCCGGATTTTGCGCGACCGAGCCGGGTGGGAGCGCCAACGCGGCGTCTCCTCTTCCTGGTGAGGGCGTGCGAACGACCGCGAAGCTCGAAGGCGGCCGTTGGATTATTCGCGGGCGGAAGAGCTGGGTGTCTTCTGCCACCGGCTGGGATGGCAAAGGCGCCGACATTCTTTGCGTGGTGTGCCGAACCGACAAAGCGGGGCCGCCGGAAAAAGCGGCGTCCATTATCGTCGTCGAGCGTCCCGCGACAGGATTTGTTCCCGAGCGTGGGGTTGATCCGATAGGACATCGCGCGCACCTCCTGCCGCAATTCCGTTTCGATGATGTGGCGGTGCCGCGCGCCAATCTCGTGGGCGAGGAGGGCGGCGGTTTTGCCTTGACCGCTGCCGCTTTCACCGGGGCCGCGGCGCTGGTCGGGATTTTCGGCGTTGCCCTAATGCGGGCGGCATTTGATTTCGCGCTGCATTTTGCCCGAACCGAGCGGCGTGGCGGACTCCACCCGATCATCGAGCATCAGGCGGTCGGATTTGCTCTGGTCGACGCCAAGACAATCATTGAGGCGGCGCGCTGTCTTACCTGGCGAGCGTGTCATGCCGTCGATGAGAAGATGCCTGGGGCGGACGAATTGGCGATCGAAGCCAAACTCTTCGGCTCGGAGATGGCCGTCCGCGTAATAACCGATTTAATGCGCGTCGTCGGCATCGAGAGCTACGATCGCGAATGTCCTCTTGGCCGTTTGCTCCAAGATGCGCTTGCGCTTCCAATTTTTGGCGGCGGCAACATCGGCGTCCGCCGCCGCCAGCTGCACGCCATTCTTAAGCGATCCGACTACGAACCTCTCATTGAAGACCGGGCCGCGTGAGCGGAAGTCTCACACGGACCTTCAGCTGCGCTTAACAAAGCGACGAAAGGAGTCGTTGAATGCCAAACACGGAGACGAAAGTAGCGGTAGTCACCGGCGCATCGCAGGGAATTGGCGCTGCGCTCGTTCAAGGCTTCCGGGGCCGCGACTACCGCGTCATCGCGGTATCGCGATCAATCAAGCCGTCAGGCGACGCCAATGTCGTCAGTATTCAAGGCGACGTCGCCGATCCTAAAACCGCGGATCTGGTGTTCAAAGAGGCGGTAGACCGCTTTGGCCGGGTCGACACGTTGGTCAATAACGCCGGGATGTTCATGGCCAAGCCGTTTACCGTTTACTCGGACGACGACTACGCCGCCTTCATCGGCACCAACGTGTCCGGGTTCTTTTACATGACCCGGCGTGCGGTCGATGCAATGCTGAAAAAGGGCAGCGGTCATGTTGTGACTATTTCGACCAGTCTGGTCGATCAACCGATGACGAGCGTGCCCGCCGTGCTTGCATCGCTGACCAAGGGCGCACTGAACGCCGCGACGAAATCGCTTGCGATCGAGTACGCTGGAAGCGGCGTGCGGGTGAATGCGGTGTCTCCCGGAATCATCAAAACGCCCATGCATCCGCCGGAGGCACACTCGGCACTGGCGAAGCTGCATCCCATGGGCCGCATGGGCGAGACCTCGGATATTGTCGACGGCGTGATGTATCTGGAATCCGCTCACTTCGTCACCGGCGAAGTGCTTCACGTTGACGGAGGCCAGGCGGCCGGACACCACGCCATTCAGTGACGTTGCGGGACAGACTTCGGTAAAACGCCGAGTTCGTCCGGAGCCAAGAGATCGGTCGCTTCCGTCCAAGACGTCCGCGCTCCACTCGGCTTACTGGTTGCGGAGTTGATGCTGCGTTCGGAGGGCAGGTGTCATGGCCATAGACTTCACGTTCACGAAGGCCCAGCGGGAGTTGCAGCTTCAGTCGCGTCAGCTCGCGCGCGACGTGCTCGCCAAGGCGGCGGCCTGCGAGACGCTCCCGACGCCGGAAGAGCGTTTCCTGGCGACCAAGCCGATCTACGAGGCCATGGTCGCCGCGGGCTACTTGCGCAAATGCATTCCTGCGCCGGCCGGCGGTGACGGCGCTGGAATGGTCGACATGGCGATCCTGGCTGAGGAGTTTTACAGCGTAAACGCCAGTGTGACGCTGACCATGCTGGGAACTGTTTTGGGCCTGTTACCGATCCTGCTCGGGGGCTCGCCGGAGCAATGCGGCCGTTTGCTCGGGCCGTTTCTCAAAACAAGCGGCGCGCCACTGGCGGGGTTCTGCTTCAGCGAGCCCGGCGGGAGCGCCAACGCGGCTTCCCTGCCGCCTGGTGAGGGCGTGCGGACCACCGCGAAGCTTAAGGGCGACAACTGGACGATCAACGGTCGCAAGAAATGGGTTTCATCGGCCACCGGTTGGGATCGCAAAGGCGCCGATGTCCTGTGTGTGGTTTGCCGGACCGACGTCGACGCACCGACGGACAAGGGAACCTCTATCATCGCGGTGGAGGGACCGGCGTCAGGCGTGGAGTTCGAACGCGCCATCGATTCAATCGGCCACCGGGCGCATCTTGTGCCCGTGTTCTCGCTTAAGGACGTCGTCGCCCCGCGGCAGAACTTGCTTGGGAAGGAAGGCGACGGCTTGACCCTGGCCATGGGTGCGTTCACCGGCACGGCAGCGCTGGTCGGGATTTTCGGCGTCGCATTGATGCGGGCGGCCTTCGACTTTGCGCTCAAGTTCGCCAAGACGGAGAAGCGCGGCGGCGTCCAGCCGATTATCGAGCACCAGGCGGTTGGCTATGCGCTAGCCGACGCGAAAACTTCGATGGAATCGGCGCGCTATCTGAGTTGGCGCGCTTGCCACGCCCTGGACACCCAATCGCCCGGGGCGGACGAACTTGCCATTCAGGCAAAGATCTACGGCTCTGAGACGGCGGTTCGCGTGATTACCGAGCTCATGCGTGTCGTCGGCATCGAAAGTTATGATCAGGAAACGCCGTTCGGGCGGCTGCTGCGTGACGCACTAGCGTTACCGATTTTCGACGGCGGCAACATGGGCGTCAGGCGGCGTCAGCTGCACGCCATGCTGATGCGACCGACTTACGATCCGCTCACCGCGTGCGGCGGAGCTTGACGTCGAAAATTTCGTTGGGGCCGCCGCCGCCGCGCCGAACCATCACTGGTCGAAGTAACAAGCAAACTTGAGAGGAGACGCCCGTGCAGAAATATCCGATCGTTGTCGGTGGCAAGTCGATTCATACTTCGGATCACTTCGAGGTTCGCAATCCGGCGACGGGCGAGGGTGTTGGGCTCGCGCCAAAGGCGTCACGCGCGCAACTCGACGACGCCATTGCGGCCGCGAATGCCGCTTTTCCAAGTTGGTCGAAGTTGCCGGACGCGGAGCGAAAGAACGTTTGCCGTGCCGTCACCAAGAAAATCGGCGAACATGCGGAGGAACTCGCCCGCCTGCTGACAATGGAGCAGGGCAAACCGCTGAATGGATTAGGCTCGCGGTTCGAGCTCGGCGGCGCGCAGGCGTGGGCAGGCTACACCGCCGAACTCGATATCCCGGTCAAGGTTCTCCAGGACAACAATGAAGGCCGGGTGGAGCTGCACCGCAAGCCGGTGGGAGTCGTAGGTTCGATTACGCCTTGGAATTTTCCGCTGATGATCGCGATCTGGCACATCATCCCGGCGATCAGGACGGGCAATACGGTGGTCAACAAGCCGTCGCCTTATACGCCGCTTTCTACGCTGCGCATGATCGAGCTGATGCAGCAGGTGCTGCCGCCTGGCGTCGTCAGTTGCGTTGCCGGCGACGATTCTCTAGGGGCCGCGATGTCCGAACACGAACACGTTCAGAAGATCGCCTTCACCGGATCGGGCGCCACCGGGCGAAAGGTGATGTCTGCCGCCGCAACAACCTTGAAGCGGCTCACGCTCGAGCTCGGCGGCAATGACGCCGGCATCGTGCTGCCTGATGTCGACCCCCGCCAGATAGCGGAGGGTCTGTTCTGGGGGGCGTTCATCAACAACGGTCAAACCTGCGCCGCGCTCAAGCGTCTTTATGTTCACGAAGATGTCTATGACGAAGTGTGCGACAGTCTGACCGGCTTCGCTCGCAAAGTGCCGGTCGGCGACGGGCTCGATGAAAAGAACGTGCTTGGCCCGGTACAAAATTCAATGCAGCACGGCAAAGTCTCGCGTCTGGTGAGGGCGGCCAAGGATGCCGGCGGGCGCGTCTTACTCGGCGGCGAGGAGCCTGACGATGGTCTGTTCTTTCCGCTGACCCTCATTGCCGACCTGGACAACGGAAATCCTCTGGTTGATGAAGAGCAATTCGGTCCGGCCCTCCCCATTATCCGTTACAGCAATCTCGACGACGCCATCGCCAAGGCCAACGACAATCCGAATGGATTGGGCGGTTCAATCTGGTCGAAGGATGTTCGTAAGGCGCGAGATCTCGCGCTTCAGCTCGAATGCGGCACCGCGTGGGTAAATAAACACGGCGCGGTTCAGCCTAACGCGCCATTCGGCGGCGTGAAAGCATCCGGTTTCGGCGTGGAGTTTGGCGAAGAGGGGCTGTTAGAGAACACCAACGTGCAAACCGTGTTTTCGTGACGCCGCGGCCGGGTGCACGAAAGACCGACCAGCGGCGTCGGCTCATTCGGTCGCCTTCACCTGTACGATGCCTGATCGACGCGAGCGCGCTTCGATGACGCCGGTCTAGCGCGTCGCCTCCCCCTCATTTTTGCCGATGTTGCCGCAGCAAATAGACGGTATAGTTCGCGGCGCATCGCGCTGGCGTTGGCCTAACGCTTGATGCGGAAAAAGGGCTGATCAAGCGCCCAATCAGGGAGATGTTAGGTGCAAACAGTCGCCGCCCGTCCGATGTCGTCCGAAGACGGCGAACCGGTTCTCGGCACGTCTCTCGAGCGCGACGCCGAGGCCGCCAGCAAATACATCGCGCAAGTCGACGCTTCGCTGAAATCAAACGCCCCTGGTGAGACGGACGTCACCGCGCTCAAGACCCGGATGTTTCGCTTCAAGGAACGGTTTTTCCGTCGTCACGCCGCCGCGATCTACGACAAGGTCACCGCACAAGGCAGCCGCTTTTTGCGGGTTTCCGAGCTCTTGATGGTGGCAGCGGGCCAATACCCGGCCCTTTTGCCCACTCGCGAAGTCATCGACGCCGAGCGGGCGCTCAAGGAGCAGAGCGCGAAGGAGGGTCGTGAGCTCGATCAGGGCCTTTTCATCGGGCAGGTGCTCGCTGACGAGCGCTGTGGCATGCACCTCATTCACGCCATGCTCAAGCCGAAGCGCGAGGCGCTCGAGCGTCTCGCCGAGTTCCGCAAAACCGGCTTCATCGATCTCGGCGAAGCGACTGCTGAACGCAAAGGCAATGTCGGGCACGTCACCCTGACCAACACGAAGTTCCTCAACGCCGAGGACGATCGTGCGACCGCCGCGCTTGAGACGGCGGCCGATCTCGTTTTGCTCGACGATGCCATCCAGGTCTGCGTGCTGCGCGGTGGCAAAGTACAGCATCCCAAATACAAGGATCGCCGCGTCTTCAACTCCGGGATCAACTTGACGCATCTGTATTATGGCCAGATTTCCTTCGCGAACTTCATGGTGGAACGCGAGCTCGGACTGCTGCACAAAATCATCCGCGGTCATTGGCTCTCGGAATCCTACGAGGAACAATATGAGGATTACGCCGAGAAGCCGTGGATCGCGGCGGTCGAGGCGCACGCCATCGGCGGCGGCTGCCAGCTCCTCTGCGCCATGGACCGTGTGATCGCCGAGACGGGATCGTATTTTAATCTTCCGGCCAGCAAGGAGGGTTTTATTCCCGGCGCCGCGAATTTAAGGCTGCCGCGCCTTGCCGGCATCAAGCTTTCGCGCGAGGGCATTTTCTACGAACGCGTGTTCCACGCCGACACCCCGGAAGGTCGGCTGATTTGCGACGAGATCGTAGAGGCGAACGAGATGGACGCTGCGATCGAGCGCAACGCGCGCCAGTTAATGGCCGCGGGGTTTACCAGCGCGATCTGGAATCGGCGGGCGCTGCGCGTCGGCGAAGAGCCGCTGACGCTGTTTCGCCGATACTACGCGACCTACGCGCGCGGGCAGAGCGCTTGCATGTACGATGCGAAGCTCATCGAGAATCTCAAGCACAGCTGGAAGCCCGACAGCCGCCGCATGTGACGCCATCTCCGATCGCGGATTGCCAATTGTCACCCGGAAACCGGTAAATGCGAACGCTCGCAGAGATGCTTCGTTGGCGTGCGCGGCGGCATCCATCATTGATGGCGCTTTGGTATGAGGGCAGCGCGCAGACCTACGGCGAGCTCGATGAATCGAGTTCGCAGCTTGCGGCCGGACTGGTTGCCAAGCTCGGGCTTGAGCCCGGCGACCGTGTCGCTATCCTCGACAAGAATTGTGCTGCCTACCTCGAATTGTTTTTCGCGCTCGACAAAGCCGGTCTCGTTACCGCGCCTCTTAATTGGCGGCTGACGGCGCCGGAGCTGAAAAGAATCATCGACGACACCAAGCCGAGGCTCCTTGTCACCGGCGCCGAGTTCAAGGCAACCGGCGCCGTTTTGGGTGTAGCGACCTTGACGTTCGACGAATTGCCGCGCGGCGGGCCGGACCCGATGCGCGACGCCGACGGCGCGGTGAGTTCTCAGTTCAGCACCTCCGGCACGACTGGATTGCCGAAAGGCGCCATGCTCACCGGCTGGAATGTGCTCAATGTCGGTCTCTGCCTTGCGCTCGAAATGCCCGAGATTCGCGAGGGCGGGCGGCATCTTGTCTGTCTGCCGATGTTCCATATCGGCGGCGCGGGCTGGGCGATTTGGGCGATGCAGGAAGGATCGGCGGCCATCATCGTGCGCGAGACCGCGGCGGAGCCGTTGCTCAAGACCATGGTCGAGCAAAAAGTCGAGACGGCGCTTCTGGCGCCCACACTGATGCTTTTCCTCACCGAACTGCCGGCGGCGCGCACCGCCGATTTCTCTGCGCTCAGGCACATCACTTACGGCACGGCGCCGATTTCACCGGCGCTGCTGCAGCGGTCGATCGAGACGTTCAAATGCCGGTTCTCCCAGCTTTACGGACTTACCGAAACGACCGGCCCGATCACCGCGTTGCCGCATGAACACCATGTCGGCGATCGGATGCTGTCCTGCGGCCGGCCGATGTTCGGCGGTCATATCCGCGTCGTCGATGCCGAAGGCAACGACCTGCCGCCGGGGCAAGTCGGCGAAATTCTCTATCGGGGCGAGAGCCTGATGCGCGGTTATTGGCAGCGAGAGAAAGAGACCGCGCAGGCGATTCGCGGTGGTTGGTTTTACACCGGCGACGCCGGCTATCTCGATGAAGACGGCTTCATGTTCCTCAAAGACCGGGTGAAGGACATGATCGTCTCCGGAGGCGAGAACGTCTATCCTGCGGAGATCGAGGCGGTGCTGATGGGCCATCCCGAAATATTGGAATGCGCCGTTATCGGGGTGCCGGATGCCAAATGGGGCGAAACCGTCAAAGCCGTGGTGGTGCGCCGCAGCGGTACGGCCTTAAGTGAAACCACGCTGATCGAATGGAGCCGGGACAAGCTCGCCGGCTTCAAGCGGCCGCGCTCGGTCGACTTCGTCGAAGCTTTACCGCGGAACGCCAGCGGCAAGATCCTCAAACGCACGTTGCGCGAACCGTATTGGGCGAACTACGAGCGACGGGTGAACTAGGTCTGAATCCGGTCGGTATCCTGACCATTTTTTGTTGGTCGGAGCGCCGAGATTTGAACTCGGGACCCCCAGTCCCCCAGACTGGTGCGCTAACCGGGCTGCGCTACGCTCCGAAATTGCGGCCGGACTATAGTAACCGTCACCCCGAGGCACAAGACACGAAACCTCAACATATGCGGCGTAGACGGGCGCCTTCGCTCGCTTGCCGCTCGTTGATTCGTCCCTTGGATTCACTGTGAAACGCATTTTCAGCGCCACGCTCAATTCGCTGCACGGCATCCGCTACGGCGTCGCCACGGAAGCTGCGCTCCGCGAGGAGGCGGTGCTTTTGCTCGCCGGCGTGCTGCTAGGCTTTGCGGTCGCGCCGACCTGGCTGTGGTATGTCGCGATGGTCGGGTCGCTTCTTGTGTTGTTGGCGGTGGAATTTCTCAATACGGCAATCGAGAAGCTCTCTGATTACGTCACGCGCGAACAGCAGGTTGAAATTCGCCGGATCAAGGATTTCGGCTCGGCGGCGGTTTTCTGCGGCATCTGTCTTGCCGGGCTGACCTGGCTCGCCGCCCTTGCGGTACGCCTCGCACCTTATCTGACGGCGCGATAATCGCGCGCGAGTAGTTCCCGCCGCCAACCTTGCGGCTTCCTCTCCAAATCGAGAAGCGTCAGTAAGCGTTCTTGGCGCGGAGCAGCGCGAACGGGGTGCGCGCCAGGATGGAAATGTCGAGCAGCATGGACCAGTTTTCAATGTAGAAGAGGTCGTGCGCGACCCGTTGCTGGATCTTTTCCTGGCTGTCGGTCTCGCCCCGCCAGCCGTGGATTTGTGCCCAGCCGGTGATGCCGGGCTTGACGCGGTGGCGGGCAAAATATCCGTCCACGGCCTCGTGATAGAGCCGATCCTCCGCCTTTGCTTGCAGCGCGTGCGGCCGCGGTCCGACCAGCGACAGATCGCCGGCGAAGACCACGTTCAGCAATTGCGGCAACTCGTCGAGGCTGGTCTTGCGGATAAAGCGTCCGACGCGGGTGACCCGAGGATCGTCGGCGGTGACAAGCTTGCTCGCCGTCGCGTCGGTCTTGTCGGTATACATCGAGCGGAATTTATAGATTTCGATAAGCTCGTTGTTAAAGCCGTGGCGTTTCTGCTTGAAGAACACCGGTCCGCGGCTGTCGAGTTTGATGGCGATGGCGACCAACAGCATGATCGGTGCGGCGCATATCAGCGCCAGCGTGCCGACGGTTTTGTCGAACAGCCATTTTGTCACCACGTCCCAGTCGGCGATCGGCTTGTCGATGATGTCGAATACCGGAACGCTGCCGAGATATGAATAGGTACGGGGGCGGTAGCGCAGCTTGTTGGTGTGCGCGGAGAGGCGGATGTCGACCGGGAGCACCCAGAGCTTCTTGAGCATCTGCAGGATGCGACTCTCTGCCGTTACCGGCAGCGCGAAGATCACCAGGTCGACCCGGGTGCGGCGTGCGAATTCGACCAGATTATCGACCGTTCCGAGTTTGGCGACGCCCGCCACGCTCACGCTGCTGCGCTCGTCGCCGCGATCGTCGAATACACCAATGACGCGGACTTCCGACTCGCGTTGTGCGTCCAACGAGTGAATCAGTGCTTCGCCGTTGAGATCGGCACCGACGACGACGGTACGGCGGTCAAGCCGGCCTTCGCGCGTCCAATGGCGGACGAGAAGAAACAAACCGCGCCGGAACGCGACCAAACACAACAATCCGAGGACGAAGAAGCCGCCTAGCCACGCGCGCGAGAACTGATCGCCGATTTTAGCGAAGAAGGAGACGCCGACGGCGATCAGAAAAACCACCGACCACGCCGAGGCGAGCCGCATATATTGCTTTTCGTAACCGCGGAAGGCCTGCACCTGATAAATATCGGCTGCCTGGAACGCCAAAATGGCAAGCAGCGCGATGCCGAAAATGGCGAGGACGTAGTACCAGGCAAAGCCGTCGGCCCGCACGACATAGGCCAGATAAACGGCGAGCCCAACCGCCATCACCAGGCCGAATTCGATCAAGCGAACGAGGCCGGCGAGCACGATGGGCGAATAGGCCGCGCCATAGGGCTTCTCCGCCACGGCCAGCGCCGCCGGAGGAAGTTCCTGAGGCGAACGCGGCGCTTCGTTCGGCACGGCCGAAACCGCGGACAACACCGCGGAAGACCGATCGAAACTGGCGCCGTGCTCAGGCTTGGACATTTTTAAACCGCGCTTGATACCCGCACCGTCGCGCCGGCTGCGCATTGCGGGCAGATCGGCCGCAGATTAGTAAATAAAGTTCAAAGAATCGTTATGCGAATTGGGCGAGTTTTCGCATCGCGATTGCTTCGCGATAGGCGACGAGACCGCCAGCCACCATCGCCAGCGCCGAAAATTCGTGGCGCGTACGTGCATGCACCGATTGGGCGAGACGCCACAGCTGCACGGGGTCGGCCAGCGCCGCATCAATTGCTGCGGCGAGCACCGCTGAATTGTCCGGTGCGATGAGATGGGCGGCGTCGTCGCCGAAGATTTCCGGCATTCCGCCAACGCGGGTTGCGATGATCGGCATTCCAGCCGCCGCTGCTTCGAGTACCACGTAGGGTAGTGATTCAGCGCGCGAGCAAAGGACCATAATGCGCCCCATGGCGAAGGCTTCGCGGGCGGTGCGGTGGCCGGCGAAGCGGACCTGGTCGGCAACCGCAAGCCGCTGCGCTTGCGCCCTGAGTTCCGCATCGAGCGGGCCTGCGCCGGCAATGGTTGCGGTGACGCGCCGACCGGAGGCCTTGAGCTTTGCCAACGCTTCGATGAGCAGATCAAAACCTTTGACCGGGCGTAATTCCCCAAGCGCGACAAGGTCAGTCGCGTCCGCCGGATGGGTTATCGGCGCAAACTCGCTGTCTTCGACGCCATTGTGCACCACGCGCACCAATCCCGGCGGACGGCCGATTTGAGCGCGAAATTGCGCGGCGGCGAAACTACTCTCAAACAGAAATAGATCGGTCCGCCATTTCAGCAGCCATTCGAGCGATCGATAAAAGGCACCCGAGAGCGTGCCTGGACCATAGACCAACGTACCGCCATGCGGGGTGTACACCCGGATCGCGCCTGGGGCGCTGCGACTTAGCCGGGCTAACGCCGCACCCTTAGCCCCGTGCCCGTGAACGACGTCGGGTGCGGCCCGAGCGATCCACGGTGAGATCGAGCGCAGGGCATGAAAATCGGAATAGTCAAGTTGTCGGCTGATGGCGAGCCGGCGCACGCCGAAAGCGAGCTTAGGCGCAAGTTGAGCAAGCGCCGCGTCCGCGTGCGGACCGCCGGTCAAGGTGTCGGCAACGAGCCCAACGCGATGCCCGAGATCGGCCTGCCCGCGCGCAATATCGAGCACATGCCGAAAAAGACCGCCAACCGGCGCGCGCAGGATGTGCAGGATTTTCAGCGAAGCGACCGCCGGCGCGACGTTATCCCTGCCGGGCGCGCCGGCCGCCATGGCTTCGCCGCCGGGTGCCGGTTTCATCTGGACGGCGGCCCGCCCGTCGGCCATCGGACAGTTCCCTAAAAGTCGCGCGAGAAAATTAAGGCGGATTGAGCGCCGCCGCGGTTAAGAAAGTCTGACGCTCGATCCAATCCGGCCCGCAAGGCGGCGTGCGCGCTGCCGCTTAACCGGATGGCAACCTTAATAGTTTGTTATGCCCACGCGGGCTTAGACATGGTGGGAGCCTCGAAATGAGTCTGGCATCGCCAGCATCGGATGCTCGTTCGCGCGGGCCGTTTATGGATGCTGAATTCGATTTTTCCGTGCTGGCCGCGGCGCTCTGGCGCAGCAAACGGAAGGTTCTGTGGCCCACCATCCTGATGGCGATTCTTGCCTTCGCCGTGGTGACGATCATTCCACCCAAATACGTGTCCGAGTCACGCGTGCTTGTCGTTGGCCGCGACAACGTGTTCCTGCGGCCCGACGTCGACAAAGATATTGCCGACCGCGCGACGGTCGATCAGGAAGCAGTGACGAGCCAGGTACAGCTCATTCTTTCCCGCGACCTCGCCCGTGAAGTGATCGCCAAGCTCAAGCTGAACGAGTTGCCGGAATTCGACCCGGCGCGAGGCGGCGTATCGCTGGTCAAGGGATTGCTCGGCACGTTGGGCATCATCAAAAATCGAATGAGGATGACCCCGGAGGAGCGGACGCTCGACGCGTATTACGACCGTCTCAACGTCTATCCGGTGGAGAAGTCGCGGGTGATCGTCATCGACTTCCTGTCGGAGAATCCCGAACTTGCAGCACGTGTCTCCAACGCCATCGCGGACGCCTATATCGAGCGGCAACGTGCGGCCATGCAGGAGCAGGCGCGCGCCGCCGGCGAGTGGCTCGCCGGCCAAATCGAATCGATGCGCAAGAAGGTGGCTGATTCTGAGGCGCGGGTAGAAACGTTCCGCGCCAAATCCAATCTCCTGGTCGGACCAAACGGCACCACACTCTCGGCCCAGCAGCTTGGCGACCTCAACGGTCAACTCGCCGCTGCCCGCACACTCAGGGCTGACGCGGAGGCCAAATCCAGAATCATCCGGCAAATGCTCAAATCGGGTGAGCCGATCGAGTCGTCCGACATTCTAAATTCCGAGCTTATTCGCCGGCTGTCGGAGCAGCGCGTGACCCTGACCGCCCAGCTTGCGGAACAGTCTTCGTCACTGCTTGGAAATCATCCTCGCATCAAGGAACTGAAGGCGCAGCTCGACGACCTCAACAGGCAAATCCGGCACGAAGCTGAGATCATGGCGCGTTCATTTGAAAACGACGCCAAGCTCGCCGATGCGCGCGTTGAGGCGCAAATGTCGATGTTCGATCAGTTCAAGAATCAGGCAGCCACAACCAACGAGCAGGATGTGCAGTTGCGCGCGCTGGAGCGGGATGCCAAATCGCAACGCGATCTGCTGGAGTCCTATCTCGCCAAATATCGCGAGGCGAGCGCGCGCGATAGCATCGCTTCGGCGCCGCCGGATGCGCGGGTGATTTCGCGCGCGACGGTATCGAACGTTCCGGCCT
>Ga0209169_10000035_pt1 | contig 72824 bp, 56 predicted proteins | sample HubBroMetageWRM4_FD_188346 | JGI IMG/M metagenome (GOLD analysis project Ga0209169, IMG submission 188346) | Warmed soil microbial communities from the Hubbard Brook experimental Forest, New Hampshire - Hubbard Brook CCASE Soil Metagenome WRM 4... | ecosystem: Environmental > Terrestrial > Soil...
TTGGTCTACTAATACGGTCTACTGCTGCTGCCTACTGATGCGGTTCGAACTTGATATCCACCACGCCTGAGCTCTCTACCGCTGCCGGCTCGAAGCGCCACTTTCTAACTGCGTCCAGTGCAGCCCCGGCCAGCACCGGATGTCCGCCCACCACCTTGGCATCCTTCACCATGCCATTCGGCGCAACCACGACTTGAATCTTCACCGTGCCCGACAGATGCATCTTCCGCGCCAGGTCGGGATACTCGGGCTGCACTCTGCTCTTGGCCTTGCGTGTGATTTCGCCGGGCACGTCCTGCGCTGCAAGCCTTGCCACTCCCACCCCGGTCGTTATCGCCAGAACCCCCAACCACAGTCCCAACTTCCGCAAAGACACAATTCCTCCGTGGCAATATCCCGGTGACCCATTGGAGCAACACCGGGGCCACGCCTCGGCTTTTGAAAAAACCAAGGTAACTTCATGGATGTGACTGAGAAATAAAGATTTAATGCAACTGACACACCTGCTTCTCAAGCCCCGCTCGACATTAGCCTTGTCTCATCTTCGACTTTGCATACAATCGATTCTCACAGTGAGATCGATATACGGCGTGTTTTCTCGGGATTTCACACTTAGGCACCCGCTGACCCATTTCCCTTGACTCAAATTGAGATGGCGGGATAGTTTTCCATTAGATTCAATCACTTGTGAGAATCATGAAAATGCTGTGTCGGCTAGCGGTGAATTTCTGACGATAATCGAAGGCAATTCGATGACGCCGCGGGAACCCCCCACCCTGCCCAACTCCGACGATGCTTTTCAGAAACTCCTTCTGAGGATCGCCGCCAAGGCCGCGGAACGCGCCGACCCCGGCTCCCTGATCCAGCTCTTTTGCCACGCCAGCCGCGAGTTTTTCCAGGTCAGTGGCGTTTATTTCTGGCGCCGCCATTCCAGCGACGAACTTGTCGGAGAACAGGCCGCTGGCAAGCTGGCCGACCGTTTCATCGGTATCCGCCTGCTTCCCCAACAGAGCGCCGTTACCACCGAGGCTGTCAGAGCCCGCCGGACTATCTTCATCAACCACTTGCAATCCAGCCCTACCGTTCCTGCGTTGCGCCAGTTTGAAGCTCGCTCTCTGATGGCTGCTCCCTTAGTCGTCTTCGATGAAGTCATCGGCGCGGCAACCTTCCTGCATGACTCCGACGAAGGTTTCTTTAATGAGGACCTCGCCGACAAAGCCACCATCCTGGCCGGCCAACTGGGTAGCTTGCTGGAAGCGACCCGGCTGGGCGAAGCCTCGCGCGAGGAGCACCGCAAAGCCTCAATTCTGGCCGAGGTCGCGAGCGCCCTGCACGGAACTCCCGACGTCGCCGCGGTAATCGAGGCCCTGGCCGATCGTCTCCGGCTGCTCTTGCGCACGCGTCTGGTCTCGGTTCTTCTGCGCCGCGACGGGCCCTTCGAACTTCGCGCCGTGTCCGCCGAGACCCCCCAACTGGCTAATTCCTTCCGTGCGGGTCACGATCGCCAGACCATACGCTTCGCCGCCGAGCTGGCCCAGCGCGCCGTATCCGCCGGGGAAGCCATCACAGTCTCGTTGAGCAGCGATCAGCACTCGCTCGGCAGCATGGTTACTCCCGGAATGCTGATCGCCGCGCCCTTCCGAACTTCACGCACGCAGGGTGCGATCCTCATTTACCCGCGTCCCGACGAAGTCTTCACCGCCGAGGAGAGGTCGCTGGTATCGGCCATTTCCGGCTTCGGCGCGGTGGCCGTCGCTCACGCTGAACTCTGCGTCACGGCGCAAGCCCAGGCGCACGAACTCCACCAATTGCTCGAGATCTCTTCCGAACTCAGCTCAAGCGGAGATCTCGAACATGTTCTGCAGGCCTTCGTGCTGCGCGCCGCTGACTTTCTCGGTTTCGGCCGCTGCTTCATCGCTCTGCTCGAGGACGGGCAGTTCCACATTCGTCATGCCGTCAACCGCGGCGAGCCGCAGCCCGTGGATACGGTTTTCCCAGAAGGCCTCGTCACCCGCGCTCTGCGCGCCAAAGAAGTCTTCTGGTCGGACGATCTAAAAGAACTCGCCGGCGTGAACCTGGAGATGATCGCGCAACATCAGGCCCGGCAGTTGCTGGCAGTCCCGCTATTGGGCGCCGAGGGGCGCGTGCTCGGCATGTTCGGCGTGCTCGATCGGCTGGACGGCACAGGTATCTCCCAAGAGGATATTCGCCGCGCCCGCGCCTTGGCCGCTCAGGTCGCCGTGGTCCTCGAAGTGGCGCACAATCTGCACCTGGCCGAGCAGCACCGCCGGCGCTCCCAGGCCCTTGCGCAACTGGCGCGGGAAATCGATGGACTGCTGCGCCTGCCGGATTGCGCCCGCAAGTTTCTTGAGCGCGTCATCGAACTTGCCGGGGCCCGCGCCGGTGCGGTTGCTCTGTTTGAGGATGGACGATTCCAGACGGTCGCGCTGCATTCACTGGCCCAGGCGTCGGCCGCCCACGCTGAAGATCACTCATTGCAACACAGGCTGGCGCATGGCCTGTCCGACTTGGTCAAGAACGAATTGCTGAAGAAGCTGACGGAGCCAATCATCTCCGGCTCCGCCGCCGAACTTCTCGGCGCCGGGCTGGCCGCGAATTTAGGCTGGAGCGATTGTGTGCTGGTGCGTCTGAATGGTTCCAAGGGGGGACTCACCGGTTTGCTCTGCCTCTCCGGACGCGCTCATCCTCTCGCGGCGGAAGATCGCGAACTGCTGGAAGCCCTTGCCGGCCACGCCTCCCGGGTTCTGGAAAATGCCCGCTTGTTCAGTCGCATCGAACAAGCCAACCGTCACTGGCTGGAAATCTTTGATGCCATCACCGACTTCATCGTCGTGCACGACGAAGCCGATAAGGTTCTGCGCGTGAACCGTTCCCTGGCCGCCATGATCGGAGTCGCTCCGAGCGAACTGATCGGCGTCAACATGCGCGCTCTCTTGACTCTGACCAATGAAGCCACGCTTTATTCCTGCCCTTTTTGCCGCTCCATGGGCGAAGACGGCGATGAATTCGTCCATCCCGCTCTGGACCGCACTTATCTGGTTTCCACTTCGCGAGTGCACGGCGCTTCCGGCGAAAGTCTGCAAACCATTCACGTGCTCAAAGACATCACGGATCGCCGCGAGGCCGAACGCCGTTACCGCGAATTGTTCGACAACATCCAGGAAGGACTGTTCTTCAGCACGCCCGGAGGCCGGTTCGTCGAAGTCAACGACGCCCTGGTAACGATGCTTGGCTATTCCAGCCGGGAAGAACTTCTGCAGGTTGATATTCCCAGCCAGGTTTATTTTTCTCCCGAGCAGCGTGAGCGCCACGCCGAGGCCATGGAAAAAGATGGCCACATGCGTAATTTTGAAGCCACGCTTCGCCGCAAAGACGGTTCGCCGATCTACGTACTGATCAATGCCTTCGGCATGTATGACAATCTTGGACGCCTCTTGCAGATTCGCGGTTTAATGCTCGATGTCACCGGCCTCCACACCTATCAGTCCGAACTCCACCGGGAGCGCGACTTCTCCGGCAAGATCCTCAGCAATACCCAGAGCCTGATTCTGGTCGCCGACACTGCAGGCCTGATCAGCTACGCCAACCGCCGCTGGCACGAAGCCGGTTTCGAGCAGCGTGAACTGCTGGGGCGGCCACTGTTGGAGCTGGCTGCTCCCGGCTATGTCCGTCCTCTCTCAGATGCCCTGCAAGCCATTCTCAACGGCGGACAGGTCGACAACCTGGAACTGCAAATCATGCGCGGCAACGGCCACGCCGGCCAGTTCTCCGTCAACCTCAGCCCCATGCGCGACGAGCAGGACAACATCAACAGCATCGTCGTGGTCATGACCGACATCACCGACTCCGCCGAACTGCGCGGCAAACTGGTCCACGCCGAGAAGATGGCGGCCGTCGGACAACTGGTCTCCGGCGTCGCCCACGAAGTGAATAATCCCTTGACCGCCATTCTCGGCTTTGCCGATTTGCTGCTGGAGAATCCCGACCTTCCTGCCACTGCAATAAAAGATCTGCGCGTCATCCTGCAAGAAGCGCAGCGTACCAAACAGATCGTGCAGAACCTGCTCAGCTTTGCCCGCCAGATGCCGCCGCAGCGTAACCCCGTGCAGCTCAACCTCATTCTGCGGCGCACCATCCAGTTGCGCTCCTACGACTTCAATAGTCACGGCGTGGAAATTATCGAACACCTCGACGAGGGACTGCCCGATGTCATTGGTGACGCTCATCAACTGCAGCAGGTCTTCCTCAACATCCTGAACAACGCCTACGATGCGGTGCATGAAGTCGGCCGCCCCGCGCGCATCGAGATCATGACCACCAAAGTCGGCGATGCCGTCGAAGTTTCTTTCAGCGACAACGGCTACGGCATTTCCCATCCCGATCGCATCTTTGACCCCTTCTTCACCACCAAGGAGGTTGGCAAGGGAACCGGCCTCGGCCTCAGCATCTGCTACGGCATCGTGAAGGAACATGGAGGCGAGATTCTCTGCCACAACAATCCCAACGGCCCGGGAGCCACCTTCGTTGTCCGCTTTCTCGCAGCGCCTCACACCGCTTCTCTGAGTGTGGCCGCAGGAGTAATACAAAAATGACAACCCCCGCCATTCAACGATCGTTCTTGCCAGTTCTGCTCATCGAGGACGAGCCTTCCATCATGGCTCTGGTCAGCGCCACTCTCGAGCGTAACGGCTACGACGTCGTATGCATCGAGTCTGGAGCCGAAGCCCTGCGCTTGCTCGAAAAGGGCCAATATCTCGGCGTGGTTTCCGACATGCGAACGCCCGGCGGCGTCGACGGCGCCCAGGTGCACACCTGGATTTCCGCCAATCGCCCCGATCTCGAGCACAAAGTAGTCATCATTACCGGCGACTATGCCAACGAAGAAACCGTGACCACCCTGCGCAAGATTGGCGCTCTTTATCTGGAGAAGCCGTTCCGCGTGCAGGACCTTATCTCTGCCGTCGAGAAAGCTATGGGGAAAGCCCGATGAACCCTGCGCCTGGCAAGCCGACTTTAGGCAAGACCGCTGTCAGTGGAAACCTGAACAGATCCGATCTGAGCAGGCCTGCTCTAAATAGAGATCTCGGCAGGTCCGATCTGAATCGAGAAGACCTCCGCGTCCGTCTCCTGATCGTCGACGATGAGCAGAGCATCCGCAAACTCTGCGTTACCGTGGGCGAAGCTTTGGGCTTCATCTGCCTCGAGGCCGACAGCGGCGAGTCCGCCCTGTCTCTGCTGGAGGAGCAGCCCGTTCACGTAGTCCTCAGCGACATGGTTATGCCTCACATGTCCGGCCTCGAATTTCTGGAGAAGGTGAAGAAACTACTACCTCGCACCGAAGTCGCGCTCATGACCGGCCACGGTTCCATCGAAACCGCGGTTCAAGCCATGAAACTCGGCGCCTACGACTACATCACCAAGCCGTTCTCCCCGCTCGAAGAACTGCGGCTGTTCCTGCGCCGCATGGCCGAGAAAGTTCGCCTGGTCGAGGAGAACGAATTCCTTCGCGAGCGCATAGATGCAGAGACCGCAGTGCACGGCATCGTCGGCTCCTCCGCCAAGATTCAGGAAGTGATGCGTGTCGCTTCACGACTCAAGGACACGCGTACCGCCGTGCTTATCTCCGGCGAAAGCGGTACGGGCAAGGAGTTGATCGCCCGCGCCATTCATTTCCGAGGCGCTTTTGCGAACCGTCCCTTTGTCGCCGTCGATTGCGGTTCGCTCGTCCCCACGTTGATCGAAAGCGAGCTCTTCGGCTACGAGAAAGGAGCCTTCACCGGTGCTCTGAAATCCAAGCAGGGACTGTTTCAGTCAGCCGACACCGGCTCGGTTTTCCTCGACGAAATCGGCGAACTCCCGCTCGAGTTGCAAGCCAAGCTGCTGCGTGTGCTCCAGGAAAAAGAAGTGCGTCCGGTGGGCAGTAACCAGCGCGTTAAAGTGGATGTGCGCATCATCGCCGCTACCAACCGCGATCTCGAAGCCGCCTACCGCAACGGAACCTTCCGCAAGGACCTTTACTTCCGTCTGAATGTCGTTACCGTGCACGTACCCGCCTTGCGCGAGCGCCGCAGCGACATTCCCATGCTGGTGAACTGGTTTTGCGAACGCTACGCTCCGGGCGCGGACCTGCGCGTCTCCAGCGCCGCTATGAAAGCTCTCATGAATTACGACTGGCCCGGCAACGTCCGCGAGCTGGAAAACTGCGTGGAGCGTGCCGTCGCCCTGGGCAACGGTACCCTGATCGACCTGGGCGATCTCCCGCCCTCCATCGCCGCCTTGAATCTGCCTGCGCGCTCGCCGTCAGATTCCGCGCCCGAATTAGTTTCCGATCTCCAGGCCTCAGCCGAATCGATTTCCGGCGACAGCACCGCCCCGCTTCCGCTCTCCACCACCGATCTGGAAGACATTGAGCGAGCCACCATCCAGCGCGTCTTCGAGCAAGTCAACGGCGACAAGGCGCTCGCCGGCCGCATGCTCGGCATCAGCCGTGCCACCCTCTACCGCAAACTCAAACGCTACAACATCAGCGGAAGCGCAGCGTCCGGACCGTCCAGCCACACCCTGCAATAACTATCCTTGCGTAGGCTGCTTGTGTGGTGCTTAGTGGTGTGCTTGTGTGGTGCGGGCACTCCTGCCCGCTGCCTTTGACCTTGATTTTGATGTTGCTTTTGCCTTTCCTTGTCATCCTGAGGAAGCGGACTCGCGCGCGAAGCAAGCGACTCCCGACGAAGAGATTTATTTCGATGGGAAATCCGCAGCCCGACAACTCATCATCGGTGCCGCGGGCGAAAAAAAGGCACCCTGAGAAATCCAGGGTGCCTGAGCGTTCCATCTAACTTTGCAACTCAGCTCTACTCGCCGGAAGGCTTCTCCTGTTCTTTCTTCTGCCGTTCTTCTTCCTGCTTTTTCTGTTCAGGCGTCAGCGGCTTCTGTGGCGGCTTTTGCGGAGCCGCCGCCGGTTTAGCAGGAGCCGGTTTTTCAGGAGCAGGCTTCGCAGCCGCGGGAGGAGCCGCGCGCTCCGCAGGCGGTGCGGGCTTGGCCGCGGGAGCGGGAGCTGGGCGCTCCGCAGGCGCCGCGGGCTTCATCGCCGCAGGAGGCGTACGCTCTTCCGGGCGAGCAGCCGGAGGTGGAGTCCGATTCGGAGCAGGCTGAGCTTCCGGCTTCGCTGGTTCAGGACGGTTAGCTGGCTGCGCTGGTTCCGTACGGCTCGGCTGTGCGGCGGGTGCCCGATTCGGTTGAGCCGGCGCAGCCGCAGCGGGCCGTTCGGCCGGAACAGGTTGAGTTGCCGGCCGATTCATGGGCTGATTCGCCGGTGCAGGTTGTCCGGGCCGCGGGGTATTCGGGGCCGGATGTCCCACGTTCGCCGTCGCCGGTTTCCCGACAGGCGCAACCTTCACCATCGGCCGCGCAGCCGCACTGGCAGCCGGACGCAGTGTCTGCACTTCGCTTCTCGCTAACGGTTGTCCGGGATGCGCGGCCAACGCCTGTTGCTGTTTCGCAAAAGGAATCGGCGGTGGAGGCGGCGTCTTCTTGGCAACGACCTGCCGGCTCGTTATCGCTGCCGGAGGCGCCGCCACGTGACCCGCGCTGGTAGCCTTGGCACCCAACACGCTCGCTGGCGTTGGAGCCACGGAAGCTCGCGCACTTACGGACATGGTGGCGATTTGCTGTGCGCTCACCGTGACCGATGCTTTCGCCACCGGCTGCGCACTCACGAACGCCTGCTGCGGAACCACCATCACCGCCCCTTGCACGCTCCGGTTCGCATACGTGATGTTCGTAATCGTCGTGGAATTGTTGATGATGGTTGTGTTGTATACATTCGTCACCTGGGTGACGTTCACAGTGGTGCTGCTGACGTTGACTCGCGTCACGTAAGCCTGGCTCACGTGGTAGGACGGCACATAAACTTCCCGTGGACCCAGCGCGAACCATCCCACATTGCCCCCGAAGCCGCCCGGCCCGCCGCCGATAAAGACCACCAGCGCAGGCGCGTAAACCGCCTGCACTGCCACCGGCCCTGCCACCCAGCCCCAGCGTCCGCCTACACTCACCCAGCGTCCGTAATGGAACGGCGCGTAGCCCCACGAAGAGTCATCCACCCACGTCCATCCCCAGGGAGAAATCCAGGCCCAGTGGCCCGCGTGATAAGGTGCCCATCCGACAGCAACCTGATTGGGAAACCAGACATGTCCGTAGCTCGGATCATCGCGCCAGTCGCCATAGTCATCGAGATCGTCAAAGCCGACCACATCGCGCGACAGATACTGCGCCGAACGGGAATAGTCGTAACGGTGATCGCGACCATCCGACCAGGTATCGAAATCGTCGGCGTCGTAAATCGGCTCCACGTCAGCGTAGAGCGAGTCCGTCCCGCTGAACGTGCCTCTCTGCCCGCCACGCAGCGAAAAAGTTTGGCCATTACCCGTGGCCGCGCCATCGCCGGCGCGGACGCTGATGACTGTGTAAGTTCCATCGGCGCTAGCCTCCACGCGATAATGCCCAGGCTGGAAAACGTTAAACGCCTGGTTGGGAGTATCGACCTCGAAATCCTCGTTATCACCCAGTCTGCGCACCGTAACGTTGATCGTGCCAGAGGTTAGTTGGATCTGCACCGTATCGTCATCGAGGTTCAGGAAAGAGAAGCCGGTAAGCGGCGCCAGACGTATCACGGCCGAGCCCAGTTGCACTTCGGCGCGCGAATTCTCATCCGTCCAGAGCTGGTCGCCCGTACTCATGGGACGGTTGGGGACCGCTCCTACCCAGTCGGTTTCACCGGCTGGCTCAAATGACACCGAACCTTGCAGGTAGCCGAGGCGAGCCACGCGTCCAGGCGGATCGTCCTGGTCCTGAGCGGCTGATCTTGTCGGTAAAACGATGGTGGCAAGCGCAATCCCGAGCACGGCGCTCCACCGGACTAACTTCAGAGTTGTTTTCATAGAAGTATGCTCCCAAGCTTTCTTCGCGAGACCGGAGCCTCGCGGAATTCCCGTCAAGTCAATCTTTAGGGACGAAGATGATCGCTGCCATCAGGTTTTTCCCCGAGCATGCCTGGCAGCGAACTGGACGCGAGCGCCACGAACAGGCGAATGCGCTCGGCCGACACGCTCTGTAGTTTGTTTAGTGGAGCACAAGGATAACAGATCGGTCGGCGCAACGGAACGATCAACCACTCAGCGGTCCCTGATTTCGAGATGTTTCCACTCGAGCATTACGCAGGCTCATCAGGGATTTTTTTGACAGACGGCCCTCCGACAGGCAACATGACCTCAATCATGTCTGCCATGCAGAGTCGGGCTTCCACCGGAAGGGAAAACGTCCGCGACAAACTTTCGCGCATCGGACCTCTGCTGACAATTGCTATCGCTATCGCGGCGCTCGGTACGCGCTTCTTTCTGGTTATTGGGAAGTACGCGGTCAACGTTTTTTTCTACGACCAGTGGGAGTACATGACCCCGTTCTTCCGCCATCGCCCGGGCATCAGCGAACTTTTCTTTCTGGAGCCCGCCGGAGGACCGATCCGCGAAGGGCTCGGCCTTCTTCCCGATAGGTTCCTCTATCCTTTGACCCACTGGAACGTGCGCGGCGATGCATTCATTGTCGGAGGCAGTATTTTTACCGCCATGCTGCTCGCGCTGCTCCTTAAGCGCAAGCTGTATGGCCCGCTTTCGTATTCGGATATCGCCATTCCAGTCACCTTCCTTACGCTGGCGCAGTATGAAGCGATGATCGGCACACCGAATCCCGCCTACAGTGGCCTTCCATTGTTGATGATGATGCTCTACTGCCTTGCCCTCCTCATGCGTAACCGGTTGCTAGGATACTCATTCGTATTCCTGCTGAATATTCTGCTCATCTTTACCGGTTGGGGCTTCTTCATGGGTGTGGTCACCATAGGAGTGTTCCTGCTCCAGTGCTACCGGAGCTGGCGGCGCCTAAGTTCCGTTCCTTTCACCCACGCCTTAATTGGACTACTGGTGGCCGCCGCTTCTTTCGCGTCTTTCTTTATCCATTACGTTTTCTTCTCCGGCGTGGATTGTTTAACGATTCCTTATAGTCAGTTTCTTCGGTATCCCGAGTTCATGTCGTTGATGTTTACATCGTTTGTAGTGCCAAGGCCGCTTCATATCTCGGCACCAATGGTGGCCTTGGGCGCGGCAGTGCTCCTGGTTGTAATTGCCATATTCGTCTGGCATATCCGGCACCTGCTAGAGGGTCCGCGTGAAGACGCACACCTGATTGGCGCCATACTCTTGAGCTATTCTCTGCTGTTCTCGGTGAATGCCGCCATCGGACGTGTATGCGCGACCATGAAACTGGCATATTCGTCGCGCTACAGCACTCTGCTGATTCCGGCTTTCCTCGCAATCTATTTCTATCTGCGGTCGAAGTCATGGCATGGCAAGCGGAATCTCGTCCTCGCGTTATGGATCCTGCTGCTCCTGCCAGCCAGTGTTCGCAAACCGTGGGAGGATATCCGGTGGTATTCCAGTGGCAAGCGCGACTGGGCCAACTGTTACGTGCGCACGGAGAATATCCACTTCTGTGACCAGAGCGCCAACTTCACAGCGGACCCCTATCCCGGCCAACCGGGCTTCCAGGAGAAGCTGGATTACCTTAAGCAGCATCAGCTGAGCCTGTTCTATGAGCCGGGTCCAAAGTGAGGGTTGAGCTGGTGCCTGAGACTATCGTCTCAGCTTGAGACAGGAGTCTCGCGGACTTCGTCCCAGCAATGAGCGCCGGGCTTCTAACTCACTGAAAAATCTAGCGCCTGAGTGCTAGTCCTTCCGTGTTGCACTGTGGTCTCGCTCGTGCTTCTCTTTCTGTCGTAACCGCGTGTTCCGGCTCCCCACTGTTCTTCCTAACCGGGAAGAGAGGGAGCCCAACCGCATTTATGCCGGGCTCGCCCGGCGGACAGCCTGAGAGCTTCCCCCAGCTCGCCACGGCGGCTGTCCCCAACAGGAGCGCAAGAAGGGTCGGCATCATTTGGCGCAACCAGGTACAGCTAAATCGCGGACGGCGCAACTCAGCACGGTCGCCGAACTGGCGCGCTTTTTCCCGGAGGCCACGCCAGTTCGCATTGCGGTCCAGTTCACGCGCAGCCGTAACGCGAGTAGTGACAACAAACCCGGCCATGCAGTCGTCCAGGAAAGTACGGTCATCGAATTCGGCACCGCCCGTGAAGTTCTGTTTGCCTGCTCGACGCCGCTGGAGTTCGGCGACGTCCTGCGGCTGCGCAACTCCGATGGCTCACTCGATACTGAAGCCTCGGTGGTTGCGGTGCAATATCATCCGGGCACAACCGTCGTAGCAGCCCGCTTTGTCACCTCAGTTCCCAACTGGATCGTGAAACCATGACTCCAACACAACCTTCGTCACCAGAACCCTCGTCTCCGCAGCCCGCGGCATCAGCGCCAGATCTTGCAGCCATCTGGTCAAGAGCGCGCCGTCTTCATCCCATTTATGCCGAGTTGGCGCGGGAGTTCGTTATCGACATTCCCGGCTGCGCCGATCTCGAGGCCCAGGCGGATACGCCGGGGCGCGAGTCCGTCGAGCAGGCGCAGCACTGGCTGAACCAGATGGATGAGAAAATCCAGGTTCACCAGTTGCGCCAGTTTCTCCAGACCAGTTCGATGGTGGATTCCGACGGCCTGGTCGCATTGCTCCAGCACTTCCTTGCCAAGACCCCTCGAAGTGATTCCGGGCGTGACAAAATTGACTTTCTGATGGTGCAGTATTTCAGCCAGGGCGCGCCCACCGACCTCGACGACAACAGCGCCGACCTCGCTTATGTGGCCCAGGGCCTCGAGCCGGTTCTCGGCAAGGTGGAACTCAAAAGTCCGGTATGGCTAAACGCTTTGGACCGGGTACTTGAGTCTGCTCGCCACTGCCGTTCGCTCGACGAGCTGCTGCACGGCGGGGTGCTCGAACAGGGACGCAAGGCTAAGGCTCAGGCCGGTGATCTGTTCTACCTGCCCATCGCCTTGGTCGCATTTACCCGGTTCGGATATTTGATGCGGCGTGCCTTCTTCCGCCTGATGCTCGCCGATCTCAACTGCATTCTCGACGGCCTCACCGAGCTGGAAGAAAAAGGTGTGGAGACCATCGACTGCCGGCGCGCCCAATTCTCCGCGCAAGAACCTATTATTCGCCTGCGCATGATCTGCCAGTCCTGGAAAGTTATGTTCCAGGCGGAGTATTCCTCCGGCCAGCCACTGCGCATGCTGGTAGACCTGCGCGCGTCGGTGGAGGGAGCCCTGGGCCATGGTTCTCCCGCAAAAGACGCGGCTGCTAAAAGCGCCGCAGTTGCCACGGCATCAGCCGCGCCTCGAGCCGCCGCTGCCGCCGCTGGTGCCCAAGCTGCGAAGCCCGCAGAAGCGCGCCAGACTCCACCAAAGACACCCGTAGCCAAGAAGGCTGCGCCTGAGATGGCCGCGAAACCCAAAGCTAAGTCTGCCGCGGCTAACGCGGATGTTGCTGAATTCGATGTCTCCGCCGCACCGCAGGAATGGAATCCGGACGCGGACTCACAGCCCGGCAAAAAGAAATAACCACGAAGAGGAACTCGCAAGTGGATCAGTCGACCGTACTCGTTATCTCCGACGACGTGGAGTTCTCCCGTAGCATTACCGCGCGCTGGCAAATGGAGCGCCACGTGCCCACCTTCACGCTGCTTAGCGGAGATCTCTGGCCACGCTCCATCGATAACTTCTCAGTTGCCATCATTGGCCCGCTGCGCCGCCAGGTGCTTTCGGTGGTCCTGGAACCCCTGCACTCGACCCAGCAGCCCTTGTTTTGCGTCTGCCAGGACGCTCCCACTGCACAACTAGTGCGTGAGCGTTGGCCGCGCACCTCCGTGCTGCGCTGTGACGAAAACTGGTTGAACGTTTTGATTCCGGCGGCCGGCGAAGCCGTGCTCCGCGCCGGCGCCGAAGCCCGCGCCCGCGCCTCGGAAGAGACTTGCGTCACACTCGAACGCCAAGCCATGCTCGGCCGCTACATGCTCGACATGCGCCACGGCCTGAACAACGCCCTCACTTCGCTTCTGGGAAATTCCGATCTGCTGCTGATTGAACCCGGCAGCCTCTCGGCCCAGGCCCGGGCGCAGATTGAAACCATTCGCAACATGACTCTGCGCATCCACGAGGTACTGCAGCGTTTTTCGTCGATTGAAAAGGAAATGAACGTGGTGGCTCAGCAAGTGGAACGGGACTCCGGCAAGTGCCGAGTCGCCGCCGCCGCAGCAGGCCACTAATGCAAAACGAAGCGGAAACGAGAGAACTGAGAACTGAGAACTGAGAACTGAAAAACCCTCCCCGGCCGTCTGCGGAAAAACTCTATGCATAAGCTAATCGCGACCAGCACCATCCTGGAACACGAGCTCTCGGAGTTGCGCCTGCTGGTTGAACGCCAGGCCGGAGTCGTTCTTGACTGTCCCAACAGCGCCCTGGCTGCGCACGTCGCTGATTGCGTCGAAGTGCAGGGCCTGGGATCATCCACCGCGCTGCTGGAACGTCTTCGCTCTTCCGACCAGGATCCTTCCAGTCTTCCATCGCTGCTCGACGGACTGGTCAATGTCAATACCGGTTTCTTCCGTCATCCCGGAGCGCTCAACGCTCTGGCGCGGCATGTGGTGCCGCAGCTTTGCGTTCGCAAGTCCGTCGATGGTCCCACGCCGCTCCGCATCTGGAGCGCGGGCTGCTCCACGGGAGAAGAGACATATTCGATCGCCATGGCAGTCTGCGACGCGTTGAGCCGCAGCAGTTCCGGTGCCGGAAATAACGGAAACACTTCAAACCATGGAAGCAGCAACGGAAACGGAAAATCCGCCGCGCGCAACGGTGGCATCGCTGATCCCACGCCAAGCTCTGCGGGATCCGCGAACCTGGGCGCAGGATTGTCGATTCACATCGTTGGCAGCGACTTGCTGCCACAAAACATCGAGACTGCGGATCGCGGAATATATCGGCAGTCCGCCCTGGATGGCCTGCCGCCGGCCACCATCCGCAATTACTTTTCGAAGATTAGTTCGCCGGTAGTTTCGCAGAATGGCGCCCAGAACGATCCCCAGGACGACGCCGAGTTCCAGAGCCAGGCGAAGAATTACGCTTCCAACTCATCCCAGAATGTTTCCGCCAGCCTCGCGCATCTGTTAGTGAAGCCGCGGCTGCGCAGCCTGGTCACTTTCAATTGCATGAACCTGGCCCGCCCCGGCTACATCGGTCGCTTCGACTGCATCTTCTGCATGGACGTGCTGCCGCACTTTTCCCGCGCCCAGCGCATCGCCCTGCTCGAGCGCCTGCATCTCTACCTCGAACCCGGCGGATACCTTTTCCTTAGCCAAACCGAAAAGCTCTGCGCCCCCAACCTGAATTTCCGCTCCGAAACCTTCGACGGCTACACCTTCCACCGCAAACCGCTGGCCGCCAGCGCGGCCTACGGGCGGTAGACAAAACTACTCTCGTATAAGCCCTACGCCAGTCTTAGAGCATGCGCGGATCAGATCGTCATCCAAGGTGGCCAACGGGAGGCCGCTGGTCTGGGCGAGGTCGAGATAAGCGGCGTCGTAAGTGGTCAAGCCATGCCCGCGGCTGAGAAACTGGATTCGGTCGAATACATCGGCAGCCTCTAATTCCTGCAGCGCAATCGGGAGTGCCTCGAGGTCGGTAAGGAAGGTCCGGATGAGGCCCGTCGAAATCCTCTTGCGCTTTTCGCCTACCAGAAGGGCGTTCAGGACTTCGTGCGGCCAGAACGAAGGCGCGATCGCCGAGTCGCCCTGCTTGAACATTTGGGCGACTCTCTGGGCCAGAGCAGAGTTTTCATCGGGGAAGCACCAGGTCAGAACGACCGACGCATCCACCACAAACCGGCTCACCGGCGCCCTTCGTTAATCAAATCTTTGATCTTGAGCCCGCGCAACGACAGCTTGTGCCGCTGGCCGAAACCGGCCAATCGCTCCGCCGCGTCGGAGGCGGGACTCTTGGCGGAAGGGCTTCCCATGCGTTCCTTCAGCAGTTCACCCAGCAGCCGGGAAACGCTGGTATCCCTCTTCGCGGCCTCGATGCGAGCCCATTGGGCGACGTCCTCCTCGAGGGTAACGGTCACATTGCGCAAGCGGTTAGTAGACACGAAAACAGTGTAACACGAAATCAGTGTGATTTCTAGATCAGACCATGTGGGGACAGCCGCCCCCGGCTGTCCAGCCGGGCAAAGCCCGGCAGCCGCGCCACTGCTGCATCGTTTGCTCAGTTTTTGTGTTCGGACCCTCTCCGAGGGGCTTGGCAGAGCGCCTACGCGAACAAAAACTCCTTAGTCCTCAACTCCTTAATCGTATCCCTCAACTTCGCAGCTTTTTCAAACTCAAACCGCTTCGCCGCTTCGCGCATGTCGCTCTCAAGCTTGACGACATAAGCATCCAACTCCGGCTGCGACTTGAACTCCGGGATGCCCTCAGCCTCGCCGCCAGTCAGGTCGGCGTAGTCGGCGGCCACAATTCCTGCCAGCGTCATGTCGAGCGGCCGCACAATCGATTCCGGAGTGATTCCATTTTCTTCGTTGTATGCGGTCTGGATCGCGCGTCGCCGCGAAGTCTCATCCATCGCCCGCTTCATCGAATCGGTCATGCGGTCAGCATAAAGAATCGCGCGCCCGTGCAGATGCCGGGCGCAGCGTCCTATGGTCTGGATCAACGATCCCCACGACCGCAGAAAGCCTTCCTTATCCGCGTCGAGAATCGCCACCAGCGAAACTTCCGGCAAATCCAAGCCTTCGCGCAGAAGATTGATGCCGATCAATACATCGAATTCACCCTTGCGGAGGTCGCGGAGAATCTTCACCCGCTCCAGGGTCTCAATCTCGGAATGCATATAGCGACACTTCACCCCGACCTCAGCGTAATACTCCGCGAGATCTTCGGACATGCGCTTGGTCAGCGTGGTCACAAGCACACGCTCGCCTTTCTCCACCCGAGCCCGAATCTCATGCAGCAGATCGTCGATCTGACCCTTTACCGGACGCACCTCGACCTCAGGGTCGATCAGCCCCGTCGGCCGGATAATCTGCTCCACCACCACCCCCGCCGACTTGGTCAGCTCATACGGACCGGGCGTCGCCGATACATAAACCAGCTGGTTTGTGCGATGCTCAAACTCCTCAAACGTCAGCGGACGGTTGTCCAGCGCCGACGGCATGCGGAAGCCATACTCCACCAGCGTTTCCTTGCGAGAACGGTCGCCTGCATACATGCCGCGCAACTGCGGCACGGTCTGGTGCGACTCGTCGATGAACATCAGATAATCGCGCGGAAAATAATCCAGCAGGTTCGGCGGAGGCTCGCCTGGCATCCGTCCCGAAAAATGCCGCGAATAATTCTCAATCCCGTGGCAGTAGCCCATCACCTTGATCATTTCGAGATCAAACTTCACCCTCTGGTGAATGCGCTGCGACTCAACCACGCGGCCCTGCTTCTCCAGTTCCACTTCCCACCACGCCAGCTCTTTCTTGATCGACTCCACCGCCGACGCCCGAGTCTCATCTTTCATTACATAATGCGTCTTGGGATAGATCGGCAGCCGCATATACTTCTGTTTCACCGTGCTGAACAGCGGATCAATCTGCGCCAGCGACTCCACCTGATCTCCCCACAGCTCGATGCGGTAAGCCATGTCGTCGTAGGTAGGAAACACCTCGATCACGTCGCCGCGCACGCGAAAAGTGCCGCGTTTGAACTCGCCATTGGTGCGCTCGTAAAGGATGTCGACCAGCTTGCGCGTGATGTCTTCGCGCGTTATCTTCTGGCCTTTTTCCAGAAACAGCATCATGCCGTAGTAAGCCTCGGGCGATCCCAGGCCGTAGATGCAGCTCACCGAAGCCACAATCAGCGCGTCCCGCCGCTCAAACAGCGACTTGGTCGCCGAAAGCCGCAACTTGTCGAGTTCATCGTTGATGGTCGCCTCCTTTTCAATGAAAAGGTCGGCGGCCGGAACGTAAGCTTCGGGCTGGTAATAGTCGTAGTAAGAAACAAAATACTCGACCGCATTATGCGGAAAGAAATTCTTGAACTCGTGATAAAGCTGCGCCGCCAGCGTCTTGTTATGCGCCATCACCAGCGCCGGACGGTTCACCGCCTCAATCACCTTGGCCATGGTGTAGGTCTTGCCCGACCCGGTCACGCCCAGCAAAACCTGATGCTGCTCACGGTCGTACACTCCGCGCAAAAGGGCATCGATCGCGCGCCCCTGATCCCCCTGCGGTTTGTAGTCAGAAACGAGTTTGAAATCCATAAAGAGCAGCTTCCCGCTGCTAGCTCCTAGCCTCTCGCCGACCCAGTTTGTCATTCCGAGCGAAGCGAGGAATCCGCTGAGCCGCCATCCTTACAGACGGCGATTTCGATGGTAGAGAATCTCTCTATTATAAACGCTGTCACCACAGGTAGGACTCGCGGCATCACCCCCTAAATCCAAACTCCCCGCAACTGACTAACCCCCACTCACTTGTGAATCTCAATCGCCATCACTGCAGCCGGACCCTTGCCCGCCGAATCCACATACTCAACCTTAGCCGGCTTTCCTTCCAGGTCCGCGCAAGGGTTGAGATTCTTTTTCAGCGCGACTCCGAGCGTGCTGTATTCGATCTTGAAATAGTTGCCGGAATGCAGCCCCAGCGTTTTCCCTGCGGCAATCACATTCAGATCAATCGCCGGAGTATTGCAGTGCACATCTTTCAGCACACCGGTCACAAAATGGTGCGGTCCATTGGGAAGAGCCTCGTCATGCACCGCCGAACCCCTCACTTCTGCACCACGACTGTCGGTTTCCGTCACCGGAGTTGCCGCCTTCAGTTGCTGGGCGAAGCGCTCGCTCTGTTCCTGCGCCTGCGCGTATTCCTCCGCATGTCGCAGAAAGTTCTCGGCCATCGCGGTTTCCTGCGGAGAGCTGGCCAGTGGCATGGCATTGCGAATCACAGTCACGGCATCTTTGCCCCGCTCCATCTGCAGCAAGACATTCGCTGTCTGCATGCGGTAGGTTAAGTTTGTCGGCTCCAGTTCAACCGCAGTCAATGCCATCATGCGAGCTTCGTCGAGGTTACGGTGATGCATCGCCAGGAATGCCGCCAGCCGGTCGTAACTCGGAGCGAAGCTTGGATTCAGCTTGATGCTGGCGCGCAGGCTGCCCTCCACCTGCGCCTCTCCCGCTTCATCCAGCGGGCCATTCATGGAAATGGCGGCAAAATAGTAGTGCGCCAGGTAACTTTGTGAATCCAGCTTTACCGCCTGAGCGTACGAGTTCCGCGCCTCATCGATGTGGTGCTCCTGAAATTCCAGAAATCCCATCGTTTCATGTGCCAGCACATTGTTCGGATCTTCCTGCAGGATACGGTCGAGAAGCGCGCGCGCGTCCGCCGTTCTCTGGTTGTAAGCCAGAAAATCGGCTCGTACGGCATCGGCCTGAACATTGCTCAGCACATGAAACTGGAAGGCGGAGTCGTCCACATCCGTCGCCCCCGGCACTCTGAAATATTGGAAGCTCCCTTGCCGAACATAGGCTTCCAGTGCCGATTGCAGCTGTTTCAGGTCCCCGAATGCGCGCGTGGCTGCGGTGACCGCGTCCACGTGCTGAGACAAAAGTTGTGCGTAATCTAGCAGCTGATTAGTTTTCTCGCGGGAATCTCTTAGTTCCAGATAGTACGTGAGCGCCCAAGACTCCGCATAAAAGATCGAGCCTTTGTTTTCCTCATGATAGTAGGGTGACGTATGGTCTATGGTAAAAAGCGTCGCCAGGGGCAACAGTCGGTTCTGGCTCAGCAAGATCAAGTTCTCCGGGCTGGGCTGCCCGAGCGCGACTTCCTTTTCGCGGATGTCTGTATTTTGGTAAAACTCAGCCAGACCCTCGTTCAGCCACAGTGGGATCCATTCCGCTCTACTCATAAGAAGATGCGTGTACTCGTGATACACCACCGCATACGGATGCTCGCCCGCGGCATTCAGGCGCAGCAGAACGTAGTTCTTGTCTGCTCTCCGCAGGAACAACCCGCCCAGCTTGAGCTGCCCCTTGGCCAGATATGCTGCGGGTTCCAGCTCGCGAAAATCCTTTTTATCTTTGACGGCTAACACAGTGATGGAACCGAGGGTGTCGATCGGTATTTCTGGAAAAAGCGTATGAAAAACAGACCGCATGCGCTCGAACTGGTCGGCCACGCGCCGGGCCTGTTCCTCATTCGAGTCGCTAACCACGGAGAAGTGTGGGCTGCGTACCTCGACCCAGTTTTCCGGCTTATCCCGGGCCGGCGCCAGCAGAGGAGAAAACACCACGCACACCAGAAGAAAAAGACGTCTGCTCATCTCGGGGCTGCTTCCGCGTAACAGCGCAGAAGTTTACATGCTAATCGCCATGGCTACAACTCCGCCAGCACCTTATGCACCAGAGAGATAGAGATCGATCCTTCACCCACGGCGGAAGCTACGCGTTTCACATTTTCGGCGCGTACATCGCCCACGGCGAACACTCCCGGTAGACTCGTCTCCAGCATCAGGGGCACACGCTGAAGTGGCCAATGGAAGTTCTGTATCACAGGATCGAGGTCGCGCCCGGTGAGAATAAAGCCCTTATTGTCGAGGGCCAGGCAGTCTTTCAGCCACCCGGTGCGCGGAGATGCTCCCGCCATTATGAAGAGGTGCCGGATGTCATGAGTCGACGTCTCGCCGGTGTTCTTGTCCCGCCAGGTCACGCGCTCCAGTTGAGTATCGCCGTCGAGCCCAATGATCTCCGTGCAGTAGTGCAGCTCGATCGTGGGATTTTCCTCAATGCGCTGGATCAGATAGCGCGACATGGTGTCCGACAACTGGCCCGACCGCACCAGCATATGAACCTTGCTCGCCGTCTGCGACAAGTAGACCGCCGCTTGGCCCGCTGAGTTGCCACCGCCCACCACAATTGCGTCTTCTTTCCCGCACAACTGTGCCTCAATGTAGGTGGCCCCGTAATAAACACCCTGGCCTTCAAATTTCTGCAGGTTGTCGATCTTCGGCTTGTTGTACTGTGCCCCGCTTGCGATGACGACGGTGCGCGCCCGTATGATTTGCCCGCAGTCTACGCTCAACTCATAGGGACGTCGCTCGCAATCCAATTTCGTCACGCTGTTGGCGATCAACACCTTGGCGCCAAACTTTTGCGCTTGTGCGGCAGCCCTGTTCGCCAGTTCGTTCCCCGAAATTCCCGTGGGAAACCCTAGATAGTTTTCGATTTTGGAACTCGACCCCGCCTGCCCGCCCGGAGATTCTGCCTCGATCACTAAAACGTTCAAACCTTCCGACGCACCATAAACAGCCGCTGCCAGACCAGCCGGGCCGCCGCCAACAATCACCAGATCCCGCACTTCCGCCGCCGTGATGTGGGCATTCAGTCCCAGGCATTTCGCCAGTTCCTGAATCGATGGACTGCGCAGGACGGTTTGTCCGTTGCAGATCACGACGGGAATTTCGGCAAGGGTCACGGCAAACCGGTCCAGGAGTTCTTGCGCTCCCTTGTCGGTGTCCAGATCGATGTAGGTATGCGGGTGCCCGTTACGAGTGAGAAATTCACGCAGATGCAGCGTCGTGGCGGAGTGCCGCGAACCCAGCAGAACCACGTTTCCCTCGCTGTGCGAAATCAGCAACAGCCGCCGCAGGATGAACGCCCGCATAAAGATTCCACTCAGCTCTTCGTCCCGCGCCACCAAAGTGCGCAACTTTTCCGGGCTCAGTTCGAGGAACTCGCCGGGCGCCGTCACCCGCCCGCGTGCCAGAGCGCCGCGGCCCGAGATCAAGGTCATTTCGCCGGTAAAGCTTCCCGCCTGGTGAGTCACAATCAAGCGCTCGCCGCTGAGCGTGGGCTGCACGATCTCCATGCTCCCGGAAAGCAGCACGAAAAAAGGAGCTGTCACATCCCCGGGCTCGAACAAAATCTCTCCCGCTTCCACTTGGCGGAGCTGGCCGAATGGGCGGATGCGGTCAATTAGCACCGCTGCAAGCGCAGGGAAAGCGTGCTCCTGATTCACGGGTCCGCCTGAGAACATGGGACTACCGCTGCCCGGACTGGAGCTGACAGGGCCGATGATGACTGGAGAGGACATATTTCACCTGGAACAACCGGACTATACACTGTCGCAGCTGCGAGAGCTGCGAGTCTTATTGGATGACACAACCCCGGTAGAGGGTACAGAGGTCCCAGCCGCCTAAGGCTTCACATCCCCTGCATCCACGATCCTCGCGGTGGCGCGAAACTTCTTATAATCGCGGTAGGTCTCTTCCAGATTCACATCGAAGTTCTTCAGCAGCGCCAAACGCACATCGACCTTCGCCACGACATGGAGCGGCAGCCAGACTTCGTCGTTCACCCGCGTCTGTTCCAGCATGAAGCGCGATCCCTTATGGAAGCGCGCTAGAAATAATCCCCAGGAAACCGTGTCCAGGCATTCCACATCCATCTTGGCCAGTTGCAGATCGTTCTTGTCGATCCAGACTCGCCCGTGGAACTTCGACAGGTACTTGGACTCCTTCAACTGCGGCACAAATCCCGGACGCGGCTCGCCCTCAATCACCCACGCTTCGCGCCCGCCCAGCGTTTCCGTCCCCACCAGCTTGAAGTTGTAGGCGTCGGCAATCTCGCGCACGAACTTACGATCTTCTTCCCGATCTTTCTCTTCTTTTTCCTCTCGCTTCCTGCGATCGCCTTCCGATTCGTTCTTGCGCTTGTCGATGATCTTCTGAATCTTTTCCTCTTCTTTGGCCGCGTCCTTCCCGTCGAGAGCTTTATCGCCCTTCTGTATCAGGCGTTGCACCTGCTCGCCATAAAGTTCCATCACCTCATAAGTCCTCACTTCGGTGGACTTCACCTGCCCCTTGCCGTCGAGCTTGTGCTCCTCTTCGCGTTGGATGTAGGTATAGTCGCGCAGCCGTTTGTCGTTTTCGAGATCCTTGTCTGCCACAATGCGAAGCAACTTTTGCATCTGCTCCTGCGAGAGCTTGCCGCTGGCGTCGGGCTTCAAATCAGGCAGGGAAGCGGCGTTCGGCGAGGCGCCCGAAGCTGGCGGAGCGGATTGATCCTGCCCGAACGCAACCACACCGGCAAGCAGCAGGACGAATACAGCAAGCGGAGTGAGACCCACTCTTCCCATGCGGAGTATTACGTCTTTAGAAGGCAAAGAGTTTCCTCGGGATGCATAAAGACAGGGCTCATTCAGCGGCCGTCGTTTTGTAAGCCTTGCCCAGACACTCTGCCTGAAACAGTCGCTCGTCCAGACGATGCAGCCCTTTGGCCATCGCCGGGGTGATCAGCGGGTAATGCTTAACCTCGAATAGGTGATACACGACGAACCAGACGGGTTTATCCGTCGTCATCCAGTTCTGGCGGTCGAAGCGCTTCAGGTTGACAGGGACCGAGTAGCGTCGCAGCGTACGTTCGCGCCGCAGGTTGAAATACCCGTTGAAATAAGTAATCGCCAGCTCGCGCAGCGTGCGATGGACGGGCTCGCGCCAGCGGCATCCTGAGTAGTTCGATTTGGCGACGGCGCCCCAGCCACCGTTCTGCCGAAAAATCGCGATCACGTGGTCGGTATCCCGCTCAGCCTCAAAATCCAGCAGTAACGGAGGATATCCGTTCGCCCGCAGCGCGGCCGCTGCAAAGATGGCACCCTCGAGGCAGTGCGCCGTCTGCTCGGCCAGCACGCGCCGCGGCGACCATGCCGTATCCGCAAGGTGGTACGGAGCATCGTCGAGAAATTTCTGAATGCCGTACGGATCTTTCATACTGCGCAGCTTGCGCAGTTCCGAACCAGTGAAACCGCCCGTGGAATCGCCCATGGTCGAATGAGTTTACCTGAGAATGAGTACCGACGACCGAGTCGCGACCAATGGGGTCCTCATTAACTGAGTCCCGCTTTTGACCTTACTCGGTACTGGGTTCTGGATACTGGATACTAGGTACTGTTAAGAAAACACCTGCGCCAACTCGCCAGGCGTATCCACCAGCACGTCGGGCGGTCGCTCCCGCAGCGTATGCGGCGCAAAGCCATAACTCACTCCCACCGTCCACAAGCCAGCATTGAGCCCGGTTTCAACATCAACGTGGGAGTCGCCAATGATCACAGTCTCTTCCGGGCGCACGCCGTTTTCTTCCAGCAACTTGCGCGCGCCCTCGGGATCCGGCTTCTTGGTCGCAAAGCTGTTCCCACCGTAAATCTGGACGAATGGTCCCAATCCCAGCGCTTCGACGATAGCCCGCGAGGGGACGACCGGTTTGTTTGATAGCACCGCCAGGCTGCGAGGCCTGCCATTCGACGTGCCTCGAATGGCGGCCAGAGCTTCCTTTACGCCCGCGTAAACCGTGGTGTGGTCAAGTTTGTGTTCCCGGTAGTAAGACAGAAAAAACTGCAGCCCTCGGCGCACGATCGCCTCATCCACCGCCTCCCCGCCCAGCGCCCGCTGAATCAGAATCGGAGCGCCGTCGCCCACGTAGCTGGCAATCACGTCATCCGGCAGCTCCGGATGTCCTATGTGGCGCAGCGCCGCGTTCACCGAATGCACCAGATCAAGGCGCGAATCAATCAGCGTCCCATCCAGATCGAAGATCACCAGCTTGATCAATCGCGGATCAAAAGCGCGGCAGGTCTGAATCATGCCCTTTCAGGATAAACGATGGGAGAGTCCTACAGCCGGCCTTGAGCCCTTGCCCAGGCGCGCCGATGACCAAAGTTCTCGGAATACCCCAGAAAAGAACTTGTATGTTTTCCAACGCCCGGTTCCCGTTTACAATGCTACTGTCGGCCAATATTCAGCACCGTATTTATAAGCCGGCATATTCATAACGCTTTCATCAGGGAACCGGATGGCGACGACAAAAACCGATCCCAAGCTCTCCATCACAAGCGGCAGGAAGTCCCAGACCTATGAGGGGCTTACGCGCGAGCAGCTCATCGAAGCCTACCGCATCATGTATACCTCCCGGCGCATCGACGACCGGGAAATCCTGCTCAAGCGGCAACAGAAGATCTTCTTCCAGATGTCAGGGGCCGGGCATGAGGCCATCGGCGTGGCCGCCGGAATGGCCCTCAAGCCGGGCTACGACTGGTTCTATCCTTATTACCGCGACCGCGCGTTGTGCCTGGCGCTCGGCGCCAAGCCGCTCGACATGTTTCTGCAGGCAGTAGGCGCGGCCGATGATCCCAGTTCGGGTGGACGCCAGATGCCGTCCCACTGGGGATACAAGCAGCTGAACATCGTGACCCAATCGTCCCCCACTGGATCGCAGATCCTGCAGGCCGTGGGCTGCGCCGAGGCCGGACGCTATTTTTCGCAGCGCCCCAAGTCCGCGGAAATTCCGTCCGAAACTGACCGCCCCGATTATCGCCAGTTCAAACAGGTGACGTTCCAGGGCGACGAAGTCTCCTACGTTTCTCTGGGCGATGGCACCACCAGCGAGGGCGAGTTCTGGGAGGCGATGAACGCCGCGGCTCTCAGCAAGCTGCCCGTGATCTTCTGCGTGCAGGATAACGGCTACGCCATCTCGGTGCCGGTGGAAATTCAGACTGCCGGAGGCAGCATTTCACGGCTGGTCTCAGGCTTCCCCAACTTCCATTTTGAAGAAGTCGACGGCACCGATCCGGTGGCCAGTTCAGCCGCATTTCGGCGCGCCGTGAAGTATTGCCGCCAAGGCCACGGGCCGGCCTTTGTACATGCTCACGTGATCCGCCCTTATTCCCATTCGCTCTCCGATGACGAACGTTTGTACCGCCCCGATTCCGAGCGCGAGCGCGATGCCGCCCGCGATCCGGTGTCACGCACTCAGATGTTCTTGCTGCGTGAGGGAATTCTCGACGAGAAGGGCATCAACGAACTGGAAAAAAAGGTCGAGGAAGAGCTGCAGATCGCAGTCGATCTGGCGCTGGCTGCCTTACCGCCTGCGCCTGAGAGCGTAATGCAATACGTGTATTCGCCCGATCTCGACCCCACCTCTGCGACCTTCGAGACCCAGCCCATAGTCGGTCCCGATACCCCCGACGGCAAGAAGCCAGTAGCCAAGACCATGGCCGACTTGATCAATGCAACCCTGCGCGACGAAATGAAGCACGACGAGCGCATCGTGATCTTCGGTGAGGATGTGGCCGATTGCAGCCGCGAAGAATACCTCAAGCGCAAGCTGGTGAAAGGCAAGGGCGGCGTCTTCAAACTGACATTCGGTTTGCAAAACGAGTTCGGCCCGGACCGCGTATTCAACTCTCCGCTCGCCGAGGCCGCCATCGTGGGCCGCGCCACCGGCATGGCTACGCGCGGTCTGAAGCCGGTGGTCGAGATTCAGTTCTTCGACTACATCTGGCCCGCCATGATGCAGATTCGCGACGAGCTCTCGGTAATCCGCTGGCGCTCGAACAATGTCTTCTCCTGCCCCCTGGTAATTCGCGTGGCCATTGGCGGATATCTCACCGGCGGCGCCATCTATCACTCGCAGTGCGGCGAAAGCATGTTCACTCACATTCCGGGTCTGCGCGTAGTGTTTCCATCCAACGCGCTCGATGCGGCCGGATTGCTGCGCACCGCGATTCGCTGCGATGATCCCGTACTATTCCTCGAACACAAGCGCTTATACCGCGAAACCTACGGACGCGCTCCTTATCCTGGCCCGGAGTACATGATTCCGTTCGGCAAGGCGAAGATTGTGCATCCCGGCACGGACCTGACTGTGATTACTTACGGAGCAGTGGTGCCCCGCGCTCTGCAGGCGGCGCAGAAGCTCGAGCGCGAACACGGCTTCAAGGTGGAGTTGGTCGATTTGCGCTGTCTGAATCCGTTTGACTGGGAAACGATCGCAGCATCGGTCGGAAAAACCAATCGCGCCCTCGTCGCCTACGAAGATACCTTGAGTTGGGGCTACGGCGCGGAGATCGCAGCCCGCATTGCCGATCAACTCTTCGATCAACTGGATGCGCCGGTCCGCCGCGTTGCCGCCGCCGACACATTCGTCGCCTACCAGCCAATTCTCGAAGACGCCATCCTGCCCCAGACCAACGATCTGTTCCGCGCCATGAAGGAACTGGCCGAGTACTAGAAACGGCAGCCAGCTCAACCAAACTTATTCACTAAATAAGCCGCGGTAAATTCCTCCGCCGAGCGCCCCACCGATAAGTGGAGCAACCCAGAACATCCACAACTGCTGCAGCGCCCATCCTCCAGCGAAAATTGCAGGGCCGGTGCTGCGTGCCGGGTTCACCGAAGTGTTCGTCACAGGAATGCAAATGAGGTGAATTAGGGTGAGGCAGAGGCCGATGGCGAGTCCGGCGAAGCCTTTGGGAGCGCGGCTGTCGGTCGAGCCCATGATGACAATCAGGAAGAATGCCGTGAGCACAACTTCGGCGACGAAGGCGGAGAGCGCACTATACCCACCCGGAGAATGCAGGCCATAACCATTCGATGCGAACCCGGCGTGCACGTCGAAGCCATCCTTCCCGCTGGCGATAACGTACAGCACACCTGCCGCGGCGATTCCTCCCACGACTTGTGCAATGACATAGGGAATCAGATCGGAAGCAGGGAAGCGTTTGCCCACGACCAGGCCAAAGCTAATGGCGGGATTAAAGTGGCCACCGGAAATATATCCGAGAGCATAGACCATGGTAAGTACGGTCAGGCCGAAGGCCAAGGCGACGCCGGTGAATCCGATGCCGAGCCCAGGGAAAGCGGCGGCGAATAAGGCTGCGCCGCATCCCCCAAAGACGAGCCAGAAAGTTCCAAAGAATTCTGCGAAGGCACGTTTACTGAGAGTCATAAGATCTCCTCATCGTTATCGCGAAGCGGAAGGGTAGCACAAACTAAGGGATCGTGTAGAGCGGGCGCCCCCGCCCGCTTCTGCCGAAGGCGCCCAATTTGTGCGTTCCTGGTGCCCGATGCACCGAGATCAGGCACGTTACGAAGGCTTTTCCTGCAAGCTGATCAGGATTGCCCGTTCCCAAAGCCGATGCTAGGCTGCAATTACGGTTTCAAACAGTGAACTCCGCATACATCAATTCCCCGAATCCCGCCGAGGCCGCGAGCGCCCGCGCCGTGTCGTGGCTGCAATCGACCACAGCCGAAGTGTGGCTGAAGTTCCTGTTGGCGCTCGTGGGCTTGGGCCTGGCGTTCGGAGCGGCGTTGCTCTCAACAGCGTCAGGCGAGGCCGGCAATCTCTGGGCGTCGGTGATTCTGGCGTCCCTCGCTCTCTTGATGGCAGTCTTTGTAGGATTGGTTACGGTGCCTTACTTGGCGCGCCGCGTGGCGATCGAGCGTTTGCGCCAGACATTTCACTACGAAGTCACGAAGGCAGGTGTGGTCTATGTGCTGGTCACACTGGTGATCGGCATCGCCGCGCTCAACACGGGAAACAATCTTCTCTACATCGTGGTAGCGGCCATGCTGGCGGCCATCCTGGTGTCGGGACTAGTTTCCGCGCTGGTGTTGCGTGGCCTGGAATTGCAGGTTCGTCTGCCCGAGCATGTCTTTGCCGGGCGTCCCGTCGTCGGACGAATCGCGTTGCACAACTCGCGGCGCTTCCTGCCCTCGTTTTCGATTCGCGTAGTCCCCGCGCGCCGGAAAAAAGAAAAGACCCCCCGCAAGCAATGGCGGTGGGAGCCGGCGACATTCGCCTTTCCTCCGAACCGTGCTCCCGGAAATCAATGGCTGAATCTGCGCGACTGGCGGGTGAAGCGAGTGGACGTAATTCCGCCGCCGCCCGGAATATTCGAAGGCATGATTTATTTCCCTTACCTGCCGCCGGGAGCCGACCTCACTGCCGATCTCGAGCTGCGATTCGATCGCCGCGGACGTTATTGTGAATCGAGTTTTGGCGTGGCCACGCGGTTTCCCTTTGCCTTCCTCACCAAGACGCGCGACGTTGCCTTGGAGCGAGAGATTCTGGTCTATCCGCCGGTTGAGCCGCCCGACGAGCTGTTTGAAATCCTCCCGCTGGTGCGCGGAGAATGGGAAAGCTTTGTGCGCGGCCGAGGCTCCGATTTGTATCGCATCCGCGAGTACATGCCGGAGGATTCCGCCCGCCACGTCGACTGGAAGGCGACCGCCAAGTCTGGCTCGTTGAAGGTTCGTGAATTCAGCCGCGAGGATGAGCGCAAGCTCTGCATTGTCTTCGACAATCCCGCTGCCCAAGTGATTTCACCTCAGGCCTACGAACGAGCCGTGAATCTGGCAGCATCGCTGGCCTGGCACTTCTCATCACAGGGTGCGGAAGTCTCATTTGTCGTCCCCGGACACAGCCGCAGCGTCGATCTCCACGAGTTCCTGGCGCAGTTAGCCGTGATCGCACCAGGGAAGATCGCGCCCCAGTCCCCGAAAGACCCTCAGGCGATCCCCGAGCCGCAAGCCGACTCGCTGCAGCATGTAGACCTCGGCAGCGCCGGTGAATACAACATCGTTCTCACGGCACGGCCACGTGGAAGTTTGCCCACAGCCCTGTGGAACTGCTCATACTTCGTATTTCTGGACGTTGACGTCCCCACCCCCCACGCCGCTATAGCCCAAAGGTAACGTTACTTTCGGTTACCTGAGTACATTGAACACTTGGGTCAAAAGGTTTAACTTCTTTAATTATCAGCCCGAAGTGTCCCGTCTGGAGCCGTGCCCGCAAAGCTGGCTCTGGCTGCCAGCAATGTTTCGTGAGTTAGATCGTTCTAATGAGCGAGAAAATCACAATTCTCTATTACGCTCTCTGGCTCGCCCAGCCCGTTCTCCAAACGGTCATCGCCGTGGCTATGCTCCGTCGCGGCCAGCACCGCGAATTCAAATATTTCTTTGCTTACGTGGTAATGCAGATTGTGACCTTCGCGGTGGTCTTTACCACCTATCGCTACTTCCCCTCAGGAGTGTTTTACGCTTCATGGACCAGCACCGCCATCAGCGTGGCTTTGGGCTTCAAGGTAATCCACGAAGCCTTCCTCGATGTCTTCCGGCCTTTCCACACGTTGCGCGACTTGGGCACGGTCCTTTTCAAATGGGCAGGTCTGGTCATGCTCTTGGTGGCTGGCGTGGTATCGGTTTCCACCAACTCTTCGGACACAGCGCCCTGGGTGCAAGCTATTACGACCGCCCAGCGTTGCGTGCGTATTATTCAAGTCGGCATGGTGCTTTTCCTGTTGTTCTTCGCCCGCTACCTGGGAGTAAGCCGGCGCCAGCACAGCTTCGGAATCGCCCTCGGGTTCGGAAGCTTCGCAGTAGTTGAACTGACGTTGATTGCGTCCTGGGCGGGCGATCACCTCAGTGGTCTCGGGGTGAACCTGCTCAATATGGGGGCCTACAACGCAGCGTTGTTTATCTGGTTGGGATACACGCTGGCCAAGAGTCCGGCCCGCGACGCCGCGTCCACGTTGTTACGGCCACAGCGTTGGGAGCAGAGCCTATCGGACATTCAGCACCCGCTGCCTGCCGACTCTCTCATTCCGATGTTCGAAGGCATGGTGGACCGCGCTCTGTCGCGCACCCGCGAAACGCCGTCGCTCACCGAAGAAAGCGCTGGCGTCGAGAAGACGGCCACTCGCGCCTCAGTCGTGCCCATGAGCTCGATGAGCATCTCAGATATGGTTGAGCGCGTCGGATCCAAGCACTAACTGTTGCAGCGCGACCCAGGGGTTCGCTTGTTCAGCTTCTTCGACTTCCTCAGCGCCGAGCGCTGCCATTCCGGATTTCGTAAATAATTTGCCGCCAACTAGGGCTTTTAGCCCGATAAAATCCTGCCTGTCATAAGGTAAGGCGAAAACCTTAGATTAACTACGGAATGTCCTGTATTTACAGCTTTTTTGGAGTTGTGTCAGGCTATATCAGGCGAAGGACTGCTTGCTCTGCCCGGAAATTGTTGCGAAAGACCTTGACTCCTGCCTTATAATTCTGCTCCGTCGCCAGAGAGCCTCGGTATGAGGACACTAAGGCGCGTTAAGGAGTAAACCCATGAAGCAAGCAGTCAGGATTTCGATCCTGATGTTAGGACTAGTGGGCACGTACGTCGCAGCTGCCGTTCCGCAGGTTCCCGCCCCGGACGGAGGCCCGATCATACTGTGCCCACCACCAGGCACCCAGTGCAAAAATGGCTCTGGTTTGCCACCGATGATGAGATAGCAGTTGATCGGATGCCAGATGTTTTGGCAAGGTCACCAAAGTAACCTGTAGGTAACTGGGCCAATCTTGGGGCTCGCAATCTTAGGGCTGACGGACTTTATACATAAACCGTCAGCCCCGTTTTTTTTGGTGGGCGCCCGTTGCTTCTCGGGTTTGCCTATTGCGGCTACTTATTAAGACTGCTTCTGAAGCGCAGCTTCCAGTGCCCGCCGCAACTCGGCTGGATCCCTAACCGGCGGTTGGCAGGCAAAGCCTGAGCACAGTACTGCAAATGACTCGCCCGCGCTCAACTGAGGCAGCTTCAACTGAGGCAGGTTCGGGATGGTGGCAGCCAGGCTGGGAGGCAGGTTCCCGGCAACCGCCTGATTCGCCCTTAGCCGAAGCACGCTCTTGTTAAAGGCGAAAGCAGCCGTAGCGATTGCGGCGAGACTCTTCGCCGTCTCGCTCTGTTGCTGATCGGCGATCACAACAACCTGCACTGGATTTTCCAACAGATGAAGAACCGCGATCCCGTAGGTCGCGGCAAAAATTCCAAACTGCTCGGCCGCGCCCGCAAAAGTCTCCAGCGTTTGCTCCGCTTTATCTCGATACCCGCTGTCACCCGTGTAATGGTGCAAGCGCAGCAACGCGATCGCCGCCATCGGATTCCCCGCCGGCGTGGGCGAATCCTGCAGCGGCTTGCGCCGCGTCGAGAGCACGCCCAGGCTTTTACCTTCGGCCGCCGGTTCGGCATCGAAAAACCCTCCCGAAACCGCATCGAAGAATCGCGCGATCATGCCGTCGCCAATCGCCTGCGCGAACTTGAAGTAGCTCAGGTCCGCCGTAGCCTCATAAGCGTCAAGACAAGCCAGCGCGGTAGCCGCATAATCATCCAGCAGCCCAAAAACCTCCCGATGCGAAGCCGCCGGATCAGAATAAGAAACCACATGCAGGAGTCGTGTGGATGTGGAGCGGGCGCTCCCGCCCGCTTCTGCCGGCATCTTCCAAGCATCAGCCAAAATCCGATCCAGCGACCGCAAAGCAAAGCCCCGGGCGTCCTCAAGCCCCAGCACTTTCGCCGCTTCCAGGTAAGCCGAAATGCACATGCTGTTCCAGCCCACGTAAACCGTCTTGTCGACGTAAGGCGTAGGCCGCAACAACCGCGCCGCATACATCTTCTTCTTCGCGGAATCAAGAAGCTCTCGCACCCGCTCGGCGCTGAGGCTCATCCGCTGGGCAATCTCTTCGATCGGCGCACGCACGTAGAGCACGTTCTTCGCCGGATTGTGGTGCATCTCCCCGATCTCGTTGATGTCATAATGCAGCGCCGCAACCTGCGCTTCCTCTTCCGTAAGCACGGCGCGAGTCTCGTCAAGAGTCCAGGTAAAGTAGTCGCCATCGTCGTCCATGGAAATGTCGGCATCCTGCGAAGCGTAGAACCCGCCACGCTCGCGATCGCTAAGCCACTCGTCCATCCATCGAATAATGTCGCGCGCCACCCCAGCAAAGAACTCCGAACCCGTCGCCTGATAGGCGTGCACGTAATTCTTCAGCAATTCCGAGTTGTCATAGCACATCTTCTCGAAGTGCGGCACCACCCACCGCTCATCCACCGAATAACGGTGAAATCCCCCAGCCAACTGGTCATAGACCCCGCCATTAGCCATATGCTCAAGCGTAGTAACGACGACGTTATGCAACTGTTCGCCGTCATCGGCAAGATCCATATGGGGACGGCCGCCCTCGGCCGTTCGCCGGAGCGAAGCTCCGGCCGCAGTCCGTGCATACCGTTCAATCAACAAATCCAGCACCGAAGGATGCGGAAACTTCGGCGCCTGCCCAAACCCACCATGCTGCGGATCAAACATGCCGAACGCCGACTTCTGAATCGCGGCAATAATGCTCCATGAAACCCGCCCACTGCGCCCCGCAAACGACTCCGCTTGCGCAATCGCGCTCTCCAACATCTTCGCCTGCTCCACCACGTCGCCATGCTTCTCCTTGTAGGCGTTGGCAATGCTGGTCAGCACCCGCTTGAAGCTAGGACGCCCGTACCCATCGTTCGGAGGAAAATACGTCCCACCGTAAAACGGCTTCCCGTCAGGAGTAAGAAAAGCCGTCAGAGGCCACCCACCCTGCCCGCTCACCGCACTGACCGCAGCCTGGTACCGGCTGTCAATGTCAGGACGCTCGTCGCGGTCCACCTTCACCGCAATAAAATGCTCATTCACAATGGCCGCAACTTCCGCGTCATCGTAGGACTCGCGGTCCATCACATGGCACCAGTGGCACCACACCGCGCCAATGTCGAGCAGCATGGGTTTGTTCGCGCGTTGCGCCGAGGCAAACGCCTCCTCGCCCCACTCATGCCACTGAATGGGCTGGTGCATGGCGGACCGCAGGTAGGCGGAAGAAGCGCGGGCGAGCGAGTTCAGGGTCTGGGTAGTCATGGCTCCTTCAGTCTAAACGTTTGTTTGAGAAGCGGGGCAGAAGCGCCGAAGACTGAGGCCGCGGGCGGGAGCCCTCCAACCGCCCTGTCATCCTGAGCGAAGGGAAGGACCCATGGAATTGCCCGCATGACCCGTGGTCCAGCAGTGCCGAGGCAACCGTCCGTGGCGATCGATTCCGAGTCAAGCGAGCAGCCAGGGGCCGGAAGCTGAGAACTTAAGAACCGCACCCCACAGCGTTAGAATAGAGCCACCGTGCCCACCCTCCGCACCGTTCTCGACGAGCAAGTTCGCGAAGCCGATCCCGCCCTCTACGAGAAGTTAGGCAACAACCGCGTGCGCTGTTTCTCCTGCGGACATTGCTGCCCCATCCCCGAAGGCCAGCCCGGCGTCTGCAAAGTCCGCTACAACCGCGGCGGCACCCTCTACGTACCCTGGGGATACACCGCCGGCACCCAGTGCGATCCCGTCGAGAAAAAACCATTTTTCCATGCCCATCCCGGCGCACTAGCCTACAGCTTCGGCATGCTGGGCTGCGATCTGCACTGCGCCTATTGTCAGAACTGGGTAACATCGCAGGCTCTGCGCGATCCCCATGCCGTCGCCCCTCCGCTCGAAGCCTCGCCCGAACTCTTGGTCCGCGACGCCGTCGCCCAGGGCGCGAAGATTCTGGTCAGCACCTACAACGAGCCGCTCATCACCAGCGAGTGGGCCGTAGCCGTCTTCAAGCAAGCCAAAGCCGCCGGACTCATCACCGGCTTCGTCTCCAACGGCAACGCCACTCCCCAGGTTCTCGAATACCTGCGCCCCTGGCTCGATCTGTACAAAGTCGATCTCAAAAGTTTTGACGACCGCCACTACCACGAACTCGGCGGCCGCATCGCTCCCATTCTCGATAGCATCCGCCGCATCCATCAGTCGGGACTGTGGCTCGAAATCGTGACGCTCCTGATCCCCGGCTTCAACGACAACGCCGACGAACTCCGCCGCCTCACCGAATTCCTCGCGGAGATCTCCCCCGACATTCCCTGGCACATCACCGCCTTCCACGGCGACTATAAGATGACCAATCCGCGCGACACCAACACCGAAGACCTGCTGCGCGCCGTCGAAATCGGCCGCCAGTCCGGACTTCGCTACATCTACGCCGGCAATCTCCCCGGCATGGTCGGCGAATGGGAAGACACGCGATGCCCCAACTGCAATGAAACCTTGATCGAACGCCACGGCTACCTGATCAAAGACTATCGCCTGACCCAAGACGGCCACTGTCCCAACTGCGCAACCCCAATCCCCGGCCGCTGGTCCGCCCGCTTCGAGGGTCAGATCACCTCCCATCCTTTCTTTCCACGCAAGAGCAAGCTTTTGGTTACAATCCGGTAGGAATGTCATCCTGAGCAAGCGCTTTTTGCGCAGCGAAGGATCCGGGCGAGCCGCGCGAATGTACGGGGCCTGCCTTGAGAGAGCGCAAGCGACCGAAGGGCGCGCCTGGCTTGCTTCCTTATCGATTTTCTGTTCATTCATTCATGCGGAAGCCGCTCATCATCGCCCTCGCAATCGCCTACGCGCTCATGCTCCCATCCTGCTCTCCCCGCGACTTCCTCACCCACCGTCTCGCCGCCGATCTGATCACGAACTCTGAAACGTTCCAGGCCGAGCAGCCATTTCAGCTGCGCACCGGCCTGGTCGCCAACAAGGACTACCTCTCGCCCGACTACCTCGTGCTCCAGCATCGCGGCTGGATTTCCGCCACCATCGCCGCCTGCCCTCCGGCTCTGGCCCCGCCCCCGTGCTGGGTCGTCACGCTCACGCCCTCCGGCGTGGACACGCTTCAAAATCTCATCGCCCCCGGTGACGCGGAAAAGCAAGCCTTCAGCATTCCCGCCGCGAAACGCGAGTTAGTTGCCATCACCGGCATCGCCAAACAAGGCAGCGTCGCCGACGTCGAGTTCACCTGGAAATGGATTCCTCTGAACGAGCTCGGCGCCGTCATTTACCCAGGCGACGTCCGCTACCGTTCCACCGCCGGTTTCCGCCGCTATGACGACGGATGGCGCGTTGTGCAAGGCACGTCCCATCCCGGCCAGCCTCTGGACGAAGCGCTAAAAAACGCCGAACCCGCGCAATAATCATCGAAGCTCCAAAGATTCCCCTGGGTGACTCCGTGTCCTCTGTGGTGAAGAATTGGGAAGCCACCACGGCCGAGGTTGCGTATGTCAAACCCACCGTTGTATAAACCTACTTCCCACCAAGGGCCCTATGAAAATCTCAAAACGTCTCTTCGGCTTAGTGGTGCTTCTAAGTGCTACGTCATCAGCCTTCGCCGACGGCAAACCTAAGCTGACCCTCGACGAATTCTTCAACTCGGTAAGCTTCTCCAGTGTGGCCATCTCTCCCGACGGCAATTCCGTGGTGATCGGCACCGAACGCGCCGACTGGGACCAGAAGATCTACCGCACCGACCTCTGGCTCTACCGCCAGCTCTCTGGGAACGATGCGAAGAGCGGATCGCCGAACGCATTGATTCAGCTCACCCAATCCGGCCACGACTCCGAGCCCAAGTGGTCGCCCGACGGCCGCTGGATCGCCTTCCTCTCCGACCGCAAGGCTTCTTCCGAGAAGGACTCTGACTCAGACGACAAAGACAGCGACAAAGAAGTCACCCAGCTCTACGTGATTTCGCCCGCAGGCGGCGAGGCGATTCCGCTGACCCAGGGAGAAGAAGAGGTCCATACCTTTTCATGGTCAGCTGATTCGCACACCATCTATTTCGCCACGCGCATCCCGTGGACCAAGACTCAAAAAGACGATTACAAGAAACAATGGAAAGATGTCCTGCAGTATCGCACCGCCGAACGTGGCGACACCATCTTCGCCCTCGACGTTGCCGAAGCGCTAGCCCGCAACACCGCCGCGCCCGGAAAAACTGATACGGATACTGATAACGAAAACAAGAACGACAAGAAAGGTTCCGGCGACGAAAAAGATTCCGACCTAACGCCCGGAGCCCAACCGATCGCCAGCTTGCCCTTGCGCGTCGAGGAACTGGTAACCTCACCCGACGGCAGCAAACTCGCACTCCTGAGCAACGCCATCAACCAGCGCCAGGAAAAAGCTGAAGACGTCGAAATCTACGTCGTAGATCTAAGCGTAGCGCCGGCGTCCCCGCCGGCCGCCGCACAACCTCGCCGCCTCACCCAGAACCAGGCTATCGAAAACAATCTGCGCTGGTCTCAAGACAGTCACCATATTTTCTTCACCGTCGAAGTCGGCGACCCCACTGGTCCCTACCGCGATCTACAACCCCACCTCTATTGGATCAACAGCAAAACCGGTGTCGGCGAGCAATGGAGCACAGACTTTACCGGCTCGGTCGAGCACTATGCCGTCGCGGCCTCGCCACAAAATGCAACTACGGATCCCGCTCAGGACGCAGCCATCTTCGCCTCCGCCCGCATCGGCACCGAAGTCGCAATCTATGCTTCGGCGCAACCCGGAGAAAAGTTCGGCAAGCTGAACTCCTGGTCCGGCACCTACGACATCATGTCCGCAGCCGCGCACTCTCCGCGCATCGCCTTCGTGTATTCCTCATTGCAGAAGCCGGCGGAAATCTATCTGGCGGAGAGCGCCGACAAACTCGACCAGGCGCGTCCCATCACTTCCTTCAACAAACTCTTCACCGAGCGCGATCTTCCCCAAGGCAAACCGTATCGCTGGAAGGCCGACGACGGCACCACAGTCGAAGGCATGCTGATCTATCCTCCCGGCAAATTTGAAGCCAAACATCTGCCCATGTTCACTTTCATCCACGGCGGTCCCGCCGAAGCCGACGGCGACTTCTTCGAAGCCGACTGGTACAAGTGGGAGGCTCTCGCCGCTACCAACGGCTGGCTCGTGTTCCAGCCCAACTACCGCGGTTCCACCGGATACGGCGACAAGTTTCTGACGCAGATCGTTCCCCAAATCGTCTCCCGTCCCGGCAAAGACATTCTCGAGGGTGTCGATGCCCTGGTCAAAGACGGCATCGCCGATCCCGATCACCTTGCCGTCGGCGGCTACAGCTATGGGGGCTACATGACGAATTGGCTGATCACGCAAACCACGCGCTTCAAGGCCGCAGTCACCGGCGCAGGCGCGGTAGAGCACATAGGCAATTGGGGCAACGACGACACCACCATGGACGACGCCTACTTCCTCGGCGGCCGTCCCTGGGAAGCCCAGCAGCGCTATCACGACGAAGCCGCCATCTTCCAAATCGACAAAGTTCGCACGCCAACGCACATGGTAGCCGGCGCCGACGACATCCGCGTAGCCGTGCTCGAAGACTATCTGCTCGAGCACGCGCTCTATTCGCTAGGCATTCCCAACGCCCTGCTAATCTTCCCCGGCGAAGGCCATTCGCTAGCCAAGAATCCCTGGCACGGAAAGATAAAAGTGCGCGAAGAATTGAACTGGCTCCAAAAATACGCCGGCATCCCACCAGGGAACTGACCAGGATTCATGTGGGGACAGCCGCCCTCGGCTGTCCACCGGGCGAAGCCCGGTTTGCGGACACCACCCAACCGTGGGTGCCCCATCTTTCGCGTCTTTTGCGAAAGGTGGGAACTCCAACTGCCTACGGAGAACGATCTTGACTCAGCCGCCGCAGCGTAACTCCGGCATAACTCTTGCAGTTCCCCCCCGCGCCGGCCTAATCTAAGACTGTTCGCAGCGCTTAACTCAGTGGGAGCAGCTGAAATGCGAAAACTTATCACCGACCAAACCACGTTCCTAGCGCTAGCCGGATTAGCATTATTAATTTCCGGCCACGCCGCAAGTCAGATCGCGGGCAGCCGCACCGTTGCAACCCAAACCAACGCACAGGCGGCAAAAACGCCCTACACCGCCGAGTACAAGATCACACATGAACAAGTCCTGGCCGACGGAACGACCATCACCCGCGAGTCCACGGAAGTAAAAGCACTGGACTCACAGGGCCGGCGAATGACCGAAACCACAAACAACGCGGCAAACCGCGCGCCAATCACTCATGTCACGGTTTACGATCCTGTCGCGCGAACCCAGACCTTCTGGCAAACGCCGGGCAAAGTCGTGCACGTTCTTCAGTTGCCTACGGCGGGGCAGCATTGCCAGACCATCACTCCCGACGTTTCAGTCCCCAGTGGCCCCAAGAGGACGGTCACTTCCGAGAATTTGGGAACTCAGGAGATCCAAGGCATCGAAGCCCGTGGACACCGCTACACCACAACGGTTCCGGCAGGCGCCGACGGAAACGATGCGCCCCTGGTCAGCACCACCGAGAGGTGGATGGCCCTCGGATTGAACGTGGAGGTGCGCGAGATCAGAAACGATCCCCAGCAAGGCAAGACAACCCGCGAACTGACAAACCTGACCCAAAGCGACCCGGACCTAACCACATTCCAGCCCCCCGAGGGCTACGAGATCGTGACCAAAGATTCACCCGGCTGCCAGGACGACGCCCCAGCCGAAACCACAAGCCAGCCAACAGCGCCGAAGTAGAGCGAACGCCGTCTGGAACGAAGCCCACGGAAGGCACCGCGCCAGCCAAAGCAAGACCCGTCATCAGCAAGACCTGTCATCCTGAGGAGGGCGTTCTTTGCCCGACGAAGGACCTATGCAACCTGCCGCAAAACTGCATGAGTCCGTCGCTTCGCCCAGGATGACGAGAGTGTAGATGGCCAGTTCAGCGCTTCGCGCTGTGGATCTGCTCGTGAAATAAATTTCGCAGGGACGCTCCCCGAGATGCAGCGGTTCATGCCGGTCGGGGTATACCCCCCTCCCCCCTTGTCTATTGGAATCATCGTTGTAGCGTGAAAATTCGAAGTAATCTATGGGGCACAATCACTTGCAGGCAAAATCTTGATGTCAAAGAGCTTGCGTGCAGAAATTTCGATGACAAAGGCGCGAAGCGGGGCGGCGCGGTCTCGGCACACCGTCTTGGCCTCGAACATGATTGCGCGATTTCGATGGTGGGCACAAGGTTAGATGTCACAGTCGATCTGATGAAAACCGGCGCTGCCAATTGGTAGGACTTGCGTGTGCAGGTGAGCGATCTCCCTGAATCAAAGGCCGACGAAGATCAAGCGGAGCATCGGTAGTGGTGTAGTTTGGCTCACGCGTTGGCCGGTGGAGAGGGAGATCCTTCGCTCAGGATGACAATCTGCTCAGGATGACAGTTGTCTTGTGAGGTTGAATCGGCACGACTGAAAGTCGTGCCCTTCCCGATCTCTCTGGGTACTGGGGACCAGGTACTAGGTACTTACTTCCCGACGCTAGCCACCTTCACACCTCGCGACCCGGCCGCATACCGCGCGATGCCCTTATACAGCGCTTCAGCAATCTGCTCGCGATATCCATCGCTGCGCAGCTTCTGCTCGTCGGTGGGACTGCTGACGAACGAAACTTCCGCCAGAATTCCTGGCATCGCGGTCTCGGTAAGAACCACGTAGGAAGCCTCTTTCACGCCCCGATCGCGCAGCCCGGGATTCTGCACTGACAGAGTTCCGTAGAGTGAGCGTTGCACGCTGGCCGCGAGGCGCCGCGACTGTTCAATCTTGTCGTGCAGTTCCACCGGAGACAGTGACGCCGTCACCGCATTCTTGTTGTCGGTTGGGTTCTGCCGAGTTTCCAGGTCTTTGGCATTCGGCGCGACGAACAAGTTCGTGTAGTAAGTTTCCACCCCGCGTGCCGAAGGCAGATCGCTGTAGTTGGCGTGAACGGAGATAAACAAATCCGCCTGCGCCTGATTTGCCATCCCAGCCCGTTCATCGAGAGGTATGTAGTTGTCGTCGATGCGAGTGAAAATCACTTCCGCGCCCAGGCGGCTCTCGAGCAGCTTGCCTAACCTCTGTGCGATCTCGAGCACGAGATCTTTTTCGAGCAAGCCCTGCTTGCCCACAGTTCCCAAGTCCCAGCCGCCGTGGCCCGCGTCTACCACGATGCGCATCTTCGGCACTCGCGCCCGCAGCTGCAAATCCTCACGCGTGGGCGGAGGCACAACGATCGCTAACTTTGCTTTCTCAGCTTCGGCTCCGGGGAAAAGACTTACCGCCTTGGTGTCCGCGCCCAGCCGCCGCACCTGCACCACCAGACGGTAGGGATTCGGTTCCAGGCTCACGGAGTAGTTCGAGTTGCCTCTGGTTTCGAGTACCACGCGGGTCAAACCCGAAACCGGCTGCGCCACCCGAACCCGCGCCAGCAGCGCGTCGCCAATGTCGATGGTTTTTCCAGCAACCTCCGGAGCCAGCGCAGTATCATGCAAATCAAAATAAATGCGATCCGGACCGGTCAGGCGATGCGCTTCATACTGAACCTGATCTTCCAGGTCGAGCACCACCGTGCTGGAATCGGCGGAAGACCAATGACGAATTCCGGTGACCCGCGGCAGCTTCGCGAGTTCCTGCGGCGTCACGCTACCATTCAAAGGCTCAGCCGCCGTCTCCTCCGCCGAATTTGCTTGTCCATCCAGGGTGGGGCTCGATGGGTTCACAGAAGATGTCTTCTCCGAAGCGGCCTGCTTCGAGGACGCCACGGGTTTTGTGATCTTAGGTTCAGGTCGCAGGGGGACGTTGCCGAGTTGCGCGTTCTTCAGCTTCCACCAAAACCCCACGGCCAATACGGCCGAGATCACCACCAGCACCAACACCAGCACGACTCCGGGATGGCGACCGGCACGCGCGGGTTCCTGCGATGTTCCGAAGGTAAAGATTTTCTCTTCGACTTCCTCCGGTTCAATCCTGGGCTCAGCCTTTGGCACAACTGGCGGCGCAGGGACCGGAGCTGGCGCAAGTACAGGAGCCGGAGCAGGAATCGAAATCGCCGCCGCTCTTTCGGCAGGTGCGATCTTGAGTACGTCTGCAACTTGAGGCGCGAGTTCAGCCGGAGCCGCGACTTGCGCTAGAGGAACTTTCTCGGCAGGAGCTTTTTCCGCGGGAGCTTTTTCTGGCACAGCAGCCGGGCTGGAAATCGCGACTGGGCTGGAAATCACGGGCGCGACGATGGGCGCAATCATGGGCGGAATCGCAGGAGCGGCCAGTTCTTTTTCAGCCACCTCAGCCGATTCCGCGAAGCGGTCTTCGTCCTCAGGCTTGAGAGCTCCAAGAATCAGCTCCGCCAGCAGTTCCAGGCTGTTGACGTCGCTGTCATTGAACCCGAACGGCTCGGCGGAGAATGCTTCGAGCAGTCCGATCACGCGCCGTCGCCCGCACAACGGAACTGCCACCATCGAGCGCGCTCCCAGGCGCCGGCATGCAGTCAGGTTTACGCGATCGTCCGTTTCGGTATCGTCGCACCGGATAATCTGCGCAGTGCGGAAACATGCTCCGGAGAAGGCCGAGTCCCGCTGGATTCGCTGGCCCACATCCGGCTTGATCGCGCCCGCCGAAGCCCGCAAAACAATCTCGCTATTCTCCGCCAGAGCGATTCCCAGCCCGTCTGCGCCAGTGATGGCAATGGCGCGTTCCGCTACCAACTGCAGCACTTCGTCGAGGACGAATTGCTCGGAGACTTCAAACTCAGGCGGAGGCGCAATCGTCTCAAAACCCTGGAGCCGCGAGGCCAACGCCCGCCGCTGCCGCACCTGCTGATGCAGCGACGAAAAGGCGAGAAGCGCCTGCAGCGCATCGCCTCCCGAAGGCCGCAGTCCGCCAGTCTCGAGAGAAGTTCTGATATGAGATGTGCTATCTGTGGGCGCGGGCGCACCTCCCTCCGGCGGCCAAGACGGCGCCAGCGTGGCGCCGAGGCCGTCGCCAACTGCATTTGGCGCTTTGGTGGGAGTCGTTGCCATTACTTTACTTGCGACTAATCTCCTGACTGCGAGTGTGGCCACCCGGCCGAGCCCATGTCAATCAGCTACTTTGCGTAGCCCGCGCGCCTTCCCCAGGACCCTTGGGCGCAGTTCCGTCCTTACCCAGTTTTCACTGGGTTTAACAGTAAGTTATCCGGGTTTCGCCTTAGTTGCAATGAGGTCCTACGGCCCTATCGGCCATGGTCTTTGGTAAGCCCATTTTACTGGTTTGGAAGGTAAGAGACACTGCTGGGGATGAGAGAAGGCTCTTAACCCTCAACCTCAACTGTGCCAGGAACATTGCTCGAACCAATCCAGTTACTGCCAGCCCGCGTCCGCCAGAAACTAGAATCTGAGCAAACAGAGCCCGTCCGAGCCATTTCCTGGCGGAGAATATGCAGGCAGTCTATTTTCCCGCGCGGCACTTTCGCACCCACTACCGGCACGAGCTGCGGACGTTGACCTACGTCACCCTCGATGAGACCAATGGTGGAATCATCCGCAACCTCAACCGGAGTGGCGTGGCCGTGCAGGCTGTCGGCGCGCTGCGCCAGCAACAGCGGGTCCGCTTGCACTTTGAGTTGAGATTTCCGCGCTTGCGCGTGGAAACCGAAGGCCAGGTCAGTTGGGCCACCGCCTCGGGACAGTGTGGCATTCGCTTCATTGACTTGCCGGCACGCACCAGTCGCCAGATCGACGAGTGGATCTTTTCCAACCTGCTGGATGCTGTCGCCCGTGACGCGGACCATCCCCGGCCCATCTTCGCGCCCCCTGTCGTCTCGATTGCTCGCGAAGAGAATAGGCGTGAGGAAATCATTTCTGAAGAAAATGTCCCGGAGGAAGACGACGGGCTGACTCTGTCCCCTGCTCCTCGCCCGGTGATCCGGCTGGAGCCAGACTCTATCGCGCGGGGCGAGGCGTCGGTCTTGCGCCAATCAGTCCTGCACCAGTCAGTCTTGCGCCAGCAAGTCCTGCAGCAGCGAAGTGAAGAAGAAGATTCTGCAGATTCCACCGTCAGCTCTTATGAGGAACCCTGGCTTGCCCAGCCTCTGTCTGGCCGCACTCTAGCGCGGCTGGTAGATAGTCTCATCGTGGTCGCGGGCATCCTCCTGTTCGCGCTGATTTTTCTCTCCATCGCTCACGAACTTCCGCCCTGGCCCCTGACTCTAGGAACAGCGTCAGCCGCTGCGATCTTTGTCGCCGCAGCTTACTGGGCTGTGTTTGAGGTGTTTGGAGGACCAAGCCTGGGAGTTCGTATAGCGCAAGCCGCTTCCGGACCTCAAGATGAAGGTGAAGAAGAGAGGACGTGAGGGCAGAGCCGTTTCATCCGGAGCAGCAGTGGATCGGACACCTGCGTCATCAATGCATAAGAAAGCTGCTTGAAACCCGATGGTTTCAAGCAGCATTTTTTTACTTTATGTATGTGCTTTCAGCGCTAGAAGCGGAACACGACACCAGCCGTGATTCTCACATTGTTGCTTTGGCTGAATGACGGGACTGACGTTCCGGCGATCGTGGTGCTCCCGAAGTGATAATAAAGCCAGTCCACATCAATGACACGAATTGAGATGAACGGGGCGGCTTTGAAGTCCACGCCGCCGCCAACCATCGTTGTAAAGCCAGTCCGGGAAACGGAGACACCAGACTCAGAGCCGGTCAGGTGGACCCCACCGAACAGCGCATGGACGAAAGGGTTTATCCTACTTACACGGAGGGAAAGGACAGGGCCGCCAGTATAAGTGTAAATATGACCGGAAACGCCATCGATGGTTGCGTAGGCACCTCCGAAATCCCCGGTCACTCCCAGGAACTTCTTGAAGTAGCCAGTAGCCGAGGCATCCCAACCATTGAAGCCCTGGCCAGTACCAGAGGCACTCTGTCCGTCTAGTGAGATGTCACCAGTGTGCAAATACTGATAGCCACCGAACACCTCCAGTTTATCTTGCGCGGTGGACGCGACCGACAAGAGGCTCACAAGAAATATCAGAACGAAGGCCTTTTTCATATTTTCTCCTGAGTGTAATTTAGGACCCACTTGTCCCCTGCTGGATGCGGAAGACCTTGCCAAAATTCGACAAACTGCATGAGCGACGACTGCGGCGTCCTCTCGCTGAGAACTGAGAACTGCTTTACCCTAATTCGCAAAATATTGCTGTGCCAGCCAAAGCCGCAAAGTGTGCTTCATCTCCGAGGCCATCTTCACGAAGCGGATGCCAACATTTCTGCGATTGTCGGACCAGGCCACTTCCACCTCGGCCTTCATCCTGCAATTGGTTCCCGGCAGCGCGAAAGATATGCGCGACGATTCACTGGGATCGAATCCCTCTTCGACGCGAACCTGCAGCCCGCCCTGGCTCAGATTGATGAGTTGAGCTTCTCCCCGCTTGCGATTGCGGCCATTCAAAATGACGGGTACTTCCAGCCCGGCACGGTGATAGCGCAGGCGTCCGTCAAGAATCATGTTGCGGGCGGCGGAGAGCGTGCGCACCGCCTGCTCCACGGAAATCGGCTTGTCGAAGGCAAACATTGCGCCGGTGCCTTCCATATCGCGCCTGCCGTGCGGACCGCCCATGATCACCAGCGGGACCGTTCGCGCTCGCGGAGCTTCGCGTTGCAGTTCGCAAAAGAGTTGCCCCGTGCCGTTCAGGTCACAGTCAACAATCAGGGCATCCACTTTGGATTTCGTGAGCCGGGCGAGGGCTCGTTGCGGTTCGCTCTCGACGGCCACATCCATGTGCAAGCCGCCGAGAATGCATTCGAGAACACTGACTTCCTGCCAATCACGCGAAACTACCATCGAGGAAAGTGTCATGCCTTCAACTCTATCCAGTTGGGTAATCTCGACGTAGATCACTAACGTAACGTCGGGCAACCTGGCCATGAAATCACGAGCCGGTCCGTTTTGGATCGCAAGAGAGTAGGGAAAGATCAGGGAAAGATTAAGGATCGATGAATCCGCCGTAGAGACGTAGCTTGCTACGTCTCTGCCGGCGGCGGCAAGACGTTGCAAGCAACGTCTCTACGGCGGAGAGCGGTTTAGCAGGCAGGCGCCGACTACGCTCTGGCGGCCTTCCCCTGGCTTCGATACCAGTCAACGGTCCTTCGCAGGCCATCTTCAAAGCTGACCTTGGGTTTATAGCCAAGATGCTTTTCCGCTGAGGCGATGTCGGCGAGCGAATGCTTGATGTCGCCGCCGCGCTCCGCGCCGTAGATAGGAGAACCGGTGTACGAGGTTAGTCCCTGCAAGAGTTTGAAAGTCTCATTCAGCGTGACCTGCCGTCCTGTCGCCACATTGAAAACCTTGCCCGCCGCCTGCCTGGCGGGAGCTTTGCAGGCTAGCAGGTTGGCTTCGACCGCGTTATCGATATAGGTGAAATCGCGGCTCTGCTCGCCGTCGCCAAAGATCGCGGGCTGCTGGCCCGCCAGCATCTGGGTGATGAACTTGGCCAGCACGCCGGAGTAGGGCGACGACGGATCTTGCCGCGGACCAAAAATATTGAAGTAGCGCAGCGCCACAGTCTCCAGACCGTAGCAGCGGTAGAACGACGTCATGTAATGTTCGCTGGCCATCTTCGCCACGGCATACGGCGAAATCGGGTCCGGCGTCATCGCCTCGTGTTTGGGCAGCGTCGGCGTATCGCCGTAAACCGAAGACGACGCCGCAAAGATCACTCGCTTCACTTTGGCATCGCGCGCCGCCACCAGCACGTTCACCGTGCCATCCACATTCGCCCGGTTGCTTGCGATCGGATCCAGCACAGACTTAGGCACCGACGGGATGGCGGCCTGATGCAAAACATAATCCACTCCGTTGCACGCCGACTGCATGGCATCAAGATCAAGGATGTCGGCTTCACGAAAATCGATCTGCCCCAGGATCTGCGCGAGGTTCTCCGGTTTGCCCGTGGCAAAGTTATCGACTCCGCGAACCTGCTCGCCACGCTGCAACAGTTCTCGCGCCAAAGAAGACCCAATAAACCCGCCGATACCCGTGATGAGGTAAATCGCCATAGGCTTTCATAATAACAATCACGCAGTACCCACTACCTAGTACTCAGCGCTGAGCCGCGAATAAGGGGGTAGCGCTCCTGCAGTCGACGGGGTCGTCGCTGGGTACTGGGTACTAGGTACTGATGCGGTTTCACTACTGGCTTTTCCGCAGAATCCTGAGAAACTCTTCCCGGCCCATCATGTGGCGGTCCTCAAAGAAGTTGGCCATCGCCTGCAGGGCTGCTGCCGGATTTGCCACGTCAGGCAAGGCCCCCGATTGCGAAGGCGAAGGGGCGGGCGCGGCTGGTCGTGATCCCAGGATCACTGACGGCCGTGAGATCGAACGCACCAGCTCGCGCAAGCGCTCGCGATCCTCTTCCGACATGTTGGCGAACGTGATCCCCATACCGAGGTTCGGGTACACCACGCGCACCTCGCCGGTGGCCTCAATCTTGTAGCCATTGGCCTCAAGCTTCAGCCCGAGCTTAACGCCGAACGGATAAGTGGTCGTCGTCTCCACATAGCATCCGTGGAGACTGATGTCGGTGAACGCCGTCCAGATCGTCACCCCGCTCTCAGTTTCGCGAATATAGGCGCTGCCCTGGCAGGGATAGCGAGGACTTTTGCGCTTGTCGGCACTCCTGGGAGAGATCGTGTTGTCGCTTCGAACTCGGGCAGGACGCGGCACCTCGGGCGCGCTCGCGGCCGCGGCGCCGCCAGCCTGAGGTCCAGCCTGAGGTCCAGGCCGAGGTCCAGCCTGAGGTTCGGTGGATTGCTTCAAGGCGGCTAGATAAGCCGCGCCGGCATTGGGTTCATCAGCCATAAGAGCGGATGCGCCATCCGCATTGGAGTCCTCAATCGAAGTCTGAATCGAAATCGCGATCGAAATTTATTGGGCTTGCGTTGTCGCGCGCCTCTTCTCCTACTCTACGGTGCTTTCAACCGCAACACTTAGAGGAACTGCGGACGGGTTACAACGAAGGGGTCGAGCGGTTTTCGTAACGGGAGAAGTTCAGGATTGGAACTGAGCGCCAGCAAATTCGGCCGCCGACTGCCGAATCTTCTTCCACACCTCATCCCGCCCGGTTCCGGTCTTCGCGGAGAAGGGAATCACCGGCGCCGCGGGGTAGGCCTCGGTAAGGCCTTTCAGTGCGTTGCGCAGCTGATTGTTAGAGAGCCGGTCGCTCTTGGTTGCGATCAGCAGAAAGTCGCGGCCCGAAGCATTAAGAAAATCTAAGAGTTGCCGGTCGCTATCTTGCGGAGGAACGTTCACGTCCACCAGCGCCACACATAATGCCAGCGTGGAGCGGTCGTTCAGGTAAGGCTCGATGAACTTGGGCCACTCCTCGGAAATCTCGCGCGAGAGCTTGGCGTAACCGTAGCCCGGCAGGTCGGCGAAGATGACCTCGGGCTGCGGCCTCCCCGGCCAGCGCACTTCGAAGAAATTAATGCTGCGCGTGCGTCCCGGCGTGGAGCTGGTGCGAGCCAGCTTTGCGCCTACGAGCGTATTGATCAAACTGGATTTGCCTACGTTCGAGCGCCCGAGAAAAGCAACTTCTGGCAGGGTGGGAGCAGGGAAGTGATCGGCACCAGTAGCCGACGCCATGAATCGCGCCATAACCCTCATGCGCTAGTGTGCTATGGGGGTGCGGAGGTTGGCAAGCGGGCGGAGCGTGGCGCCTCAGCTCTTTCGAAACTGCTTGCTCAGTGTGAGCGCCTGATGCTGGTAGGAAGACCCAATATTCGTGCCGTAGATCTTGTGTGGACGTGACAACAGTGGCATGTAGTTCAGTCGCCCAACCAGCTGCCCGTGTTCCATCAGGAATGGAACTTCATGCGCTCGAACTTCAAGCACGGCTGGCGTCCCTTTAATGTCGTTAGAACCGTACCCGAAGCCAGGGTCGAAGAAGCCCGCGTAGTGAATCCGAAACTCGCCGTCCGAGGGATCGAAAGGCACCATCTCGGCTGCGAACTCGGGAGGAACGCTCACTCTCTCTTTGGACGCAAGAATGTAAAAATCCCCGGGCTCGAGAATCAGACTCTTACTTTTATTCTGATGACGAACCTCCCAGAACTCCTCGGTCGCATAATAATCAATCCGGTCCAGTTCAATCGCAGGAGCATAGCGCTTCGCCTTATAGGCAATAATCTCGCCTTCCGCGCCTTCCAGATTGATCGTGATTCTCAAACCACGCTCGACTCGCGCTTTGCCGGGGCTGTCTTCGTCATAGACCAGCGGCTCTTCCCGGTCGAGGCCTCGGATTGCACTGTCGCTTGATCGCGGATTGCCTTGCACAAATCGCAACTGGCTCAGCCTCATCCCCGCCCGCAGGGCAACCGTAAATGTGCGGGAAACAACCTCGGCGTACAGTTTGCCTTTGTATCCCGGCGGCACGCGGTCGAATTCGGTGCCGTAATCCGTGATCAGGCGCGTGAAAATGTCGAGGCGTCCGGTCGTGCTCTTGGGATTGGCTTTCCCGGAAATGTTTTCCGGAAGATTCAATTCCTCGATCAGAGGAATGATGTAAACGCAGTCTTTCTCGAAGACGGGCGCAGCCGTCAGATCAACCCGCGTCATGCGAAGTTCCTTGATCTTGGCCTCGACCGTGCTGTTCGGCCCCGGCAGAAAACTCGCGCGGACGCGATGAGCCATGTCACCCAGCCGCAAGTCGAGACTCGCCGGCTGGATATGCTCGGGATTGATCGCAGGCGTGGCGCTGATGTTCCCGCGAGCGATCAGGTTGGTGATTTCCTGCGAGGGCAGGATTCCCGTGGTCCGGGTTTGCGCTTGTTCGGCTGGACGCTCCGGCCCTTGGCCAAAAGCAATCTGACTTTGGTTGGATGTGGACATCTTTGCTGGCTACTGGCTACTGGGTACTGGCAGCTGGCAACTGCGTTCCTACTGATGCGCCGCCGGGCTATCTCCCGTGCTGGAAGTCAGAGGAGCGATCGGCTGGCTGGATACATCTTCGCTGATCGAGGGCAGCGGAGACTCGAGCGCGATCTGCAGCACCTGGTCCATCGTATCCACAAAGTGCAACTTCATGGCGTTGCGCAGGTTTTCGGGAACCTCGGCCAGATCTTTTTCGTTGTCCCGAGGTAAGATCACTTCGAAAAGTCCCGCGCGGTGCGCAGCCAGCAGCTTTTCCTTGAGTCCGCCAATAGGGAGAACCTTGCCGCGCAGCGTGATTTCGCCAGTCATAGCCAAATCGCGCCGCACCGGAATCTTGCTGAGCGCGCTGGCAATCGCCGTGGCAATGGTAATGCCAGCCGACGGCCCGTCTTTCGGGATTGCGCCTTCCGGCACGTGCACATGCAGATCGAGGGTGCGATAGAAATCGCGAGTAAGTCCCAAACGGTGCGCCCGCGAACGAACATACGACAACGCCGCTTGCGCCGACTCCTGCATCACGTCGCCGAGCTTGCCGGTCAGCGTCAGCTTGCCCTTGCCATCCACCACCGTGGCTTCGGTGCTGAGGATCGAACCGCCCACTTCCGTCCAGGCCAGGCCGGTGACCAATCCCACTTCGCTCTTTTCATGAGCCAGGGTGTCGCGGAACTTGATAACGCCCAGGAAGTCGGTCACATTATCGCCGGTGACCGCAATGGTATAGTTTTCGCCTTCCTTGACCACCTTGCGCGCGACTTTGCGGCAGACGTTGCCGATTTCGCGTTCCAGATTGCGCACTCCAGCTTCGCGCGTGTAGGCGCGGATAAGCGTGGTGATGGCGTCGTCGGTGAAGGTTACGTTCTTTTCCGACAACCCGGCCTGCAGCATCTGCTTCCTTACCAGAAACTGTTTGGCGATTTCGAGCTTTTCCTGCTCGGTGTAGCCGTGCAGCCGCAGCACTTCCATGCGGTCCTGCAGCGCGGGAGGGATGGTGTGCATTACGTTGGCGGTAGCCACGAAGAACACCTGCGACAGGTCGTATTCGACGTCGAGATAATGATCGACGAACATGAAGTTCTGCTCAGGATCGAGCACTTCGAGCAGCGCCGCCGAGGGGTCGCCGCGGAAGTCCATCGACATCTTGTCAACTTCGTCGAGCATGAAGACCGGGTTCTTGGTTCCGGCCTTCTTCATCATCTGAATGATCTGTCCCGGCAACGCGCCGATGTAGGTGCGCCGGTGGCCGCGAATTTCAGCCTCATCGCGCACTCCGCCGAGCGACATGCGGACGAACTTGCGTCCCGTGGCCTTGGCGATCGACATTCCCAGCGAGGTCTTGCCCACGCCCGGAGGCCCAACAAAGCAGAGAATCGAGCCCTTGGGATTTTTCACCAACTGGCGCACAGCAAGAAATTCAAGGATCCGCTCCTTGATCTTCTCGAGGCCGTAATGATCTTCGTTGAGAACCTTCTCGGCGCGTGAAATGTTGCGGATTTCCTTCGAGCGCTTCTTCCACGGCACCGCCAGCAGCCAATCCAGGTAGTTGCGCGAAACCGTGGACTCGGCCGACATGGGAGGCATCGCTTCCAGCTTCTTCAGTTCCTGCAGCGCCTTGTCTTTTACTTCCTTCGGCATTCCGGCGGATTCGATCTTCTTCTTCAGTTCGTCGAATTCGCTCTTCTCGCCCCGGCCCAGTTCCTTCTGAATGGCCTTGATCTTCTCGTTGAGGTAATACTCTTTCTGCGCCTTCTCCATCTGCCGCTTCACTCGCGACTGGATGGTCCGGTCCACGTTCAGCTTTTCGATCTCCACGTCCAGCACATCGGCGATGCGGTTCAAGCGCTCGGAAGGGTCGAAAATTTCCAGCAATTCCTGCTTTTCTTCGATCGAAAGCTGCAGGTTGGCGGCAATAATGTCGGTCAGCTTGGCGGGATCTTCCATCCGCACCGCCGAGATCATAGTCTCGTAATTCAGCGCCTGGCACAGCTTCACATACTGCTCAAACAGCGTGGTCACGCGCTGCATGCCCGCTTCGATCTGCTGATTCATCTCGACGGGGTAGCGCGCCACCCGCACCGAAGCCTGCATGTAACCATCCGCGTCGGTGGCTTGCAGAAGCCGGCCGCGCTCAATGCCTTCCACCAACACTTTAATATTTCCATCGGGAAGCTTCAGGCTCTGCACGATGTTGACGATGGTGCCGACCTGGTAGATCTCATTGGATTTGGGTTCGTCGATGGAGGCATCGTGCTGGGTCGCCAGAAAGATTTTCTTGTCGGCGGCCAGCGCTTCTTCCAAAGCGCGCACGCTCGACTCGCGTCCCACCACGAACGGCGTCATCATGAAAGGAAAGATGACCACGTCCCGAATGGGCATCATGGGCAGCTTCTTGGTCTCGAATTTTTCCTTGGATGTGGTCACTCAATCTCCCCGAGTTCGCGCTGAATGAGTAATCGCCGTTATTCCCTTGTCATCCTGAGCCAAGCGCTTTTTGCTTGGCGAAGGACCCAGGCGAGCCGCGCGACGTGTCGCGTTCTTTGCGACACAACAACCGCGCGTTTGGCTCGCTTCCTTAGCTGCCGCCCACCAACAGTCTACTCCTCTTCACACTACCCGGCCTTCTCCAAAGTGACCGAAGCGCTGCGTTTCTCCACCATTTCCCGCGTCACTTCGAACTCTTTCAGCTTCTTCTGACTGGGCAGGTGGAACATCAGGTCGAGCATCAGTTCTTCCAGAATCATGCGCAGCCCGCGGGCGCCCACTTTGCGCGCCATGGCTTGCCGGGCGATGGCTCGCAGAGCCTCATCGGCAAACTTCAGCCGCACATTCTCGAACTCGAACAGCCGCTGGTACTGCTTGACGATGGCATTCTTCGGCCGGGTAAGGATCTCGACCAGCGCGAATTCGTCCAGATCTTCCAGCATGCCCACCACCGGCAGGCGTCCAACAAACTCAGGAATCAGGCCAAACTTGATCAAGTCTTCCGGCTGGATTTCGCTCAGCAGTTCGAAATTGCGCTTGCGCGAGACCGCAACATCTTCCTTCTCCGCCTCTTCACCGGTGCGGAAGCCAAGCGACTTTTTCCCCACGCGCCTGCCAATAATCTTCTCCAGACCCACGAACGCCCCTCCACAGATGAAGAGGATGTTGGTGGTGTCGACGGGAGTGAATTCCTGGTGAGGATGCTTGCGTCCACCCTGCGGCGGAACATTGGCAATGGTTCCTTCCAGAATCTTCAGCAGAGCCTGCTGCACGCCTTCGCCGGAAACATCGCGAGTAATCGACGGATTCTCGTCCTTGCGCCCGATCTTGTCGATCTCATCAATGTAGATGATGCCGGTCTGCGCGCGGCTCACGTCACCCTCGGCCGCCTGCAGCAGCTTGAGGATAATGTTCTCCACATCCTCGCCCACGTATCCGGCTTCGGTCAGCGTCGTCGCATCGACAATGGCGAAAGGAACGTCGAGCATACGCGCCAGAGTCTGCGCCAGCAGCGTCTTCCCGGTACCCGTCGGACCAATGAGCATAATGTTCGACTTGCTCAGTTCGATGCCGTCATTGGTCTTCTGCCGGTTCATGAAGATGCGCTTGTAGTGGTTGTAGACCGCGACTGCAAGCTTCTTCTTGGTCTGCTCTTGTCCGATGACGTATTCGTCGAGGAAGGTCTTGACTTCCTGCGGCTTGGGCAGCTGGTTGGGCGCAGCAGTTTGAGGAGTCGCCGTGCGATCGTCTTCCAGGATCGAGTTGCACACCGCTACGCACTCGTCACAGATATAGGCGCGCGGATAGTCGCTGGGTGACGAGATCAGTTTCGCTACCGCATCCTGCGACTTGTGGCAGAACGAACAGCGCAAAATCTCGTCGGACGACTTGGTTTTCACTCGGCTCTACTCCTTTTCTCTGAAGGCTCAGTACTGGATCCTGCTTCACCGAAGGCAGATCATACAGCTTTTCCCGTCTTATAGATGATATCGTCTATGATTCCGTATTCCTTTGCCTGCTGCGCGTTCATGATGAAATCGCGCTCCACGTCTTTTTCCACCTTGTCGAGCTTCTGCCCGCTGTGCTTGGAGAGTAACTGGTTTGTAATCTCTCGCATGCGCAGGATTTCCCGCGCGTGGATGTCAATATCGGTAGCCTGACCCGATAACCCTCCCATCGAGGGCTGGTGGATAAGAATCCGCGAATTGGGCAAAGCGTTGCGCTTTTTGGGCTCCCCGGCCGCCAAAAGCAAAGCCGCCATTGAGGCAGCCTGGCCCACGCACAGCGTCATGACGTCATTCTTTACGTACTGCATGGTGTCATAAATCGCCATCCCCGCCGTGATCGAACCGCCCGGGGAGTTGATATAAAGCTGAATATCCTTTTCCGGGTCTTCCTGCGCCAGAAACAGCATCTGCGCGATCACCAGGTTGGCAATGTTGTCGTCAATCGGCGTGCCTATGAAAATAATGTTATCGCGGAGCAGCCGGGAATAAATGTCGTAGGCGCGTTCGCCCCGCCCGGTCTGCTCGATGACCATCGGTACCAGCATCATTTGCGGATCATTTTGTTTCATGATTGAACCTGTCGTGCTCGACCTGACCTGTCACCCAATCTGCCACACTCCGCCCCGAACTGTCGCGTCCATTCTAAGGGAGGATCGTAACTGTCCACGTCTTTTTTCAAATCTACGCGGACTGGTGATAAAGAAACTCGAGGGTCTTCTCGCTGCGGATTCTATTCCGGATTCTATCGAGGCCCCCATCCTCTGTCAAACGCGCCCGCACCGCCTCAGACGTCTGTTTTGACTGTTTCGCCAGAGCTTCCAATTCCCGATTCATTTCCTCGTCGCTGACCCCGATTTTCTCCAGGTCGGCAACCCGTTCCAGCAGCAAAGAAGACTTTACATCATGCACTGCCTGGTCCCGCTGTCCCGCGCGAAGCCGGGGCAGGTCCATCTTCTTCAAGTCTTCCATCTTCATGCCCTGCGCCGCCAGCGCCCGTAGTCCGCGCTCGAGGCGCAGATCAATCTGGCGATCGACTAAAGACTCCGGCACCTCAAAATCGTTGCGCTTTACCAGTTCGGCAACCAGCTTGTCCTTCGCGGCATGCTCGGAATTGTGGCGCTTCTCGGCCTCCATGTTCTCCCGGATCTGCTTGCGAACCGCGTCCAGACTGGTGAACTCGCCCAGTTCCTTGGCGAACTCGTCGTTCAGCTCGGGCAGGCTCTTCTGCTTGATGCCATTCACCTTCACCGTATAGACAAAAGTCTTGCCCGCCAGCCGCTTATCGGAAATATCTTCGGGATAACTAACATCGAACGTCCGCTCCTCGCCGGAAGCAGCGCCCGTCAAATTCTGGCTGAACTCAGGCACTGTGTTCTTGCCGCCAATTTCGATCAGCACGTCGTCCATGTGCACGGGATTGGCTTTCGCGTCCTCGACATCCTTGCCATCCTTAGGCTTCCCGTCCATGGAAGCCTGGGCAAAGTCGCCCTCGGCCAGCGTCCGTCCTTCCATGGTAGTAAAGGTCGCATGTTGCTCGCGCAGGCTGGTGAGCGCCTCCTCCACTTCCGCGTCGGCCACCGCAATCTCCGGCTTGTCAGCCCGCAGATCCTTATAGCCCTCAACCTGAATCTCAGGCAGCACCTCGAAACTAGCCTTGAAGGTGAGCGGCTCCCCGTCATGAATATGCAGGTCGGTAACCCGAGGCTGCGAAACCGGAATCAGCCCCAGCTTCTCAGTTTCCCGGCGGAAGTATTTCGGGATCAAAGCCTCGACGACATCGTTCTTCAGTCCATCGCCAAAGCGCTGCTTGATGATGGAAGCCGGCACATGCCCAGCCCGAAACCCCGGCAGCCGCGCACTCTTCTGATAGCGCTGAATCTGCACCTCAGTCTCGCGCGCAACCTCGGCAGCCGGAATCTCGACCGAGATCTCCCGCTTAATGTCTTTGTTGGTAGTTTCCGTCTTTGCCGCGTCGATCTTTGCCGCGTCGGTAGTCTCTGTGGGGCTCACGTTTTGCCTTTCACGACCCGCTGCATTCGGGGCCTCCGTCGAGCATGGAACCCCGAATTCAAGCGGCGTTAATTTGAGTGTAAAGACCAGAGGGGACAAGCGTCAAACCGGACGGCATACTGAAAAGTCCTGTCATCCTGAGCGAAGCATGGCGCCCACGAAGTGGGCGCCATGGCAGTCGAAGGATCCCTAGCAGTGCAACCAACCGTCGGCCTGACGAGGCGTTTCCGCCACGGGAGGCGGCGCTATCCACCCAGAACTCCGCCGCCCTCTCACTCCCCAATTACCCGAGTTTTCACACGGAAGTAACACGCCCGTAACATTTCGTGGCTAATACTCTGGTGGAGGCTATACATGAGAGCAAATTGGCTGGTACAAGCGGCAACAGCCGCGGTCGTTACGCTGGCGTTGTCGACGCAAGGGACCGCGGCTCAGACACCCCCTGTAGGCTCAGGCAAAATCAAGCATGTGCTGCTGTTGAGCATTGACGGCATGCACGCGGTGGATTTCTATAACTGCGCCAACGGCATTGCGGGCGTGAACGGCGGCAGTCCCTACTGTCCGAACATGGCGGCGTTGGCCCTGACCGGGATCAATTACGTGAACACCGAGTCGTCGAAACCCTCCGACTCCTTCCCCGGAATGGCCGCGCTCGCTTCCGGCGGAACGCCCAAGACGACAGGCCTGTATTACGACAACGCGTACGACCGGTCGCTCGATCCGCCGGCAGAGACCACCGGTTCGAACTTGGCGGGAGGACCCTGCGTGCCCTATACCACGCCGATCGGAACCACCACGGACAACGACCAAGGCATCGACCTAAACGACAACCTGCTGAACGGCGGCGCACCGGGAGCGGCCTTGACCGAGGGCGGAATTGCATCGATTGATCCGAAGAAGCTGGAGCGTGATCCGCAGAACGGTTGCGCGCCAGTCTATCCCTGGAACTTCATCCGCGTAAACACGGCCTTTGGCGTGGTCCATGCCGCGGGCGGATACACTGCGTGGATCGACAAGCACCCCTCATACTCGTTTGTGGGTGGGCCCGGCGGCACCGGCCTCGATGACTATTTTTCCCCTGAGGTCGACTCGGTTGTGGTGGGGCTGAAAGGCGTAAACACGTTGGAAGGCGTTCCCTGCTATCCCATCCGCGACAACACATCAATTGGCACGTCGGCCTGGAATGCCAGCTTCAAGAACATTCAGTGCTATGACGCGATCAAAGTTTACGCACTGCTGAATCAGATTGCGGGAAAAACCCACTCGGGCGCTCCGGCGACCGTGCCCGCGGTCTTCGGCATGAACTTCCAATCCGTGTACGTCGGACAGTCGGTAAATGAGACCGGCGTGGCTGTCGGCGGCTACCAGAACGCCGCGGCCCTGCCCAGCGCCCAGTTGCTCGGGGAGATCGAATACGTCGACACCGCGATCGGCGAGATTGTCGCCGCGCTAAAGACTGCTGGCATCTACAACAACACCCTCCTCATTATCACAGCCAAGCACGGAGAGTCGCCCATCGACCCCGCCCGCTACGTGGCCGACGGCACCAACACGCCGGCAACGCTGCTGGCAAAGGCTGGCCTCATTCCCTTCTCGGACTCTCCGCTGAACACGAATGGCATTGGCGCAACTGAAGATGATGTCTCCCTGATCTGGCTGAAAAAGGGCGTTGACGTGACCACGGCGGTGGACATTCTGGAAAAAGATGCGACCGCGATCGGCATGGGCGAGATCTACTACGGACCGAGCCTGGCGCTGAACTACAACGTAGGCGGTCTCGAGCCAGGCCAGGATCCGCGATCACCCGACATCATCGTGACCCCAAACGTAGGCGTGACCTACTCCGGCAGCGCAACGATGATCGGCGACCACGGCGGCTTCGCGCACGACGATACCAACGTCATCATGCTGGTATCGAACCCCAGCTTCACGGCCCAGACAGTCTCGGCCGTAGCAACAACCAGGCAGGTAGCACCGACAATCGTAAAGGCCTTAGGCCTGAGTCCGGCGTTACTGGACGCAGTAAGAGCCGAAGGCACGCAAGTACTGCCCGAGGTCGCAGGGCAGCTAGCCAAGTAGCCGTTAGCAGCTGAAAGAAGAGGAGCCGCGCCAGCGGCTCCTCTTCTTTTTGTAAGGGATGGGGCGCTCGCTAACGGGCGGGCGGGCGGCCCACATCTGGGATAGCAAGACTTGGGGTGCCCCATTTCTCGCTTCCTTTGCGAGAGGTGGGGCTTTCTACTTTTAGAGACAGCAAAAGCGTCTTTGTGCAATCATATTGACGAATCAAGATACATCTTGATTTACCCCTCCAACGCGTTAAAATAGAGGCCGAGAGGTCTTCCATGCCAGCCACCAAGAAGTTCACCCCCGAGATCGACGCCAAGCTCTACAAAGAGTTCGTCGCCATCGCCAAGCGCAACGGCCAATCGCAGCGGCATGTTCTGGAGGAAGCTCTGAAGTTCTACTTGAAGAACGTGGTTCCGTCGCAGCACCTGGTCCGCTCCGAGGTGATGAACGCTTTCGAGCAGTCTGTGGCCGACAACCGTGATCTGCTCGATCGTCTCGCCAAGTAAATGTCGGATTACCTCACGGTCGCGGAAATCTACCAGATGCAGCACCGGCTTATCGACCTCTTCGGAGGCATGCACGGCGTCCGCGACAAGGGAGCGGTTGAAGCCGCCGTTTTCCGTCCGCAGACCGGCTATTACAATTCCCTTGAAGAGGAGGCCGCTGCGCTGATGGAGTCGCTCGGCAACAATCACGGCTTCCTCGACGGTAACAAGCGCATCGCCTTCACCGCCACCGACGTCTTCCTACGCCGCAACGGCTTTTACATTAAGGTGGAAGCGGCCGCCGGCTACGAGTTCATCAACGGCTCGATGGAACGCCACGAATTCCGCTTTCCCAAGATTCTCGACTGGATCCGCCGGCACATCAAGCGCCTCAAATAACAATTTCACTAAATCGCTTCAAGACATCCACCACAACTTGTATACAATATTCTTGACCCTCAAACGATCAATAGCTATAAGCAATACGTGATGGAAAACAATTCCCACTGGCTAACTGTCCTAAACCGCGAAATCATCGCGTGCACTCGCTGCCCGCGCCTTGTCGCCTATCGCGAGCAGATAGCCCGCGAGAAGCGTCGCGCCTATCGCGACCAGGAGTACTGGGGCAAGCCTGTGCCCGGCTTCGGCGATCCCAAGGCGCGCGTGCTGATCATGGGCCTGGCTCCCGGCGCCCATGGCTCCAACCGCACTGGACGCCCCTTCACCGGCGACGCCTCCGGCAAGTTCATGTTCCCTGTGCTCTATGAAACCGGATTCGCCAGCCAGCCCAACGCCATCGCCCGCAACGATGGGCTCACCTTGAAAGACCTGTACATCACAGCCGCAGTCCGCTGCGCCCCGCCCGCCAACAAGCCCACGCCACAGGAACTGGCCAACTGCTCGCATTTTCTCGACCGCGAGATGGCTGGATTAGAGAAGGTGAAGGTGGTGGTCGCGCTGGGCAAGATTGGTTTTGATGCCTATCTCAACTACTTGCAACGTCGCGGACAACTTGCGAGCAAGAAAGCCTATGTCTTCAAACATGGCGCCAGTTACCGGTTACCGGATGGTAAGGTGTTACTTGCCTCTTATCATCCATCGAATCAGAACACGCAGACGGGCAAGCTGACGAGAACAATGTTTGTGAAGATATTTAAGGACGCGGCAAGACTTGCCGATGAGTAAGTTAAGGCGCCGCCAGGCGGATCGTTGCACCCTCCCCATCGAGTGGGGTCACAGTGGAGAAGCCAGGGTCACGATCCGGGGCGGCGCCGATGGTGTGGTCATCGACGAAGTGTTGCCACCGGAACATATGCTCTGAATGTTCCAACTGGAACATTTTGTACGGGCAAAGACGTAAGGATCGAGATGTATGTATAATCCTGGTAAATGAAACCATCCAAGGCTGTTAAGAGGGGGCCGAGGGCGAGACCCCAAGAGAAGCAAAAATCCAGGAAAGCCCCAAAGACGATCAGTTTGCAGGCGGTGGCGGAGAAGCCGAGAAAGCGCTACGTCTTGCTGCGCGATGTAGGGGTGTTATACCGGCCGATCAAGAAGCCGGTAACGCTGCGCCTTGATGCCGATGTGATTGCCTGGTTTCAGAAGAGCGGGCGCGGCTACCAGACGCGGATCAATCGGGCGCTGCGGAAGCTGATGGAAGAAGAAAGAAAAAAGGATCTGGCGAGTTAGACCGGATTTGATCGCGGCAGAAGGCGCGGGCGAGTCGCCCGCGACCTCACTACCTAGCACCAATCGCTTGACCTCGATCGTGAAGACTGCTCTTACGGCTGGTTTGTTCAGGTATTTCTTTGGGAGAACGGTGGTGGGGGTGGCTTGCGAGGTTGGGACGTTTTCAGGATTAGTGGAGACTTGCGGGGAACAGCAGGTTCCTCCGCTCCGCATCCCATTCCTTTCAGGAATGGGATGCTCCGGTCGGAATGACAAGTCTTCATAAGGGTCGGAATGACAGGTCTTGATAAAGCGTCGGAATGACAAGTCTTTATAAAAGGTCGGAGTGACAAGTCTTGATAAGGGTCGGAATGACGGGTCGTAGGAGATGGTCTAGAAACCTACCATTACTGGTTCTGGTTCCAGGTGAACGCCCCAGATTTCTTCTACGCGGTGTTGGATCTGGTCTTTCAGGGTCAGGACGTCGGCGGCTGTGGCTCCGCCGCGGTTGACTATGGCGAGGGCGTGTTTCGAGGAGATGCCGACGCGGCCGAAGCCGAATCCTTTGGCGAAGCCGGAGTGCTCGACCAGCCAGGCGGCGGAAACTTTCTTGCGGGTTTCGAGTGCGGGATAGTTAGGAACGGTAAAGCCACGCGCGGCGGCTCGCTGCTTGAGATCTTCATGCTGCTCGGCGGAAAGCACAGGGTTCTTGAAGAAAGATCCTGCGCTCTGGCAGTCCGGGTCCCCTGGAGTGATGAGCATGCCTTTGAGGGCGCGGATGTGGCGGACGGCCTCGCGGGTTTCGGCTAGATTCGGAGCGGTTTCGCGGCCCTCGAAGTGGCGCTTGAGGTCTGCGTAGGTGATGCGCGGGCTGCCGCCGGGCGTGAGGGCGTAGGTGACGCGGAGAACGATGAAGCGTCCGCGCTCGGTCGTATTGAAGATGCTGGAGCGATAGGTAAACTCGCAGGCTTCGGGGCAGAGCTCTCGCACTTGACCGTCTTTTAAATCGAGGACTTGGACCGAGGCGATAGTTTCGGAGACTTCCTGACCGTAAGCGCCGACGTTTTGCACGGGCGTGCCGCCTACGCTGCCGGGAATTCCGCTGAGGCACTCGACACCGGCGCAGCGAGCGATTACTGCGTGGGCGACGAATTTGTCCCAGGATTCGCCGGCGCCTACGTCGTAAATAACTTTACCTTGCTCATCGTGCGCGCTGCGTTGATCGATACCCTGAATCGCGATTTTTAGGACCAGGCCCGGCCAACCGGCGTCGGCGACCAGCAGGTTGCTTCCGCCGCCCAGGACGAACAGTGGGAGATTGCGGGAGCGTGCCAAGGTGACTGCCTCCTGCACTTCGCCGGTATCTTTGGCTTCGACGAAATATTTTGCCGGGCCTCCGACTTTTAGGGTGGTGAGCGGGGCTAGCGGGATGTTTTCGAGGAGGAGCACGAATAGTTTTCAATATACACAGGGCGGGAAGCCGGTGCAGCGGTGTTGGTCAGAGCAGGGGTCGTTCAATCAGGTAAGGAAGCGAGCGAAACGCGCGATTAATGTGTCGCGGCGTTGCTTATTAAAAGCATCGCGACACATCACGCGGCTCGCCCGGGTCCTTCGCGAGACAAAAAGCGTCTCGCTCAGGATGACAAACTCAACTGGAACGCCGGCCGACGGCTCGAACCGGAACTTTATGGTAGACAATTCAAAGCTCTGCAAGATAAAAGAGAGGTGCCTGCGGACAGCTTCCGCGGGTGAGTGCAAGGTGGCAGCGCAAGATTTCTAAATGCTTACTGAAGAGCGGCAAAGAGCGATCCTGGAGATAATGCGCCGGGAGGGCCGGGTCCTGGTGGTGGATCTGGCGAAGCAGTTCCACACTTCGCAGGTGACGATCCGCAAGGACCTGGAGATTCTCCACATCAAAGGCCGCATTCACCGCACGCATGGCGGAGCGCTGCCGGCGCGTGAAGGCGCTTTGGAAGACCCTACCTTGCGGGAAAAAGAGAAGCTGCACCGCAAGGAGAAGCTGGATATTGCGGCGGCGGCGGTGCGCATGGTGGCGGAGGGGCAGGTCGTGATCCTGGACTCCGGCACCACTACCACGGCGATTGCCCGCGCCCTGCGAAATTTTCAGAACCTGACCATCATTACTAATGCGGTGAACATTGCCGCCGAGCTTTCTGGATCCGCGGTGGAAGTGATTCTGACCGGGGGCAATCTGAGGAAGAACTCTTTTTCTCTGGTGGGGCCGATTGCCGAGGAGACGCTGCACAAATTGAATGCGGACATCCTTTTTCTTGGGGTTGACGGATTCGATGTGCAGTATGGACTGAGCACGCCCAATCTGCTGGAGGCGAAGGTGAACCGCGCCATGATCGAGATCTCGCAGGTCGCGGTGGCTACCTGTGATTCCAGCAAGTTTGGCAGGCGGAGCCTTTCGCTGATTGCGCCGCCTTCCGCACTGCATCACGTCATCACCGACGAAGGTATTCCGAAGGCAGACCTGATCGCGCTGAAGAAATCCGGAGTGGAAGTGACGATCGCCTGACGGCCTGCTTTGCAATGCTTGCTTCTACTGAAAGATACGGCGGCAGAACTATGTCCATTGCTTGCTTTGACAGAGCCCTGAAAGCGGTGCTGCTCGCGGGTTTGCTGGTGAACGGCGGATTGGCGATGGGGCAGAGCCCAGAGCCGAGTCCCGTGGAATATGGAGCGTCTGCGGGAACAGCGAAGGCGGAAGTCCGGGACCAGATTCTGGCGCTGTCGAACCAGACGATGGATGCTCAGTGGTCGGTTCGCGAAGGCAAACTGACTGGGCTGAAGTTTGTGGTTCGCGGGACGGGAGCGGAGATAGCTCTGCCGCATGATCCGTTTCTTTTGATTCTTAAGGATGGGAGTTCGGTACGAGGGTCGGAGATGAGGGTGATCGATGGTCCGCGAGTGCAGGCGCTGGACGCGGATCCTGCGGCCTCTCGCGCCGCTGAGCACTTCGCCGGGCAGGCCATTCTGGTGCGACTGCAGGACGATGCGAGGAAAGTTTCCGTGACGTGGCGCGCGATTCTCCGCGATGATTCCAATTATGTTCGGCAGGAGGTTACGATCGCGGCGGGGGATGACGATCAGCCGATTGCTGAGGTTCGCTTGTTTGATGGCGGCCTGCCTGGCGCGAGAGTGATTGGGAGCGTGAAAGGGTCTCCGGTGACGGCGGGAGATTTTTTTCTGGGCTTTGAAGATCCTTTGGGTGAATGCCGAGCGAGTGAGACCGTTACCTGCGGCATGAAGAGGGAACTGCCGCTCAGGAAGGGGCAGACGGTCGATTATTCGCTGGTCATTGGAGTATCGCCCGCGGGACAAATGCGGCGCGGGTTTCTGAATTATGTGGAGCGGGAGCGGGCGCATCCTTACCGGACGTTTCTGCATTACAACACCTGGTATGACATTGGGTTTGGAAAACCGTACGACGCGGCGGCGGTGCTCGATGTTATTGGGGCGTTTGGAAGGGAACTGGTCCGCAAGCGCGGGGTGCAGGTGGATTCTTTTCTGTTGGATGATGGGTGGGATAATCCGCGGGCGCTTTGGCAGGTGAACTCGGGGTTTCCGGGTGGGCTGGCTGCGGTGAATCGCGCCGCACGCGAGTACGGCGGAGCGGTCGGGGTGTGGCTGTCTCCGTGGGGCGGGTACGGGAAAGCCAAAGAACAGCGGCTCGACTTTGGGCGGAAGAGCGGATTTGAAACGAACGAAGGAGGGTTTGCGCTGTCGGGACCGAAGTACTACGCGCGGTTCCGGCAAGTGTCTCTCGATTTCATCGAGAAGGATGGAGCCAATCAGTTCAAGATCGACGGCACTGGCAATGTTGACAGCGTGTTTCCAGGGAGCAGTTTTGATAGCGACTTTGCAGCGGCGATCAGTTTGATCGAGGACTGGCGGGCTAGGAAGCCGGACCTTTATGTGAATCTCACCACTGGAACTTATCCTTCACCGTTCTGGTTGCGGTATGCGGATTCGATCTGGCGTGGGGGAGAGGATCACAGCTTTGCGGGCGTAGGGAGCTGGCGGGAGAAATGGATTACCTACCGCGATGGACAGACTTATCAGAACATTGTGCAGGCGGGGCCGCTGTTTCCGCTGAATTCGCTGATGCTGCATGGGCTGATCTTTGCGCGGCAGGCTGAACACCTGGGCAGCGATCCGGGAAATGACTTCAGGAATGAAGTCCATGATTATTTTGGAACGGGAACGCAGCTGCAGGAGATGTACATTTCGCACGCGCTGCTTTCAGAGAACGACTGGGACACTCTGGCGGAAGCGGCGAACTGGTCGCGGCGCAATGCGGGAGTGCTGAGGGATACGCATTGGGTCGGCGGGGATCCGGGCAAGCTTGAGGTTTACGGCTGGGCAGCCTGGTCGAGGGCGAAGGCCATACTCACGCTGCGCAATCCGAGCGATCAGCGCCAAAGCATAGCGATCGACGTGGGGCGGGCGTTTGAACTGCCGCCGGAGGCGCCGCGCCGCTTTGTGGCCAAGAGTCCGTGGAAGCTGGACCGGGGGACGCCCGTGTCGCTGGCAGCGGGCGAGGAGCACGTCTTCGCGCTGGAGCCCTTCGAAGTGCTCACTCTGGAGGCGCTGCCGGCGGGTCAGTAGTTGGAGAAGTTGAAGATTCCTGCGACGCAGCTTCGCATGTGCCGTCTTTACTTGTGCGGGAAAAGAGCGCGAAGGCCACGGCTGGTCATTGACTTCAGGATTCGCAGAGTGGCCTGGACCGGGTTGTCGGGGGCAGGAACCTTGGCGGCGGCCAGTCCTCGGGCCAGGTGTGTCTTGGCAGACGGATGCCCGGTGCTTAGGGTGCACTGCTGTTTCGGTTTAGCCCGGCACATGGGGCAGCGGACAGATAATATGTGTCGCAGGGTGAGGGTCCCGGGGTCCATACCAGTATTATTCAACAACGCCAAGAAGAAAGATGGTCAATCTTGCTCTTAGCGATTCCCACTGGTCCAGAACGGGAACCCAGCGGTGATCTGGTAGACGAGGGTCATGGTGCGGTTTGGCTTTCGCGTTGGGCCGGATGAGAGGGAGATCCTTCGCTACGCCTGAAGAACGGCTCCGCTCAGGATGACAGTCGCCGTGTAATAGTCAAACTGCACCACTACTAAGCGGTCGCTCCATGAGTGAACAGAGATGAGCTCCCGGCTGTTGAGTTCTGAAGTGGCGTGCGGTTTGCTGGCGGCGCGGTTTCGGGAAATGTTCGGCACGAGCGCGCGACTTTTCCGAGCGCCCGGACGCGTCAACGTGATCGGTGAGCATACGGATTACAACGACGGCTTCGTGATGCCGGCGGCCTTGGGCTTTTATACCTGGGTTGCGGCGGCCAAGCGTGAGGGCCGCGTTCTGGAAGCCTACTCCGCCCACTTCGATGAAAAGATAAGTCTCTCGCTCGATGAATTGTCCGGTCCGCCTCGAAGACACTGGAGCGATTTCATCCGGGGCGTGGCGGCTGGGTTGCAGAACGGTGGATATAAGCTGGCGGGGGCGAATCTGGTGATTCACGGGGAAGTCCCGCTTGGCGCCGGGCTCAGTTCCTCGGCAGCATTGGAAGTCGCGACTGCGCTTGCCCTGGGGTCGGTTTCGGGAATTGATGTTCCTCCTCTGGACTTGGTGAAACTGTGCCAGAAGGCGGAACACGAATTCGTGGGAACGCGCTGCGGGATCATGGACCAATTCGTCGCGGTTTATGGCGCGACGGGGCACGCCCTGATGCTCGACTGCCGCTCCCTCGAATACCAATTGCTGCCAATGCCGGATAATTTCCGGCTGGTGGTATGCAACAGCATGGTCAGACACGAACTGGCGTCAGGGGAATATAACCGCCGCAGGGGGGATTGCGAGGAGGGGGTGAAACTGCTGCAACCTCATCTGCCGGAGATCCGCGCACTACGCGATGTCGAGGTTGCGGATCTTGAAGCCTGGAAGCAGGTATTGCCATCGACGGTTTATCGTCGTTGCCGGCACGTGGTTACGGAAGATCAAAGAGTGCTGGCTGCTGCGAAGGCTCTTCAGTCCGGCGAGGCTGAGCGGTTTGGTAATTTGATGTACGAGTCACACACCAGCTTGCGCGACGACTATGAGGTGAGTTGCAAAGAGCTGGATCTGCTGGTGGATCTGGCTTCGTCGCGCGCAGGGGTGTATGGGGCTCGTATGACGGGTGGCGGGTTTGGCGGCTGTACGGTCAATCTGTTGCGGGCGGACGCCGCCGATTCGTTCAAGGAGCATATCTCGCAGGCGTATCGGGAGGCCACGGGTATCATTCCGGAGATTTACGTTTGCGAACCTGCGCAGGGAGCGCAGGCTTGGCCGGATTAAGGAGGCTAATTGAGAATTCCTGCCGGGAGCTGTTTGTGAAGCCCGAGATTAAGTTGGCGGTTGAGTCGCGTAATCCGCTGGGATCGGGTATACGCGTATGAATGGTGCGGGCTATGACGTGGCGATCGTGGGCGCCGGCATTGTCGGCGCGGCTTGCGCGGATGAGTTTACGCGCCGCGGCTTGCGGGTCGTGGTGGTGGATCGGGACTTCGTTGGAAGCGGCGCTACTGCCGCCGGGATGGGGCACATTGTGGTGATGGATGATTCCGAGGCGCAGTTTGCGCTGACCCGCTACTCGCGGCAGTTGTGGCAGGAATTACGACCGGAATTGCCGGATGAAGTGGAGTATGAAGAGTGCGGGACCATCTGGGTTGCGGCGGATGAAGACGAATTGGTCGAGGTGGGGCGCAAGCGTGAGTACTACGGGAATCGGGGAGTTCCGACGGAAGTGGTCGACTCGCGCAGGTTGAAACTTCTGGAACCCAACCTGCGCGAGGGGATGGTGGGCGGCCTCCTGGTTCCGGAGGATGGGGTCCTGTATCCGCCGTGCGCAGCCGGCTTTCTTATGAAACGCGCACAGGGACGCGGGGCGGACCTGAGGATTGGCGCGTCGGTTGCGCAGATTGGAGAAGGGCGGATCCTGCTGAACGATGGCAGCGAAGTCCGCGCCGAGATTATTGTGAACGCGGCCGGAACTTTTGCGGCTGAGCTCACGCCGGGAATCGAAATCATGAAGCGGAAAGGTCAGCTGGCGATTACCGACCGCTATCCGGGATTTCTGCGCCACCAGTTGGTGGAACTTGGCTATCTGAAGAGTGCTCACTCGGTCAGCAGCGATTCGGTTGCGTTTAATGTGCAACCTCGCCGGACCGGGCAGATTCTTATCGGGTCGTCGCGGCAGTATGGAGCGGAGAATAAGGATGTGGACAGCAGCATCCTGGGCCGCATGCTGCGGCGTGCTCAGCAATTCATGCCGGGCTTGGGAGCTATGTCGGCGGTTCGTACCTGGACTGGATTTCGCGCTGCTACTCCTGACAAGCTGCCCCTGATTGGTCCCTGGCCGGGAGACAAATCTGTTTTTCTGGCCACTGGACATGAGGGATTGGGAATCACGACCTCTCTGGGAACGGCTCGCATTCTGGTTGATCAGGTTACGGGCGGGAAATCCGCAATCCCCATCGAACCCTACCTGCCTTCCCGTGCTGCGAAGGAACACTCGCATGCTTAGTGACGTCACGGTGACGGTGAACGGAATGCCGGTCACGGTGCCCCCGGGCACGACCGTAGCAGTTGCGGTGACAGTTTCCGGGCAGGCCTGCCGAACTTCTGTGACCCGTGAGCCGCGTGGGCCTCTGTGCGGAATGGGCATTTGCTTCGAGTGTCGCGTCGCGATTAATGGGCATCCACACCGCCGGAGCTGCCAGATTCTGTGTGAACCAGGCATGGATGTGAGAACGGATGAAGGATGAGTGGGGAACTGCGACAACGATTCGATGTCCTAGTAGTGGGTGGTGGTCCGGCCGGGATGGCTGCGGCCGCGTGTGCCGCCGAGTCTGGTGTTCGCGTGGGAATTGTTGACGACAACGCGAGTCTCGGGGGACAAATCTGGCGAGGAGAATCTCAGGATCATCGAACTATCAACGTCACACAAACGCCAGCCGGCGGACGAACTCAAGACGCCGCCAGATGGATCGAACGCTTGCAAACTGCGGGAGCTGCCGCTCTCTGTGGAGTGAGAATCTTTGACCAGCCTGAACCGGGCGCCCTGCTGGCCGAAGGATTGGACGGTCTTTTCGAATTAAGGTACGAGAATCTGGTGTTGGCAACCGGAGCCCGGGAAAGGTTTCTGCCTTTTCCGGGCTGGACCTTACCGAATGTGATGGGCGCCGGCGGCTTGCAGGCGATGGCCAAGTGTGGTCTGCCGGTGCGCGGCAAGCGCGTCGTGGTTGCCGGTACGGGACCTTTGCTGCTAGCGGTGGCGGCATACCTGCGCAAGCACGGCGCTGAGATTCCGATGATTTGCGAGCAGGCATCCTGGAGCAGCCTGGCGCGGTTTGGTGCGGCGCTGTTTGGCCACGCAGATAAGTTGAAGCAGGGATTGCAGCTAAGAAAAGAACTTGCCGGGATTCCGTTTTTTGCGAACAGCTGGCCGATGGCTGCTCACGGAGGGCGGAGTCTGGAGAGCTTAACCGTTTCTGTACGCGGGAAAGCGAAAACCGTCCCCTGCGACTACCTTGCTTGTGGGTTTCATCTGGTTCCGAACATCGAGTTGCCGCTCTTGCTGGGTTGCCGGATCGAGGCTGGCTGCGTGGGAGTCGGTGACTTTCAGGAAACGAGTGTCTCCAAGGTCTTCTGCGCTGGGGAACCGACAGGTATCGGAGGCGTCGAACTGTCGATCGTCGAGGGGCAGATCGCCGGTCTCGCTGCCGCTGGCCGCACGACGGAAGCACGGCAATTGTTCAGCGAGCGCGAGCGTGCGCGGCGCTTTGCGAAGTTGCTGGAACGGACGTTCCGGCTGCGGCCGGAACTCGGCAGCTTGCCGTCGCCGGAGACTATTGTTTGCCGGTGCGAGGACATTCCGTATTCTCGTCTGCTCTCGCATACGTCCTGGCGTGCGGCCAAGCTTCACACGCGTTGCGGCATGGGTCCGTGTCAGGGCAGGATATGCGGGCCGGCAGCGCAATTCTTTTTTGGGTGGAATCCGGATTCAGTGCGGCCGCCGGTCTTTCCTGCGCGGGTTGAAAACCTGGCCGCCCTTGCCGGACTAACGGAACCGCAGCACAATCAAATAAATCAGGCAAATCAAACATGGGGAGGTCCCGCATGAACTGGAAAGGTGTGATGCCTGCTATCACAACCTGCTTTGACAAGGGTCTTCAAGTGGACCACAGCTTCATGGCAGGACACTGCGGTTGGCTGCTGGATAACGGCTGCGCCGGTATTGTCGCGCTTGGGTCGCTGGGCGAGGGTGGCGCCTTGTCATTCGCGGAGAAGCTGGAAGTCTGCCGCACTTGCGTCAGTGCGGTTCGCGGGCGGGGGCCGGTTGTGGCTTCCATTTCGGCGCTTACCACTTCTGAAGCTGTGGCTTTGGCCAGAGCTGCGGCGGAGTTGGGCTGCGATGGCCTGATGGTGTTGCCTCCTTATGTGTACAAGGGAGACTGGCGCGAAATGAAGACGCATGTTGCCGCAGTGTTCGAGGCTACACCGCTCCCCTGCATGCTCTACAACAATCCTGTTGCTTATGGGACGGACTTTCTCCCCGAACAGATCCGGGAACTGGCGGAAGAACACGAGAACCTCACAGCAGTGAAAGAATCAAGCACGGACGTCAGGCGGATCTCAGCCATTCGCGCATTGCTGGACCGTCGATTAGAGATTGCTGTTGGAGTGGACGATGCGGTTGTGGAAGCCGTTGGAGTTGGAGCTACGGGATGGGTCGCGGGTCTGGCGAATGCGCTGCCCCGCGAATCTGTCGAGCTTTTCAACTACGCCGTCAACTATGCCATCAACGGAGAGCGCGACAAAGCATTTGAGTTGTATCGTTGGTTTCTGCCACTGCTCCGCATGGATACGGTGCCGCACTTCGTGCAACTCATCAAGCTGGTGCAAGTGGAAGTCGGGATGGGGAATGCGCGCGTGCGTCCGCCGCGGCTTGAACTGGTGGATGACGAACTGGAGCAAGCCAGGAAAGTCATCCGCTATGCGTTGCAGTCCCGGCCGCAACTGGTGGGCAGCTCTTCGTTCAGCAGTTCTTCGTTCGGCAGTTCTTCGCCAAGCAGTTCTTCGCTACCAAATGGAAAGTAATCGGATCTCGTGGTCAAAAGGGTCAATAGCTGTTCGCCTGGATGGAATCAATCTCTTCCGCCCCGGCGTGCGGCTGCTTATGTTTCTTACTGCGCTTCTGGTCTGCGCGTCTTCCCTCGGATTTGCTCAAGGCGGCCCTCCTTACTATACGAATGATCCAGGCACTCCCGGCGATCTGGACTGGGAAATCAATGTGGGATATATGCCTTTTCTCTATGGCGATCAGTCCGTCTCCCACACCCCCGATCTGGACATCAATTTCGGAGTTGGCGAACGCATTCAGCTTACTTACGAAAACGCCTGGCTGCGTGTTCAACGACCCGGTTCTGCGACGCAATTTGGCTTGGGGCAATCCAATCCCGGCGTGAAGTGGCGTTTCTATGATGCGGGGGAGTCTGGCCTCTCCGTCTCCATTTTCCCGCAGCTCTTTCTCAACAACCCGAACGACGCCGTCCGCCGCGGAATCACTCCCGCCAGCGAGGCCTTCCTGCTGCCGATCGAATTCAGCAGGAAGTTTGGTCCCGTCGATGTGGATTATGAAATGGGTTATCAGTTTACCCACAAGGGACCGGATGGCTGGCTGACTGGCCTTGTCGTCGGCCACGATTTCACATCGAAACTTGAAGGGGACGTGGAGCTCTATGCCCAGGGGACTTTCCATCCTTCTGAGAACCAGCCCACCATAGATTTCGGCGGTCGCTACAAGATCCGTCCTTCACTTATTCTTCTTGTCATGGCTGGACGCAGCCTGCAAACCACCAGCAGCAATCAGGCCTATTTCATCGGCTATTTCGGTATGCAGTTTCTGCTATCCACCAGGCCCCATAAGCCCGATTGATTTGCTTCCCCGATTTGTGGCTTGGGATTCTTTTGCGGCCTGTCATCACACGTCTGCGTCTAATTTCGAGTGGGACCGGCAATGGCGGAAACTCTCTTTGATGGAGGCCGCCGTCGTGCGACTTCAACAGCGGCACGCGCCAACTATGACGCCACAGTTGCCAATTATCGCGAGAGTACACTCACGGCTTTTCAGCAGGTGGAGGACAATCTGGCCGCCCTGCGTATCCTCGGCCAGGAAGCGCAGCAGCAAAAGGAAGCGACGGCCTCCGCGGAAGAATCACTACAGATCTTCACGAATCGTTAATTGGGGAGGAAGGGATCCTTATCTACAGGTTCTTACGGCACAGACGACCGCTCTTCAAAATGAACGAAACGATGTCGACATCCTGAGGCGTCGCATGGATGCCAGCGTATTGCTGATCAAGGCTCTGGGAGGGGGATGGACTGCGTCCGAACTACCGAAAACAGCGCAACTGCACTAAATTAAGTCAGGTGCTCAACTCTTAATATGGCAGCCTATCTGCTCCTCATCTGTAGCGCGTTCGCCGCTGGCTTGATCAACTCTGTCGCAGGTGGGGGATCGTTTCTGACCTTTCCCGCGCTGGTATTCACGGGCGTGCCTTCGATCATCGCGAATGCGTCCAGCACGCTGGCGCTCCTTCCCGGATCGCTCGCGAGCGCGTGGGCTTATCGCGACGATTTCCATAAGACCGAAGGCTTTCCGCGTATGCCCATGTTCGTTGTCAGCCTGGCCGGCGGGATTATCGGCGCGCTGCTGCTGCTCTTTACGCCGCAGAGGGCCTTCGATTCGGCAATTCCCTGGCTGATGCTGGCTTCGACTCTGTTGTTCGCGCTGGGGCCCCGGATTTCGCCGATCCTCAAGCGCGTATTCCGCATCGGTCCGCTAACGGTGGTTCTCATCCAATTATTAGTGGCCGTTTATGGCGGTTATTTCGGCGGAGCCGTAGGAATTCTGATGCTTGCCACGTGGTCAGTATTTGGCCTCTCAGACATTCACGTTATGAACGCGAACAAGACGGTGCTGGGAGCAACCATGAACGGCGTCGCGGTGGTGCTGTTCATTATTGCGCGCAAGATTTGGTGGCCGCAGACATTGGCTATGCTCGTAGCGGCTGTAATCGGCGGTTACATTGGTGCGCGCTCGGCGAAATCCGTGAAGCAGAGTTATGTGCGGCCCGTAATTACAGCGATTGGCGTCGCGATTACAATTGCGTTCTTCCTGCGGCGGCATTGAGCGGGTAGCACGTGCTTCAGCTTGTGTGCAGTGTCCTCCGCTGGAGCAACGGGTCGAGAATTCCCACTAAATTGTCCACACAAGGGAGCGCGATATGGATCTGAAACTCACTGGAAAGATTGCGCTGGTTACAGGATCGACAGCAGGCATCGGCTTTGCAATCGCCAAGTCACTTGCGATAGAAGGCGCGCATGTCTACGTGAACGGGCGCACCGAGAAACGCGTGGACGCGGCGATGGCAGCAATCCGGTCGCATGCTGCAAAGGCCAGCGTCGATGGCATCGTGGCAGACTTTTCTGGTCCGGAGGGCGCGGAGGCTGTGATAGCGAAACTGCCTGAGGTAGATGTGCTGGTAAACAACGTAGGAGTCTTCGAGCCGAAGCCGTTTACCGAGATTCCAGACGAGGACTGGTATCGTTTGTTTGAGATCAATGTAATGAGCGGAGTGCGGCTCGCGCGACACTATCTAACCGGAATGCTAAAAAAGAACTGGGGCCGCATTCTCTTTATTTCCAGCGAATCGGCGGTGCAGATTCCCCCCGAAATGGTGCACTATGGAATGACGAAAACTGCGCAGATTGCGGTGGCGCGCGGGATCGCGGAGTCAGTCGCTGGAACCGGCGTGACATCCAATAGTATTCTCGCTGGTCCAACCGAGTCGGAAGGTGTGGAGGGGTTCGTGGAGGCGATGGCGAAGCAGCAGAAAAAGTCGAAGGCAGAGATCGAGAAGGAATTCTTCGAGCACGTGCGGCCATCATCTCTTCTGAAACGCTTTGCCACCGTCGATGAAGTCGCAGCCATGGCCACCTATGTGGCCAGCGAGCTTTCTTCGGCAACCAACGGAGCAGCCTTGCGAGTGGATGGCGGTGTTGTGAAGGCGATTCTATGAGCACAAGCCTGATGAAAGCGTTGCGTTTTACTGAGTTTGGACCTCCGTCGGTCTTGCGCATCGAAGAAGTTCCAATTCCGCAGCCAAGTGATGGGGAAGCACTCGTTCGCGTGAAGGCGGCAGCGATTAATCCCAGCGACATTGGAGACGTTGCCGGGCGTTTCAAGAAAACAACTTTACCGCGAACTCCTGGCCGGGACTTTGCCGGCGTTGTGGTCAAGGGCAAGCAGCACGAAGGCGAAGAAGTCTGGGGTAGTGCCCCGAATCTCGGTATCGTTCGTGATGGATCTCACGCGGAGTATGTTGTTGTGCCAGTCGAGACGCTCTCGCTCAGGCCGAAGTCGTTGAGCATGGCGCAAGCGGCCACGATCGGAATTCCTTACATTACGGCGTGGGCATCTGTAGTGAACGCAGCTCAAATCCAGGCTGGTGAAACTATCCTGATTGTTGGCGCCCGGGGCGCAGTGGGGCAAGCAGCCACGCAGATTGCGAATTGGAAGAAGGCGCGCGTAATTGGCGCGGATACTACTTCCGACCCTATTCCCGGTACCGAGGCGGTGGTCAATACCAAGAGTGAAGACCTTCGCGAGAGAGTCCTGGAACTAACCGCGGGAAAAGGCGTGAATGCTGTCTTTAATACGGTGGGCGGCCCGTTGTTCGAGCCGGCATTTCAATCACTCGCATTCGGCGGACGGCAGGTGGTTATCGCAAGCCCGGGAGATCCCCGTGTCAGTTTCAACCTCGTAGACTTCTATCACAATTTCTCCCAGCTGCTTGGAGTCGATAGTTATGGGCTGACGGCGCAACAGATAAGGAAAACTGCCAATGAGCTCCAAGCCGGTTTTGAAAAAGGGGCTTTGAAACCGCAGGCGATTGAGATCGTTCCGTTTGAGAAAGCTGTGGACGCATACAGCCGCATGGCTGCTGGACAGACGAAAGCGAAGCAGGTGCTGAGTTTCGACTGATCAACGATGTTCAGATTGATGTTCAGATTATGGGACCGCTCCGCAGGCTGACAAGCGGCGCGATGACCACTTCTCCGAGCCTAGTTCTCGATCTTGATGATGGCGTCGACTGATTGCTGCAACGTTCCGCAGTGTGCCGTCACCGCAACCGTGTAGCTCGTCGATGGCGGAGTGATCGTGCCGGTTCCGCCAGCGCATCCTGTGCTGCCCATGATCGCGCCCAGGCTCAATACTCCCAATACAA
>Ga0209169_10000036_pt1 | contig 72755 bp, 65 predicted proteins | sample HubBroMetageWRM4_FD_188346 | JGI IMG/M metagenome (GOLD analysis project Ga0209169, IMG submission 188346) | Warmed soil microbial communities from the Hubbard Brook experimental Forest, New Hampshire - Hubbard Brook CCASE Soil Metagenome WRM 4... | ecosystem: Environmental > Terrestrial > Soil...
TGATGGCGCGGAATTCGCCGGCCTCGACCGTGAGGTCCACTCCGCCGAGCGCCGCTAGCCCGCCAAAGCGCTTGACGAGAGATCGCACGTGCAGGATCGGACTACTCATCTCGATTCCCGCGTCGATAACGGCACGCCGCCGACACCGCCGCGCCGTCGCACCATAGCAAGCCGCCACAAGCCGGTGAGACCTTCAGGCATGAGCAATACGAGGATCACGATAATGATCCCCATCATAAGCGGCCAGTACTCGGTGCGCCCGCTGATCAGCACTTCGAGCACCACGTAAACCGCCGCGCCAACCGCCGGGCCAAGGAAGGTGCCGGTGCCGCCGAGCACCGCCATGACGATGGGCGTTGCACTCGCTGTCCAATCGAGCCAACCGGGAAAGACATTGCCGTTCACGAGCGCGAAGATCGCTCCCGCGAGTCCGGCGAAAGCGCCACTCACGACGAATGCGGCGAGCCGGTGCGCGCGCACGTTTACGCCGAGGTACTGCACGCGTAGCGCGTTCGCCCGGAGGGCACGCAACGTGTAGCCGAATGGCGAGGTGACGACGCGATGCAGGACGTACAGGCTGACTGCCGTCAGCGCGAGAGCAAAGTAGTAGTAGGCGCGCGGTTGAGCGAGAAATCCCGGCGGCTTAAGGCCGGTGAGGCCGTCGTCGCCGCCCGTTAACGGCGTCGCCTTAAGCGCGACGGCGTAGAGCAGCATCTGGAAGGCAAAAGTCAGCATGGCGAAGTAAATGCCTACGCGCCGTACGGAGAAGAGGCCGATGATCAGCGCCGCCGCGGCCGAAACGAACATGGCGGCAAACGGCAAGCAAGCGAGAGTGAGCGCGGGCGGTAATCCGGACTGTTTGACCAGGAGCGCCGCGGTGTAGCCACCAACCCCTAAAAAGGCAGCGTGTCCGAAGGAGAGCATTCCGCCGTAGCCGAGCAAAAGGTTGAAGCTCACGGCGTAGAGCGCGAAGGCCAAAACCTCGACTGAGATGAAGACCCAGAAGTCGCTGAGACCAAACGGCAGAGCGAGCAGAGCGGCGGCAGCAGCCAACTGCCCCGCATGCTGAGCGCTCATTCGATTGTTCCCAGCAAGCCCCGCGGGCGAACGATGAGCACGATCGCCATGCAGGCGAAAGTGAGCACGACCGAGGCGCTCGGAAATGCAAGAATGCCGAAGGCGTTGACCAGGCCGACAAGCAGCGATGCGATGAATGCGCCGAGCACGCTACCCAGGCCGCCGATCACCACCACAACGAAGGCGTCAACGATCACTTGCGCGTGCAGCCCCGGCCCGACCGCGACCACCGGTGCGGCTAGCGCGCCGCCCAAGCCGGCGAGTGCCGCCCCGAGTGCGAAAACCGCGGTGAAGAGTCGGCGCGTATTGATACCGAGGGCAGACAGCATCTCCCGATCCATCGTCGCCGCACGAATGAAAATGCCCCATCGCGTGCGATACAGGGTCAGCCACAGTCCGGCCGCGACGATCACGCCGGCCGCAATCAGAAACAGCCGGTACAGTGGAAAGACGAGGCCGAAAGCGTGAGCTCCACCCGTGAGTATCGCGGGCATGCCGATGGAATGCTCTTCGCGCCCCCAAATGATCTTTGCCGCATCGCCCAGGATGAACACGAGCCCAAAAGTGAGCAATAGTTGCATCTCGTGCGGCGCTCGGTAGATCCTCCGCAGCAAGTTAGTCTCGATCGCCGCGCCGAGTAACGCGAGACCTGCTGCCGCCCCGATCAGCGCGGCGGCAAATCCGGCCAGCGGGTCGGCAAGCAGCGCGGCGGTGCTTACTGCGATCAAGGCACCGAGCATGAAGAGCGCGCCGTGAGCGAAATTTAGAACGCGCAGCACGCCAAAGATAAGCGAAAGCCCGGCGGAGATAAGGAACAGCAGCATCCCGTTCGAAATCCCGGCGAGTGTCTGCCGGGCGAGCACAACCGGATTCTGCGCCCAGGCGAAATGTTGGGCGATAAGTTCAAGCACGCCGCCGAGTATGCCAGAAACGCTTGACGGTGGAAGACCCCACTCCCTAGGATTGCCGGCACACTTTGTCGAGGAGAGCCACCATGCAACGCGCCATCCGCAGCGCATTGACTTTGTTCGCTTTAGCCGCGTTCGGCGCGGGCGCCGCCGTCGCCCCAACGAAGGCGAGCGACGAGCCCATCAAGCTCGGCTTAATTGACATTTACAGTGGCGGTTTCGCCTTCATCGCCGACAGCATTCGCACCGGTTTTCAGATTGCGGTAGACGAAGCTAATCAAGCGGGCGGTTTGAACGGACGCAAGTTTGAGCTCATCACCGCGGATATGGGGGGCTCAGTAGAAAAGGCGGTCACGGAAGGACGCCGCATGATCCTCGAGGAAAAGATCAAGTTCGTCACTCTGGGGATCCATAGCGGCGCGGCGGTGGCGGTCGGCAACCTCGGCAAAGAGTACAAGGTTCTGGTGATCGGCGGATTTGCCACCACTCGGCGTCTTACCGGAGAGGCGGGGCATCGTTACGTCGGGCGCGCCAACCTCTCGACGGTGGAAATCGGCCGGGTCATGGCCGAGTATTTGAAGGGGCGCAATGACGTGAGGCGCATTGCCACTATCGCGCCCGACTATGAGTTCGGCCAGCACTTCGCCCAGGATTTCCTTGCGCATCTTAAAGTGGTCCGCCCCGACATCGAGGTGGTGCGCCAAGAGCTGCCAAAACTCGGCACCACCGATTTCGCCCCGCATGTGACGGCATTGCAGGCGCAACCCGTCGATATGGTGGTGGCAGGCGTGTTTGGTGGAGACTTAGTCAATTTCCTGAAATCGGCGCACGACTTCGGATTATTCGGACCGAAAACGCAGCTGTTCGTGCACGGGATCGATCTGGTGAAAATGGGGACACTAAAAGACGTGCTTCCACCCGAAACGATCGCTACCGCCTGGTACCCCTTTTACGCCCTTGATACAGCGCAGTCGAAATCCTTCGCCCAGGAAGTCGAAAAACGCATGAAGACTTATCCGATCGGTCCGGCGCCGGTCGGTTACATCGCCGGGCGCATGATAACCGAGGCGATCCGCAAGGCTGGCACCGCGGACGACGTCGATCAAATCATCAACGCGCTCGGCACGGTGCAGTTCGACGGCCCCACCGGGCCGGTCAAAGTGCGCAGTTGTGACAATATGGCGCTTTACGACTTTTATGTCGGAGCGGTGAAACGCGACCCCAGCCTACCCGACGGCATCGGCCTCGGCGACATCAAGGTCTACAACACCGAATCCATCGCGCGGAGCTGCGACGACATCGTGAAAGCGCGCGGCGGCGGCTAGCACCGGTTCCGTTTAGCCGCATGGGCTTACTCGAAGTCCGCCGATTGGAGAGCGCATACGGCGAAAGCCGCGTGCTGTTCGATCTGTCGCTCGATGTTTCGCGGGGAGAAGTGGTGGCGCTGCTTGGACGCAACGGCGCTGGCAAGACCACCACGCTCACCAGCGTTATGGGGCTGTTGAAACCGCGCAGCGGCAGCATCCGCTTCGAAGGTGCCGAGATTGGCGGGTGCGAACCTTTCGAAGCCTGCCGTGTCGGACTGGGCTTCGTCGCCGAGAACTGCCGCCTTTTCGGCGGCCTCACGGTGGCCGAGAACTTCGAAACGGCGCGCCGCACGGCCCGCTCGGGAGCGAGCCGCTGGGATGTCGCCGATGTGCTCGATCTTTTTCCCGACGTGAGAGGTTTTCTGCGCCGGCAGGCGTCTTCGCTTTCCGGCGGCCAACAGCGCATGGTTGCGATCGCTCGCACACTGCTCGGTAACCCCACGCTGCTGCTGTTGGACGAGCCGTCCGAAGGTCTCGCTCCGCTCGTCGTGCAGGCGCTGCTCGATCGGCTGAGGCGATTGAAGGAAACTGGTGCTACCGTGCTTTTGGCCGAACAAAATTTACGCTTCGCCACCGAGCTCGCTGATCGAATTTACATCATCGAGCGCGGCGAAATCCGCTACGAGGGTCGGCCCGGCGAGCTCGCTGCGCATCCGGAGGTGCGCGAAAAGTACCTCATGGTGTAGCACCGTTTTGGCGTGCGAGTTCCTGCTCAAGCGTGGGATAGTCGTTGTAGCCGTCGGGACCGCCGCCGTAAAAGCGCTTGGTGATCGCCTTGTTGTAGGAGCCGCCGCGCTTGATGCGTTCGGGGAGATCGGGGTTGGCCATCCACAGTCGCCCGAAAGACACCGCGTCGACCGCGCCGGAGCCGATCAGACCATTGGCGGTTTCGGGTTCGATGCCGCCATTGGCTATGATGACGCCGTCGAACACTGGGCGAACCATTTCCAGCATGCGCGTGCGCTCGAACTTTCCCCACCAGAAACTGGTATCGGCAAGCTCGATCCATCCCATTCCAAGTCGGTTGGCCTCGCGAACCAGGTAGCGATGCGCCGGAACGGGATCCGGATCGATCGCTCCGTTGTAATCGGTGAAGGGCGAGATGCGCAGCCCTACGTGCGGCGGCGGATAGTGCCGCATGGTCGCCTCAAGGACATCGAGCGCGAAACGCGCGCGCCTCTCCGGCGAGCCGCCGTACTCGTCTTCGCGCCGGTTGAGATATGGCGACAGGAACTGGTGCGGCAAGTAACCGTTGGCGCCGTGCAGCTCGATCGCGTCAAAGCCGATCTCGCGACTGGCACGTGCCGCTTCGCCAAAGGCCTCGATCGTCTGCTTGATTTCCGCAAGCGTCAAAGCGCGCGACGGCGTCGCCTCGAGCTTGATGAATCTTCCCTCCGGACCCAGCCCCCACACGGTGATCGCGTCGAGATTGTCGTTGACTCCGGAGGGCGAGAGCGCGAGCTGCGGCGCGGGCGAGCGATCGCAGGCGACGCGGCCTCCATGCCAGAGCTGGAGCGCAATTCGTCCACCGGCATCGTGAACCGCGCGCACCAGCTCTGCCCAAACTTGGATCTGTTCGCGCGCGTAGATGCCGGGAGCGCAATCCCAAGCGAGCGACTGCGGCGCGATGTTGGTCGCTTCGGCGATAATCAGTCCGGCGGAAGCCCTCTGAACATAGTGTTGGATCATCATAGGCGTCGGTACGCGCTCAAGCGTCGCGCGCGAACGCGTCAGCGGCGCCATGATGATGCGATTCGGCAGCATGAGGTCGCCGATCGCCAGCCGCGTGAACAGGTCGGGCATCATTCCAGCTCGCGGCCGCCGATCTTTTCGCTTAGCTGTTCTTTCAGCTTGCCGCGTTCAACCTTGCCGGTGGGATTGGCGGGAATTTCGTCAACAAAGAAATAGTGTCGAGGGCGTTTGAAGTCGGCGAGATCCGGACTGTCGCGGCAAAAGCGGTCGAGTATTTCGGCGGTGAGCGCCGGATCGCGCCGGATGATGGCCGCGCAAACGACTTGGCCCCACATACGACTAGGCAAACCGACCACCGCGGCGTTGGCGATGCCCGAGTGCCTGAACAGTGCGTCCTCGACTTCCGCCGGATGAATGTTCTCACCGCCGCTTTTGATCGTGTGATCCATACGGCCCATGACGGTGATGAAGCCCTCCTCGGTGAGCACTGCCGCGTCGCCGGAGAGAAACCACCCGTTCGAAAACGCAGCGACGGTTCGTTCGGGGAGACCAAAATATTCGGTCAGCAGACTTGGGCCGCGGGTGATGAGCTGGCCGATCTCTCCCGGCTTGCACAGGTCGTCCGGATGGCGGCCGTCAGCGCGGATGACGCGCACTTCCATACCGAGCGAGGCCTTTCCGACGCTGCCGAGCTTGTCCGGATGCTGCCGGTAGTCGCAGCAACTCACCATCAGCGCTTCCGTCGAGCCATATACGTTGCCAAAATAGTTGGGGAAGAGTGCCATGCATTTGCGCGTGACGTCGTTGGCGAGCGTCTGGCCGCCGAAGAAACCGCAGCGCAGCGAGGAAAGATCGTATTTCGAGAGCTCCGCCGCCACCATCATCACCATCTGCGTGGGCACGCCGTGGAGCACCGTGACCCGCTCGGCACCGACGACCGAAAGCGTCTCGTGAACGTCGAAGCCCCGCGTCAAGACGTTAGTGGCCGCGTTCTGCACGAATGGAATGAACTGAAGCTGCAATTGCGCGATGTGGAACAGCGGCTTGTTATTGAGGATCACGTCGCCTTGGCGGAAACCGCATTCGACGGACATGAACAATCCGCCCATGTAGTCGGCGAGATGCGAACGCACCACGCCCTTCGGCCGGCCAGTGGTGCCGGAGGTGTACATGATAAAGGCGGGGTCGTGCCAACCGACATCCGCCTCGGGCTCGCCTTCCGCGCCGGGCCCGATGAAATCTTCGAACAGGATTTCACGATCCGCTGGTTTTGTGCCCACATAGACGAGCTTCTCGACCCCGATCCGATCCTTGATCGCCTCAACCGGCGCGCGTAGTGCTTCTTCAAACATCAGAATTCGGGCCCGTGAATCGTCGATGATGTACTTCACCTCGTTCGCGGCCAGACGATAGTTGATGGGCACCGGGATCGCGCCGATCTTCATCAGCGCGTAGAAGGCAGTGACCTGCTCCGGCAAGTTGTAGGTGAGGATCGCTACCCGGTCGCCCTTGCCGATGCCCGCGGCGCGAAATGCCTGCGCGGTCTTGTTGACCAGGCGATTCCACTGGGCGTAGGTCCAACGCCGCCCCTCAAAGACGAGCGCGGTCTTTTCTGGCCACTTGAGTGCGGCCTGCGTGAGGGTATGCGCCAGATTCATCGTTCGGTGTTTGGAAGTTATTCGCTTTTCGTCGGCGGTTCTACCATCCCGGCGCTGGCATCAAGTATTCGCACGGCGCGGAGCTGCCAACGCATTCCAAGGTGCGACCGGACGGTTCAGGGAAGCCGAAGCTCAGTGGTCGCTTCAGCGACGAGCCGTTCGCCGCAGGTCAATCGCTGGGTAAGGACGACGGCGCCGTCACGGATTCGCTCGACTTCGCCTTCGGCGCGCAACGTGTCGCCGGCGAAGGCCATCGCCTTCATGCGCATGGCAAGACGTTTCACCAAGGCGCGCGGTCCGGCCCACTCGAGCGCGGCACGCGCGAAAAAGGCACCGAATTCCTGGCCGTCAATCACCGGTGCGCGCAGGTTCAAGCGTTTTGTGTGCTCGATATCATAGTGCATGCGATTCCAATCCCAGGTGGCAGCGCCGTACAGAACGAGATCGACCAGCGTGAAAGTGTGTTCCAGCGCGGGAAGCTTCTCGCCAGATAAGATGTCTTGCAGAGTCTTCGTCGGTCGGATCATGCGAGTGGTTGATAAACAATGGTTTCGCGGTTTACCGCGACCAATTCGCCGGCGGCGTCGCGAAAGCGCGCCACGGAACTAACAAAAAGCTGAGTGCCTCCGCCGGAGCGGCCACGCTCGATGATGTCTTCCAGCGTCCAGGTCACCGAGATGCGGTCGGTAGGCAGGACAGGCCGCATAAACTCGTACTCGTTTCCGGCGCGAATTAGGCGGCAGTTGTCGACCGGCAGCTTCCATTGGTGGCCGATATAGCCGTCCTCGTCCGGCGGGCGATGTGCGTACTGGCAGGTTTCGCAGATCAGCGTCGGTGGCGCGATCAGCGACGGATAGCCGGCTTCGCGCGCATAACCGTCATCAACATAGAGCGGATTGTCGTCGCCGAGCGCAAGCGCAAAGTAGCGGATCGAGGCGCGACCAAGTTCCTCGCGCGCGGGATAGTGCGCTTCGCGTCCGATCCAAGCTTTCAGTTCTTCGGACAGCAGCGCCATCGGCTCAGTCGAGAATCGCGAAGGGGTCTACTTCAATCAGCATCTGCGGCCGCAACAACGCCTCGCAGACAAGGCCGGTTGAGGCAGGCCAGGGCTCACGCAAAAGCTTGGAGCGCACGCCTGCGACACCACGATATTGTTCGAGCGCCGACGGTGTCACGTATTCGATTGTCTTAATTAGATGCTGCGGGCCCCCACCTGCCGCCGCCACCACCCTAAGCACGTTCTCGTAGGTGTACTCGGCCTGTGCCACGACGTCGTTCTCGAATACCATACGCTCAGTCGCCGGATCGAGTGCGCCTTGTCCGGACATGAAGAGCAACTTCCCGGCGCGCACCGCGGGACTATAGGTCAGCTTCTGGTAACGGTTCCATCCCGGGTTAATGGCGACGGGCACGTCGCGAGTGGCGGTGAAGTCATACTGAATCAACGCTTCGGGGTGCATGAGGCGCGGCATGAGGATGCCTGCAGCGCCGGGATAAGTTGGACCGAGCCGCTCCCGGCGCACGCGACCAGTCTGCTTGTAGGACGCAAGCGCGGCAGGCGTAACGTAGTCCACCGTTTTCACCACCCGATCGAACGCCAGACCAAGCGCCGCGAGCATTCGCCCGGCGCGCTCGAAAATCGCTTCCGTTTGCGCCACGACGTCTCCAGCGCCAATGATGCGCCCCTGTTCGTCCAAGGGTTGAACCGTCGGAAGGAATACAACGCCTGAAGATTCACGTTGCGCGACTTCCGCTTCTGCCGTCACTTCGATTTCGATAAACGCTTCCGACCGCAACAGACTCCTAACCGGAACCGTATTGACGACGGGCTGATGCACGCCGAAGACCTCCTTGCGCACCGCGGCGGCTTCTAAGTAGCGCTCGATGCCTTCCGGCCGTAGGTACTCGACGACACGCACCACGTTTTCAAAACCAAATCCGGCCGCATCAAGGATCGCGCCGATCTTGGCCCAGGCTGTGTGCACCTGCTCGCTCATGGCGCCGCGAACGACGATGCGTTTCGCCAAGGGATCATATTCGGAGGCGGTATGGCCTGAGAGATAAACGCTATTGGCCGTCTTTAAGCCGAGCGAGAACGAGTAGCGTGAATAATCAAACCAGGGAAAATGGGCGGGCTTGATGGCGGTGGCTGTCATGGCTGCTGATTTTGATGAAATAACCCACCGTCTCGCCGCTCCACCCTGGGTCGGCGACCACGGCGAGATAAGTGAAGGACGCTATTAAAACCCGGAACGGATATCAGCGAAAGAGGGACAAGGACAAATTGATCGGATCGAAGCCCCCAATCTCCAACTTGTCCGACAGTATATTGCCGAACAATAGCTCGAATGTGTACAGGAGAGCGCGTGAGTGCTGCTGGTCTGCGGCGCACCCCCAGAAAGGCACGTCAAAATGGCTGACGTTTTAGGCTGGCGCCGCAAGTTTGGGGTGATCGGACCGTCGACAAACACGATCGTGCAGCCGGACTTCGACGCGATGCGGCCGCTCGGCGTCACCAACCATTACAGCCGCATTTACACCCCGAACGCGAACGCAGTCAGTAATGAGAGCTTTAGAGCGGCCACCGAAGTGATCGCGGGTAATGTCATTGATGCGGTGAAAAGCGTAATGACATGCCTGCCGGACTACCTAGTCATGGGGATGTCGGCGGTAACATTTATCAACGGCGCGAAAGGCGCCGCCGCGTTTACCCGCCAGGTCGAAGATGCTTCGGGCGTCAGGCTCAGCATCGGCAGCGATGCCAGCACCGCGGCGTTACGTCGGTATGGGGGCGTTCGACGGATCGCGGTGCTTTCGCCATATTGGCCGGTGATGAATACGGAAGTTCGCCGTTATTTCACTGACATGGATTTTGAAGTCGTGCGCGACGTTTGTCTGGAATGCCGGTCGTGGACGCAAATCGCCGAACAGACACCTGAGACGTTGCGGGAAGTCCTGCTCAAACTCGACGGCGACGATGTCGACGCGATTGTTCAAGTAGGCACCAATCTTTCGATGGTCCGCCTTGCCGCCGCAGCGGAAATGTGGCTTGGCAAGCCGGTAGTCGCAATCAACACCGCGACGTATTGGCACGCGTTGCGCGCCAATGGCATCGAGGACCGCATGGATGGATTTGGCCGCCTATTGGCAGAATTCTAAGCCGAGCAGATGGCCAACTTAGCGGTGCAATCGAAGCGGATCTCTATCCACCGAATCGTCGATCTCGACCTCTTCGCTATTCCGCTTGAAACGATCTTTCCTGATGGACGGATCGCGGCCCTCAATCCGTTCGCGGAGGCGTTGGCCGATCGACACGTCGATTTTGCCGCCGGCAAGGTTCTCCTTACCATTCAGAGTCACCTGCTGCGCTTCGGCGGTAAAACGGTCTTAATCGATACCTGTGTCGGAGAGCACAAAGCGAGACCGCTGCGCCCGGAATGGAACCAGCGCAGCGCCACCGGATATCTCGCCAATCTAGCGGCAGCCGGATGCGCGCCTCAGGATATCGATATTGTTATGTGCACACATCTGCATGCGGATCACGTTGGTTGGAATACACGTCTGGAATCTGGCCGTTGGGTGCCAACATTCCCGAACGCGCGTTACGTCATGAGCCAACGAGAGATTGATCAGCGCGCCCAAGAAGCCGCCAACTCGCCGGCGGCCAATCACGGCAGTTTCCAGGACAGCGTATTGCCAATCTTGAATGCAGGCCTCGCACAAGTGCAGAAACCCGGCGATCGGATCGTTGACGACGCGTTGATTGTCGATCTGGCCGGGCACGCGCCTGGGCAAATTGGGCTCGATGTCGCCGCGGGCCGGGATGCGCATTTCCTCTTTTGCGGCGATGCAATCCACAGTCCGGTGCAGGTATTCTGGCCGGACTGGTCAAGCGGCTTCTGCCTTGACCGCGTCCAAGCAGCGCAGACGCGGCGCGCGCTCCTGCGCCGGGCCGCTGACGAGGATCTGCGACTGGTGCCCGGTCACCTCCGGGGCATGACCATGCGCGTGGCCGAACGGAACGGCGGCTTCATCCCCCTGCTCAACAACTAGCGCGGACAGGCCGCGCCCGCGGCATCACGCGATTTTTTCCGAATCCCTCAGCGACTGAATCATCGAGGTGCGCATTACGTAGTCGCGGTGCTTTACCGGGTCGGCGACAATGCGGCGCAGATCGTCATAGTAAGCGCGCCGGGCATGCGGTTCGTGAGTATTGAGAATTGCCCGGTTACGCAATGTTGTTTGCTGGACGACGTCCAGCGCGACCTGCCGCCGCTGACGGCTGTAGCGGCCAAGAGTTTCCAGCGGAGCACCGCCACTCACTTCGACAAGCGCTCGACTTAGGTTGAACGCGTCATGAATCCCGCCGTTGAGCCCCATGCCGCCGAGAGGGTTATTGACGTGCGCGGCATCGCCAGCAATCAGCATGCGCCCGTTGACATAGCTCGATGCCACCCGCTCGTGCACGCGGTAAGCGGTGCGGTGGCGCACCTCGTAGGGCTGGCGACGCGGAACGGCGCCTTGCAGGAGCCGCTCCGCAAGTTCCAACGAAGTCGCCTCCACGTCGCTAAGCGAAGCGTCCACCGGAAACAGCGCGCGCCAGAGTCCCGCGGTTCGGATGAGCACGAACCACTCGTCAGGATCCGACAGGTAGGCGATATTGGCGATATCCGGCATGGCCTCGCGAAAATCGTAAGTGGTAGATAGGGTCAAAAAGATCTCAGGGATAGTCGTCCCCTCGAAATTCACGCCCATTGCTTTGCGAACTACGCTGCCAATTCCATCAGCCCCAACGATGAAGGCGCCGAGGATCGTGTCTCGTTCGCCCCCCGGGCCGGTCACATCGACTTCGACGCCGTCCGTGTTTTGCCGCACAGCATTCGCGCTCGTGCCGAAATGGATCGTCGCGTTGGAGTTCGACTTGAGCCTTGCGTAGAGAAGCTCACCGAGCCGCCATTGCTCACACTGCACGCGATAGGGATGATTCGTATCGGGCTTCAAACGAGAAAGTTCGAAGGTGGCAATCACACCCTCTTTGCGATCGCGAAATTGCCACGTCGGGCAGATCAGGCCTTGCTCGATCATCGCGGCGACCACGTTAAACCGTTCGAGCATATCGAGAGTCGGCGGATGAAAGGTCGACGCCCGCAAATCGTGCGGCAATTCGTTGCAGGTTTCGATCAGGACGACCGGAATTCCCTGCTCGACCAACAGTGTCGCGATCACGAGCCCGACCGGTCCGGCGCCTACGATGATGATATTTCGGTTCGCTTTATCCGGCATCGGATTTCTTGACACGCACGGCGGCGCGTTCTTCATTAAGTTGTCCAGACAAGGATATGCCGGGCTTTGTCATCGCGGACAAGCGACCGGCGCAAATTCTCCGAAAGGCGTGAGCATGCGTTACCCCTTTGTCCCGTTGCCGCAACGCGGCCGGCTGCGTTGGCCCGATGACAAAAGGTTGGCGCTGATAGTTACCGTCAATCTCGAGTATTGGGACTTGCTCAAAGAAACGGCAGCGCCCTATTACGCCGGCGGACCCGCGATACTGCCCGACATGCTTCCGGGAAACATCCCCGATTTTCCAAATTTTTCTTGGCGCGAATACGGCCAGCGCGTGGGTGTATGGCGGTTGTTCGATATCTTCGAGGAAGCACGCGTCCGCGCGAGCTGCACGATGAACGCCAAAATGGCTGTAGAGCGGCGGGCGGTAATCGACGCCGCCCTTGAGCGCGGCTTTGAGCTCGTACCGCATAACTATGAGCAGGGCGAGCTGCTATGTCATCTACAACACAACCCCGATGAGGAACGCCGGGTCATCGAAGAAACTCTGAAAATCTATGAGCGTGTGACGGAGCGGAAGCCAAAGGGCTGGCTATCGTCTTCGCTTCGGGGCACGACCAATACCGCGGCCATTTTGGTCGAGAATGGCCTTCAATTCTGGTGCGACCTCATGAACGACGACCAGCCTTACATGATCGAGACCGAACGCGGTCCGATCGTCGGAGTTCCTTATTCAATTGAGATCAACGATTTCACGTTGCTTCTTCGCCGCGGTCTAACCAATGAAGCAGTTCTCGACTGCATGAAAGAACAATTCGACGTCCTATACGCGGAAGGCGCCAAAACCGGCATGTTGATGAACGTTGGTTTGCATCCTCACGTTATTGGCGTTCCGCATCGCGCAGGCATATTGCGCAAATTTCTCGCCTACGCGAAGGAATTCGACGGCGTCTGGTGGGCAACGCGTGAAGAAATAGCTGCGTATTATCGGACGCAACATGCCACTCATATTCCCCAATAGCATCGGCAGAATGGCTATCTCTCGCACCTCATGACAGCCGCATCAGTATTCGCAAGGCCCCGCCCGCTCTTTCAGAGCCCAGCGCTCACTGCGGCGATCATTGTGGCCGCGATAGCCGTCGGTATCGGCCTAGGCGGCCAGGTCATCGCTCGCCAAGTTACGTCCGGCCTGCTGCTGGGCTCGATTTACATGACTGTGGCTGTCGCGTTCACGTTGACCATCGGCGTTCTCAACTTCCTAAACTTTACAATCCCGACGCTTTTTATGCTCACCGGAATGGTGGCGTGGGGATTGGCGAGCAACGGCCTTGTCAAATTCGCCGGCAGCTGGGCCTGGATCGTTGCGCTTGTCGTCGGCGTCGCCGTCGCGGTATTCGCCTCCTTGATCGTCGAGAGATTCACGTTCCGCTACCTTAAAATGAAGCATGGCGATGCCACCGAGCACGCCATTCCGCTCGTTTCTTCGTTGGGTTTTCTTTTGATCTTCGAGCATCTGGTTCTTATTTTTCTCGGCTCCGAGTCACAGCGATTTGTCGTTCCATTCAAGGCCGATGCTCACATAGGCGGCCTTGTTATCGGCGGAGCTCAGCTGGCGAGCTGCGGACTTTCCGTAGCGGTGGTTGCGACGCTCAGTTACGTCCTCAGGAATACCAAGACAGGCCGGGCACTACGCACAATCGCGGAAAATCCCGACACCGCATCGCTGCTCGGTGTCGAAATCAATAAGGTAGTTCCTGTCGTCTTTATCCTGACCGGTCTTCTCGCCGGCCTGGCTGGTGCGCTGTTCACGGTCAACTACGGCAGCGTTTCACCATTCATGGGCGACAATGTCGGCACCAAGGCAATTGCCGCCATGGTGATCGGTGGAGTCGGCTCGATTTGGGGGGCGATCGCTGGCGGTTTGATCATCGGACTGATTGAGACGCTTTCCATCTACTTTCTCGGCGGTGACTCCGTGCAGATGGTGGTATGGGGTCTCTTGCTCGCAATCATCATTGTTCGCCCGAGTGGCTTGTTCGGAACGGCGGCGGCCGGAAAAGGCAAAATGTAATGCCGCCCCGGTCAATCCACGATCGAAGCATGGATCCGCGATGATGAGCGGTTATTTAAGCGGTATCGTCGCGATACTCTGCATCAATCTGATCTTCGCCTACGGCCTCTTCGTTCCGGCGGCCGCCGGGCAGATCAATCTTGGCGGCGCTGGATTTCAGGCGATCGGCGCCTATTCGGCGGCCTGGCTTTCGAGCGTCGCGTTGCTCCCGACGTGGCTGACCATACCCGCAGCAATGCTGGTCGCAGGTCTGATCGGCTTTCTGATTTCTTTTCCCGTACTGCGTACGCGCGGCGTCTACATGGTGCTCGCGACTTTCGCCTTTGGCGAGGTTGTGGCCGGCTTTCTCTTGCGCACGCAGTTTTTCGGCGGCGCGATCGGCATGGTCGTGCCGGCCCACGTGGAGTTGCCCGTGCTTGTTGCATGCGCAGTCGGAGTGAGCCTGCTGACGTTCTATCTTTTGGCGACCCGATTTGGTCTCGTGATGCGCTCAATCAACGACGACGAAGCTGTGGCAATTTTGATGGGTGTTAACGTCCGGGCCGTACAAGTCGGGGCCTTTACCATCGGCGGCGCTTTCGCCGGTTTGTCTGGCGCGCTTTACGCTCACAATTTCAGCTTCGTAGAAGCGCAATATTTCAATTCTTTTTTGTCGATCTATGTCTTGTTGTTTGTACTTATCGGCGGTGTGCAAACCGCTTGGGGACCATTGATCGGCACGGTTTTTTTTACCGTGCTTCCCGAGCTCATGCGGGTGGGCGGTTCATGGCGTTACGTGGCCTTTGGCGCGGTCATCGTCGTTATGATGACAATTCGCCCCCAGGGCATCGTGACCAACGCCCTCGTCAACGCATTATCTCCACGCCGCTGGGCGTCGAAACGACTGGCGGCGGGTGCGCTTCATGGCTGATAACGCCGTTCTTTCGATCAACGCCGTGACCAAGCGCTTTGGCGGTGTCGCGGCGACCGACGACGTGAGCTTCGATGTGGCGGCCGGCACGCGCACGGCGCTTATTGGTCCGAACGGAGCCGGGAAGACCTCGTTGTTCAATCTGATCTCGGGAGTGTATCCGGTCGACAGTGGCGTCATTTTACTCAACAGCATACCGATCCAATCCATGCCGGCACGGCGACGTGTTCGCGCTGGCCTTGCGCGGTCGTTTCAGAATATTCGGCTGATGCCGCATCTTTCCGTCATCGAAAACGTCATGCTCGGACAGCACGTCCGCGTCAAAGGCGTGGAGGCTGCGATAACGCCCCTGGCGTGGCAGCGCAGAAATCGATGGCGCCGGCTGGCCGAAGTTAGCCTCCGCGACGCGGGGATCGATGTTGATCCGGATGCCGACGTATCGACGCTGTCCTACGGCATTCGAAAACGGATCGAAGTCGTGCGCGCGCTGATGAGCAAGCCACGGCTTCTGATGCTCGACGAGCCTGCCGCCGGACTTAACACGCGGGAGACTGCGGAATTATCCTTGTTCCTGAAATCGATCTCGCGAGGCGGCATCACTCTTTTGGTCGTAGAGCACGACATGTCGTTCATACACGACCTTTGTGAACAGACCGTGGTGCTAAATTTCGGCCGTCTCATCTATCAGGGGCCGACCGCAGGCGTTCACGACAACGAGGAGGTGCGCGCCGCTTATCTCGGCCGACGCCGCGTTAACACCGGGGGAGCGCCAACTGCTGCTTGAGGTGGATCATCTCGAGGTGCGATACGGTCGCACCCAAGCGGTGAAAGATCTTTCTCTCGCCGTCGGCGCGGATGAGCTGGTGACGGTGCTCGGGGCCAACGGCGCCGGCAAGTCCTCGTTACTTCGCGCCCTCCAAGGCATGGTTCCGGCGTCTGGTGGCCGTGTGCGGTTCGACGGCGAAGACATTACCCACCTGTCCGCGGCGCAGCGGCTTCGCCGTCATCTCGTTCTTGTGCCAGAAGGTCGGCAAATCGTACTCGGTCTTTCTGTGCACGAGAACCTGCAGATGGGTGGCTATTCCCGCGCGGATTCCGGCGTAGGCCGTGACATAGACGCCGTCTACGACCGCTTTCCAAATCTCGCCGAACGCCGGAAGATGCCGGCCTCCGTGCTCTCCGGCGGCGAACAGCAGATGCTCGCGATCGGCCGTGCGCTCATTGCCAAACCGAAATTAATGATGCTCGATGAGCCGTCCTTGGGACTTTCGCCGTTGCTGGTCGACAACCTCTTCGACCTCATTGTTGGCCTGCGCCGGGACGGCCTTGCGATCCTGCTCGTCGAGCAGAATACGCAGATGGCACTCGAAGTGGCGTCCCGAGGGCTGGTTATGGAGTTGGGGCGCATCACCATAGAAGGTTCGGTGGAGGCGCTTCGCCACAATGAACGGCTTGCCCAGGCCTATCTCGGACGTACTTCAGAACGAACTTAACGCAGGAGACGAGAATGATCAGGATCGGAGTGTTGATCTCAGCGGCGGCCGTATTGGCGATCGCGGCAATAAATCCCGCTGGCGCCGACGAGATTGTTCTCGGCCTCAACATGGTGAAGTCGGGCGTGCTGAAAAACGTCGGCGAAGCGACCGAGACTTCGGTCGATATTGCCGTCGATGAAGTGAACGCCGCAGGCGGAATTGCGGGCAAGAAGATAAAGCTGGTCAAATACGATACCGGGAGCGATCCGAAACAGGCCGCGACCGGCACGCAGAAGTTTGCCGAGGATGATAAAGCGCTTGCCGTGATTGGACCGTTCTCCTCAGGAGAAGCGGCAGTGGCGTTCCCGGTCGGTGAGAGGCTGGGAATCGTGCAAATTTCTAATTCTTCGTCGCAGCCCGGCCTGACCGCGAACTATTCATACGCTTGGAGATTCGTCTCCGACGAAGGCAAACAATTCACTCGTCTTCTTAACACGCTGAAGAGGAAGTCTATCAAAGTCGAAAAAGCGGAAATTCTCTACGTCTCGGACGAGCGGGTCTCTAATATTTCCGGGACACGCTTCTATCCGGCAATCCTCAAAGCCAACAACGTCGCATTCGGCGATCCAATCGCTTTTCAATACGCAAGCTTCGATCTTGCGCCACAGGTGTCCCAAGCGCTCGAACGCAAACCCGATGTGATAGCGCTCGCGGGAACCCCGGACAGCGCCGGCAAGGTGATCAAGGAATTGCGCCGACAGGGATTTCAAGGCCGAGTCATCGGATCCCAGATTTTTGCCGATCCAAATTCGATTGATCTGTTCGGCCGCGACGCGGACGGGATGTTGATTGTCGCCGGCTTTTGGTGGGATCGAACCGACGCGACCCGCAAATTTACGCAAAGATTCGCGGACGAAAACGCAAGGCGCGGTTTGACTTCGAAGAAAATCCCGCACCACACGGACGCCAATGCTTACGACATCGTCTATCTTCTCAAACAAGTAATTGAGAAAGTTGGAGCGAGCGGCGATGCAGCAAAGCTGCAGGAAGAGCGAACTGCGATTCGGGACGCCCTTAAGACCGTCCGCTTTAGCGGCGTAACGGGAGACCTCACGTGTTTCGATGCTGAGCGCGACGCCCAGCTCCCCGGTTTTGTCATCGAGATCAAGGACCTAAAATGGAACCTGTTCGATTCATGGCCGGCCGATCCCTGTCCATGAGCAATGACAACGAATGAGCAAACGGCGGATAGCCCTTCTTGGAGGCTGCGGCGGCATCGGGCGCAGCTTGGTGGACGCTTGCCTTCGGGACGGCGACGACATTGCAGTGCTTGATCTTAAGCCCTCGCTTGCGCAACACCCGCCGCCTCCAGGGACGATAGCCATCGAGATAGAAGGCAGCGTTGAAAAATCGGTCGCGGAGGCTTTCGCGAGCCTCCGCAAACCCTGGGGTGCGCTTGACGGTTTTGTCAACGCCGCGGGTTTTTTGATAACGAAGCAAGACCTCGCCAACACGCCAACCGGCGAATTCGATTCCACGATCGATGGAAATCTGCGCACTGCGTTTTTGTGCTGCAAGGCGGCGATGACGCTTCTCCAAAACGGCGAAGCTCCAAGCCTTGTCAACATCGCGTCTGGGCTCGGCGGTTTTATCCGTCCGCAATATGGTCCCTACGCCATAGCGAAGGCCGGGATGATCGCGCTTACGAAAACGTTGGCGCTCGAGCACGCGCCACGCGTCCGCGCCAACGCGGTCGCGCCCGGGCCGGTAGATACTGCTTTCCTGCGCGGCGGCACCGGGCGTTCCACGGAAGACCTGCCTGCCAGCCTTGATATTGCGACATATAACGCGAGCATTCCGCTCAAACGTGTTGCGACGCCCGAAGACGTAGTCGGCCCGGTGATGTTTCTGCTCGGCGCGCAAAGCGCTTACATGACTGGGCAAACCCTTTGGGTAAATGGCGGCGCTTATATGCCTTAATAGGCCTCACCGCCGCAGATACCGTAAACTCGAACGCGGGCGCTATTCGCCGGTCGCTTTGGTCGTTCCCCTCGCCCATTTTCGTTCGAATGCCCAAACCTCCTCGAAGCCAATCAAGGTGTTGAACTCCGCGAACGAAAACAGCGGCAGATTTGCCGACTGCGACGTTCCTTCTTCCTTCAACACATTCAAGGCCGACTCGACGGCGTGCGCCGAAGCCAGCGCGGTGGTGGCGGGGAAAATTGCGATTTGATAGCCAATTTCCTCAAGTTGCTTTTTAGAACGAATAGGAGTGCGACCACCGTCAGCCATGTTCGCCATCATCGGCTTGTCAATTGACGAACAGGCTTGGCGCATTTCCTCTTCGCTCTCGAGAGCTTCGAGGAAGACAATATCGGCGCCCGCATCAGCATAGGCGTGCCCACGCTCCAGAGCTCCCTCAAAGCCGTCCGTTTGGCGCGCGTCAGTCCGCGCGATAACCAACATTTCGTCGCTTCGGCGCGCGTCACACGCGACTTTTATCTTTTCCACCATATCGGTGGTCGGTACGACCCGTTTGAACGGCGTGTGACCGCACTTCTTCGGAAACTCCTGATCCTCAATCTGAATGGCAACAACGCCGGCAGACTCGTAGCCGCGAACGGTGTGATGAACATTCAGCAACCCCCCATACCCCGTGTCGGCGTCGGCAATAACGCTTGCGTCGACCGTTCGAACTAGCGTCGCGATGCGATCAAGCATCTGCGTGTAGGTTGCAATGCCCGCGTCAGGAAGCCCATGCGCCGATGCAGTGCCCCAATAGCCCGACGCGTAAACAAAATCGAAGCCGACTTTGTTGCAGACAACAGCTGCGATCATGTCGTGAAGGCCGGGCGCCAGGATAAACTCGCCGGCTTTGAGAGCCTTTCTCAGGCTTGGCTTGCTCATTCCTCAGAACCTTGTCTTCGCCGCCCGGCACCTGCGAGTTTGCCGAACTTTTCGGATGTAAGATGGAGCCACGGCTCCGCGATCTGATGGCGACGTTCGAAGCTTACGATGTCAGCCATGTCATCGGCTAAAATGGAGCCGATTTGATCGAGCCCGAGCAGCAGCGCCCGGCGCAGATGCGGATCTACGCGAAAGGCGACCGACTCTCCGGCTGGCAGTTGGATAGTTTGCGACTCAAGATCGACCGTCAGCGGGCTTTCCATCAACGCCGCCGACATCACAAGCCCATGCAGATCGTCGGCAAGGCGAAGGGCCAGGACGCCGTTGCGGAAGCAGTTTGCAAAGAAAATTTCACCGAAGCTTGGTGCGATGACGCAGCGGATGCCGAAATCCGTCAGTGCCCAGACCGCCTGTTCCCGGCTTGAGCCGCATCCGAAATTCCTTCCGGCTACCAATATTTGCGCTTTGTCGAAGGGCGGTCGATCCAACACGAACCGCTCCTGCGCCGAGGATCTTCGGCGTTCGTGGAATAAATGTTGGCCCAGCCCTTGGCGATTTAGGAGGAGCAGAAATCGTGCTGGGAAGATAACGTCGGTGTCGATATCAACGTCGGGCAGCGGTGCGGCGATGCTCGTCAGCGAAACAAAGCGTTGCATTGCACTTCCGGCCTACAGCGCGCGCACGTCGATGAGATGTCCGGCAACCGCGGCGGCGGCGGCCATAGCCGGGCTCATCAAATGGGTCCGGCCGCCCTGCCCTTGCCGACCTTCAAAGTTGCGATTTGATGTCGAAGCGCAGCGCTCGCCCGGGCTCAATCTATCGTCGTTCATGGCCACGCACATTGAGCATCCGGATTCTCGCCACTCGAAGCCTGCGGCACGGAAAATTTGATCGAGTCCCTCAGCTTCGGCTTCAATACGAACGCTCGCCGAGCCCGGAACAACAATCGCGGTCACCGTCGACGCAACCAAGCGTCCTTCCACGACCGCAGCAGCGGCACGCAGATCCTCGATCCGGCCGTTCGTGCAGGAACCGATGAAGACGCGGTTCACCGCGATCGTGTCCAGCGGCGTCCCAGGGTGAAGGTCCATATAGTCGAGGCTCCGACGCATTCGCTCGCGCCGTGCCGGATCTGACTCTTTGGCAGGGTCCGGAATGGCCGCGGTAATAGGCAGGTTTTCTTCGGGTGTCGTTCCCCACGACACCCGTGGCGACAGCTTGGTAACGTCCAACGCCAGCTCACGGTCGAAAACGGCGTTTTCATCGGTGCGTAACGACATCCAGTCGGCGAGTGCTGCGTCCCATTGCCCCTCATCCGGCGCGAGCGGCCGGCCTTTGAGATAGGCGAAGGTCATGCGGTCGGGTGCAATCATTCCTACGCGGCTACCAGCCTCGATCGACATGTTGCAAAGCGTCATGCGCGCTTCCATCGAGAAGTCCGCGATAGCCGAGCCGGCGTATTCAATCGCGTAGCCGACCCCGCCTGAGACGCCGATTTGATTGATCACCGCGAGGATGACGTCCTTGACTGTCACCTGATGCGGCAAGCGACCCATGAGGTTTACACGCATCCGCTTTTGCTTGCGCTGCCGCAGCGTTTGCGTCGCAAAGATGCATTCACACTCGCTGGACCCGATCCCGAAGGCGACGGCACCAAACGCACCATGGGTGCAGGTGTGACTATCGCCACACGCAAGCGTGCAGCCCGGAAGCGTGAAGCCGGTTTCGGGCCCGATAACGTGGACAATGCCGTGACGCCGATCGTCGATCGGAATGTACGGAATGGAAAACCGTTCGGTATTGGCTTCCAAGTGCGAAATCTGCCGACCCGCGAGGCTGTCAGGTGCTATCGCGCTCCTTAATCGCGTCGGCACGGCATGATCGGCGACGGCAATATGGGCACCTGGACGCCGCACCCGCCGGTGCTCGGCGATCAGGCCGGCAAAAGCCTGTGGGCTAGAAACCTCGTGGACGATGTGCCGATCGATGTAGAGCAGATCATCGCCGTCATCGTACGTCTTGACGACATGCCGACCCCAAATCTTGTCGTAAAGCGTCAGCCCGCTCATCCAATACGATCTCGCTTATCTCTGTTTTGCACTGTGCGGCGCGAGAATGTGTGACGCAGCCTCCGCCTAACTCTGAGCGGACTATTTTGTCCTTGCACGCTCGATGGCGGACAAACTATGCTACTTTGCATGCGTATTCAATACCGCGCCTGCGCCGTGCACGAGTCGATTTTGCGCTAAGCGACTGGAGGAATGGCGAAATGAGACTTGGCGTCGATGTAGGGGGCACCTTTACCGATTTGCTGCTCCACGACGAGAAAACGCAGCGAACTTACCAAGCCAAAACACCGTCTACCCCACAAGACCAATCGATGGGCGTCGCCGCCGGCGTGAAGCTGATCTGCGAAAAAGCCGGCGTCTCCCCTTCCGATATCTCGCTGATCCTTCACGGTACCACTGTTGCAACGAACGCGGTCCTCGAAGGAAAAGGAGCACGCGTCGGCCTACTCGTCACCGAAGGCTTCGAATACACGTTGCACCTGGCGAAAGCGTGGACGCCGGGTCCGCTGTTCGGATGGATCGTGATGGATAAGCCCGATCCTTTGGCGTCGCTCGCCGATACACGTGGAATTCCCGAACGTGTGAACGCTCGCGGTGAGGTCATCCGACCGCTGGATGTCGCCAAATCAACCGCGTTAATTGACGACCTATGTTCGTCCGGTATCGAGGCGCTGACAATCTCGCTGATGCATGCCTACGCTAATCCCGAACACGAGCGACAGCTCCGCGAGATCGTCGCGAAACGCTACGCCGATATTCCCGTATCGCTTTCTTCCGACATCCTGCCGGAGTTCAGAGAATATGATCGCGCCATAACTACAGTCATGAACGACTACGTCCGGCCGATCATGAAGAAGTATCTCTCGCGCATCGAGGACCGGCTCAAGAACGAAGACGTCCGCGCAAGACTGCACATCGTTCGATCCGATGGCGGACTAATGAGCGCAAGCGCTGCCTCGGAGCGTCCGGTTCATACGGTCCTTTCGGGCCCAGCGGGTGGCGTGACTTCCACCGCCATGATTGCGCGGCGGACCGGCTTAAAAAAATTGCTCGCTTTCGACATGGGCGGAACGTCAACTGACGTTTCGGTTATTTTGGATGGCGAGCCGACGATCTCACGTTCGACCGAAGTCGGTTACTTTCCGGCCAAAGTCCCTACCCTTGACGTGCGCAGCGTCGGCGCCGGCGGCGGATCGATTGCGGAAGTCTCGGATCTGACCAAATCATTGCGGGTCGGCCCGCGCAGCGCCGGCGCCAATCCAGGCCCGGTCTCCTATGGCCAAGGCGGAACAGAGCCGACCGTGAGCGACGCCAACCTGGTCCTTGGCTATCTACCTCCGGTGCTTCTCGGCGGCGACATGACACTCGATGTCGTCGCCGCCAAAGCCGCCATTGCAAAGATTGGCCATGCCCTCGGCCTCTCGCCCGAAGACGGCGCCAAAGGCATTATCGACATCGCCAACGAGGTCATGTTAGGCGCGCTTCGTGTGATCACCGTCCAGCGCGGCCTTGACCCCCGCGATTTCGGGATCGTCGCCTTTGGCGGCGCCGGCCCGCTCCACGCCAACGCGTTAGCTGAATTGCTTGGCTGCTATCCGGTTCTTGTGCCGCCGAGCCCCGGAGTTCTGTCCGCGCTTGGCTTTCTTGAAGCGGAATTCAAGAACGAGTTCGTGCAAACCTTTATCCGATCCACCGTCGGCCTCGACTCGAAAGAAGTCTGGCGACGTTTTGCGGCTTTGAATGAAAAAGCGAAGACGTGGCTGGACGAGCAAGAAGTCAACGAAGTCGACCGAACAATTTCTTGCTCGCTGGACCTACGCTATGAGCAGCAAGGCTTCGAGGTGACCATCGAAGCTCCTGCCCCGCTCGTGGCAGCATCGGGATCGCTCGACGAAATACTCGACCGCTTCCACGATACGCATCAGCGGCTCTATGGTGTTCGCTTCCACGTTCCGGTCGAACTGGTCGCACTCCGCGTCGTTGCGACCGGGGCGACGCCCAAGGTTGACGAAGCGGTTCCCAGCGACAAACCGGCTGCGCTGGCGAGCGCGGTGATTGAAAACAGGCCCGGCTACTTCGATGGCGCCTGGGTCGACACTCCAAATTACGATCGGACCAAACTGGGGGTCGGCACAAAAATAAACGGCCCGGCGATCATTCGCCAATACGACACGACGACGGTCCTTCTGCCCAGACACACAGCCGTCGTCGATGGCCACGGCAACATTTCGATTTGGCCGACATCTAGAGGAAATTAAACGCCATGTCTGTTAAGGTCGATCCCATCACGCTCGACATTATCGAGAACGCGCTCAAGAACGCCCGCTTCGAGATGGACGGCGTCGTGGTCCGCATCTCGCTTTCGCCCGTCATCCGCGAGCAGCACGACGAATTTCCGATGATCTGCAACGAGCGCGGGCAAATGGTTGTCGGACAGTTCGGCTCCTACATCCCTGCCATCGTCCAGCAATTCAAAAATGATATCAACGACGGCGACATTTTCGTCTGGAACGATCCCTATGCTTGCAAGGGGTCCATCTCGCACAACAACGACTGGTGCGTGATGATGCCGATCTTTCACGACGGCGTCCTGGTCGGCTTCAGCTCCATCTTTGGTCACATGGTTGACGTCGGCGGTAAAGTGCCCGGTTCAATGCCGGCTGATGCGCGCACAATTTGGGAAGAAGGTCTGCGTATTCCGCCGGTTCGTATCTATGACAAGGGCGTCCTGAATAAGGGCGTCCTCGACATTATGCTCAATAATACGCGTACGCCCGACATGAACCGCGCCGACCTAATGGCCTTAATTGCGGGGTGTCGAACCGCCACGACGCGGGTACGCGAACTTTGCGACAGATTTGGCCGCGAGACTTACATGGCGGCGTGCGACATGCTGCTTACTCGCACCCGCGAAGCCATGAAAGTTTTGATCGAGAAATACATTTCAGAAGAGCCAGTCACATTTACCGACTACGTCGACGACGATGGCCTTGGCAACGGCCCGTTCAAAATGAAGCTCTCGATTTTTCGGCGCGGCGAGATGGCGGTGTTCGATTGGACCGGTACTGACCCGCAAGCCGAAGGCCCGATCAATTTTCATATCCATGAGGGGCTCTGCAAACTTTTTTTCGGCGTCTACATGATCATGGCCTTCGATCCGTCGGTACTTTTCAACGAGGGCTTCTACGATCTTTTCGAAGTGATCCTCCCGGAAGGCTCGTTGCTCAATCCGCGCTTTCCCGCAGCACTTTCGAACAGGCTCAACACCCATACTCGATTTTTTGACTGTCAGGCGGGAGCGCTTGGACAGCGCGCGCCGCACCTCTCGATGGCCGCGGGATATGGCACCAGTCCGCACTTTATTTTCACCGGTTACACAAAGGACAAAAAATACTTTCAGCTCATGGAGCTCCTATTCGGTGGCGTACCTGGACGTCCCCGCGGCGACGGTCTCGATGGCCACGCTTGGTGGCCGTTATTTAGTGCGACCCCGATCGAATATATCGAAAACTACTATCCAATTCTGGTCGAGAGCTACCGGCCCATCAAAGACTCTGGTGGTGCCGGACTACATCGCGGCGGAGCTGGAATTGAGAAAGTTTATCGGGTTTTGGAATCGGGCCGAGTATCGATCCATGACGACCGCGAAATCGTGCCGCCCTGGGGCATCAATGGCGGAATGTTCGGCGGAACTTCAAGCAAATGGCTGGTCAAGGCCGGCGGCGAAAGCCGTGAGCGGATCCCGTCGAAAATTGACAATCTCGCCGTCAAGTCCGGCGACCGCATCATATTCAAGACGGCCGGATCTGGGGGCTGGGGTGACCCGCTTGATCGCGATGCCGGCAAAGTCGCGCGCGACGTGCAATTTGATCTGGTTTCGACGGAAAAAGCGGCATCGGATTACGGCGTTGTGCTGAACGCCGACAAGACGGTGAATTTGGAGCTGACGCAAGCGCGCAGGAAATCGATGCGCGACGAACGCGGAGCGCCTGAGCCTTTCAATTTTGGCTACCAGCCGCCGGTACGAGAGGCCGCGGAGTAGGATTACTGGCTAACCTGCTTCTTCGCCATTTTTCGCGTAGAGAGCGATTCGGGAATCGTCTCGCGCCATATCAGCTCGCCCTTGATCGGCCGATCTATCCCGCGCTCGATCGGATGATAGGGATCGTCAAGGTGGAGTATTGCCAGGGTCTCCTCAACCATGCGATCGACCGGCTGACGCACCGTCGTAAGCCGGTATGAAGCGCGCGCGCCATCCGGAATATCGTCGAATCCAGCGACCATCAGATCGTCCGGAATGCGAAGACCAAGTTCATATCGCAGCACGTCCATCGCACCCATCGCCATTATGTCGTTGACACCAAAGAGCGCATTAGCGCGCCGCTTGCCGGCCGCGAAAAGCTTGCGCGTCGCCAGCACCGCTCCGTCGTAGGTCGAGCCACCTGCGATTTCCTCAATGTCTGCCCGCTTGATCCCCTCCTCCATCAGGCGTTCGACAAAACCGCGCACACGATCCTGGCTTGTGGTTCCGCGCGGGTCGCCGGTCAGCATCGCAAAGGTCCTAGCGCCCGCCGACAAGAAGGCTTCGGCAATTAGCCTTCCCCCACCGACATTGTCGCAGCGAACGCCTGAAGCATCGCTTGTCGGGATGTAACGATTAAACAGGACGATCGGTATTCCGCGCTCGTGGCAAATGGTAGTCATACGGGTTGACAACTGGGCTGACGTCAGAATCACTCCGTCGATCTGATATTGCAGCGCGTGCATAATCGCTTCATCGCTCTCGGCGCCGGGTTCAACGGTGAAAATCAAAACCTGCCTTCCGCAAGCCTGAAGCTTCATGCTGAATTCGTGCAGTGCCAGCACATAGAATGGATTCGCCAAATTCCCGAGGATCACCGCGACGATGTTCGTTCTTTTGGTCGTCAAGCTGCTGGCAATTGAATTCGGGACGTAATTGAGTTTCCGCGCCGCCGCTATCACCTTCTCACGGGTTTCCGTGGCGATGCTGGAGCCCGGCGTAAACGCGCGCGACACTGCGGACTGCGATACGCCGGCGAGCGCCGCGACATCGAATGAGGTTGTTCGGGAATTAACCCGCCTTGAGGCCATTAATTCTTGCGCATAGGACAACGCGCGGGTCCGATCAGCGCGGCTCCTTGAATCGACTTGTTTTGTTATCGATAGTTGCCCGAACTTCTCCAAGCATTCAACCGGATTAATGGTGCCGGCTCCGGTTGCAACAATACGAAACCCCTTCCGCACGCGATTGACTCGCACACTTGAATACGCAATTATTTGCATGCGTATTCACGCAGGGCGGCCTGTCTGTGTTAACCGCGAAGGGGATGGAAATGACCAGGGAAATCTTGCGAATCTCGTTCTTGGCAACCGCCGTGATTGCCGCGGGCACTTTGCCGGTGATGGCGGATGCAGCATCTGACGGCTTGGCAAAGGCGAAGCAGGAGCTTGCTGTTTACACGCAAAAGCCGGTGTTCAAGGCTCCGGGGGAGGCGTTTGATGCCAAGGCTTGCGCCAACGGTAAAAAGCAACTGTCGATTCCAAACTCGAGCACCAATCCGTTTCTGAAGGGTATTATCGATCGCGAGAAAAAGGCCGGCGCGGAAATCGGTCTCCAAGTCAAAGAATGGGAAAACCAAGGGCAACCCAGCCAATGGGTTCAGGGGATGGAGTTCGCTATCCGAGATAAGTACGACATTGTCGATCTGATTTCCGGCATCGATCCTTCCACGATCGAGCCGCAGGTTAAGGCCGCGAAAGACGCTGGCGTCAAAGTGATGACGTCGCATTTTTACGATCCGTCGGACAAGCAAAACCCGTTGGTTTCGAGCTCGCTGACCATTGGCTTTGGCGAGATCGGCACGATCCTCGCGAATTGGGCGTCCGTGACGACCGATGGCAAGGCGAATATCGCTCTAATCGTGTCGGACGAAGTCCCGCCGACCAAGCCGTTGGTCGCGGGCTTCAAGAGCAAACTCGCCGCAAATTGCCCGAACTGCAAGATCGTCCAAGAGATCAACGTCGGTGTCACCGAATGGGCCACCAAGATACAAGCTTCCGTTCAATCGGTGGTGCAGGCACATCCCGAAGTAAACGTCGTCATTCCGATCTACGATTCGATGTCGCAGTTCGTCGTCCCGGCGCTTCGGCTGACCGGCAAAACCGGCACACTGAAGGTCGGCACATTCAACGGAACACCATTCGTCCTCGACTACATTCAGCAAGGATCGGTGGACATGGACATCGGTGAGAGCCTCGACTGGATTGCCTATGCCACGGTCGACGGCCACGTGCGCGATCTTTGCGGCTTGAAATCGCCGGCGGCCCTGAATGTCCCATTCTATATCTTCGATAAGTCCAATGCGAAGGACGCGGGAGTACCGGCCGGTTACGACACGGGCTATGGCAACGCTTATATCTCCGGCTTCCACGAGGTATGGAAGCTTCACTAGGATGCATAATGTCGACGCTGTCGACGCCACTTAATCACGTTGTTTCAGGACCGGGGGCGGGTAAACCGCTCCCGGTTCTTCATGTAACCGACATCGCAAAGAGTTTCGGCGGCGCCAAAGCTCTCGCCGGGATTTCGTTTGAGGTTTTGCCTGGTGAAGTACACGGTCTTCTGGGAAAAAACGGCTCTGGCAAATCGACCCTCGTGAGAATCCTCGCCGGATTTCATGCCCCTGATCCCGGCGGTAAATTAAAGTTCAATGGCAAGACTGTTGATCTTCCTCTCAAGGCCGGTGACTTTCGACGGCTTGGCATGAGTTTCGTGCATCAAAATCTTGGTCTCGTCCCTTCCCTCACCGTTCTCGAAAATTTGCGTTTTGCGGATCTGACGACGAAACCCGCACCGTTCATAAATTGGCGTAGCGAACGTAAGGCGGCGATTGAAGCTCTCGGACGCTTTGACTTAGCGATTGATCCAGATGAACGCGTCGCTCGGCTATCGCCGGTCGAACGCGCGTTGCTTGCAATCGTTCGCGCCTTCGAGGAGATACGCGCGGAGTGCTCCGCAACCGGGAAGCCTGGTCTCGTACTTTTGGACGAACCTACCCCCTTTCTGCCGCGCGAGGGCGTCGAAAAGCTCTTTACGTTGATGCGATCAATCGCCTCGACAGGCTCCAGCGTCATATTTATTTCGCACGATATCGAAGAGGTGATGGCGATCACCGACCGCATCACGGTGTTGCGTGACGGCCTTGTCGCCGGGGAATTAACAACCGCCGGTGCAACGCACGGACAAGTCGTCGATCTCATCGTCGGTCGGACCTTGGCGAAACGAGCGACGCCTGCCTACGCAAAGCCGGTCGACACGGGCGAACCGTTCATCAGGGTTGAAAATCTCGCCGGTGGATCTCTGTGCGAGACGAGCTTCGCGGTTGGGCGAGGCGAAATTCTGGGATTAACGGGACTGATCGGCTCAGGCTATGAAGAGGCGCCATATCTGATCTTCGGCGCCAGGCCCGGTCGTTCTGGCATTCTGCATTTGACGGCCGACGCTAAGGCTGTCCCGATCGGACGCATGTCGCCCGATCGTGCGCTCGCGCTTGATTTCGCCCTTTTGCCCGGCGACAGGCAAAATGCGAGCGGCGTAGACAGCCTGTCGATCGCGGACAATATGCTCCTACCCGACGTAACTCGATTTTTCCGCGGTGGCTTTCTTCGGCCTGCTGCCATGATGCGGGAAGCCTACGCGCTAGGCGAGCGGTACGAGGTGCGGCCGAACACTCCACCCGCAAAACTCTCGACGTTATCCGGAGGCAACGCCCAAAAGGTTTTGATCGCCAGATGGATGAATCGTAATCCCAGATTGCTGCTCCTGGACGAACCGACACAGGGCGTCGACGTGGGCACACGCGTCCAAATCTATGCTGCGTTGAAGGCCGCAGCTTCCTCCGGAACGTCTGTTGTTTGTGCCAGTTCGGATGTCGAGCAACTTGCCGAGATCTGTGACCGCGTTCTGGTGTTTGCCAGAGGACAAATTTGCCGCGAGATTACCGGCCCGGAGCTGACCAAGGACGGCATCGCTGAAGCCTGCTACGCGTCGCTCGACGCCTCGGACGAAACCGGATCTCGTGCGGTTACCAATTGGCAATGACGGAAGCAGCAGACAAATCAACTATGGCACGGCGGACCGACTTTCGGTTTTGGCACTTCTTCGAACGCATCGCGTTGTTGGTCGTTTGGTTCGTTCTGATTGCGGTCTATGGCGCGGCAATGCCGCAGTCGTTCCTGACATGGGGCAATTTCGCGATCTTATTCGCGTCATACGCGCCCGCCGCGATGCTCGCGCTTGCCATCATCGTGCCACTGACAGCAGGCGATTATGACCTCTCCGTGGGTGCAACGCTGACGTTGTGCTCGGCAATCATTGGCGTACTCAACGTTTGGCACCACCTACCGATCCTACTAGTACTCGCCGTCGCCCTCGCGGTTGGAATTCTCGCCGGGTTGGTCAACGCGCTGTTTATCTTGTTCTTCAGGATACCTTCGCTCGTGGTGACACTGGGCACTACGTCAGTGATGACAGGCTTGGCCCAGTGGATTACCAACTCGTCAACAATTGGCGGCATCGACAATGCGCTGGTCATGGCCGTCGTCGGCGGCCGCTTCCTGGGCGTTCCTTATGCTTTTTACTACGCGTTGGGCGCCGCGATCTTGATGTGGTACGTGTTCGACTATACGCCCCTCGGCAGACGTCTTTTGTTTGTCGGTCGCGGCCGTGAGGTTGCACGGCTCAATGGTATCGCCGTGGACCGGGTGCGGCTAGGCGCGCTCATCGCTTCCGGCGTGTTATCGGCGGCCGCTGGAATTCTCTATGCGGGAGTTCTCGGGTCCGCCGATCCCTATTCGGGGCTGAATTTTCTGTTGCCGGCATTTGCTGCCGCTTTTCTCGGTGCAACGACGATCTTGCCCGGCCGCTTCAACCCCTGGGGGGTCATCGTCGCGGTCTATTTTCTTGCGACCGGCATCACCGGGCTCGCGATGCTCGGAATTCCGCTCTGGGTAACGAACGTGTTCAACGGCGGCGCCCTAATACTCGCCGTCACAGTATCCCAGCTAACCCGCGGGCGTGACGCGATCGAAATCGGCTAGACCGCACCGGACGTTGCCCTTTGGGGGATTGCTTATCGCGGCTATTTACGCCGGCGGCGGCAGGAACATGACTTCGTGTTTGGCCGACAGCGCCACGACGTCGGGCGGGTTCTGCTCTTTCATGCTGTGAATGGCCCAGAACAGGTCGTAGAGCTTGCGAGTCGGGGTCACCCAGAAGAAGCATTTGATGACTTGATCCGACTTGTTGAACAGTCCGTGGGGAATGTTCATCGGCAGCCGGATCACATCGCCGGCGGTCGCAACATAGTCGTGGCCTTCGAGCACGAGGTCCATCCGGCCCTCAAGCATATATATGAACTCGTCTTGGGTCGGATGTATGTGCGGCGGCACAAAAGTGCCCGGAGGAAAGGTGGCGTGCCAGGCAAACGAGTTTTCGCTCAACTGCTTCGGCACGTAGGTTTGACCAAGAATATTCCAGGAAATGCCGTCGATACCCGTACCAGCCTTGGTGACGCCTCCGGTCATTGCACTCATCTCACCCCTCGCTCAAAAGCGCTGTGCACACTGCGCGCCGCTATTCAAGCATGGGCGGCCACGAGCGCCAATGTTGACTTGCCGCGTTCGCTCGACAGCGTAAATTTGCCTCAGGCCCACGCCCACTATTAATCCGCCTGCCGTCCTTCCCAAGGCCACTGGTTTAAACCTAAACTATCGCCCAACTTTAAGGGAGCCGGATTATGGGCAAGCTAACAGTAAGTGTCGCAATCGCGGCCGCGCTGGGATGTTGTTGGGCGGCAGGTGCCCAGGCCGAGGACAATCTCAAAGTCGGCCTCATTACCACCCTGTCGGGACCGCCCGCTGTGCTTGGGCAGCAATTGCGCAACGGATTTTCGCTAGCGCTCAAGCAACTCGGCGGCAAGCTTGGCGGCCGTGAAACCGACCTCGTCGTCGCCGACGACGAACTTAAACCCGACGTCGCCGTGACCAAGGTCAAGGCTCTGCTCGACCGCGACAAGGTCGACTTCGTGGTCGGACCGATCTTTTCCAACATTCTCGGCGCAATCGAAAAACCGGTGACCGAAGCCGGCGTCTTTCTCATCAGCCCAAATGCCGGAACTTCGACCTTCGCCGGCAAAGAATGCAACCCGAACCTATTCGTCACCTCCTATCAGAACGACCAGGTGCACGAGGTGCTCGGTGAGTACGCCCAGTCTTCCGGCATGAAGAAAGTCATCATAATTGTGCCGAACTATCAGGCCGGCAAGGACGCCGCCGCCGGCTTCAAGCACAAGTTCACCGGCGAGGTGCTTGACGAAATGTACGTACCGCTTGGCCAACTCGACTATTCCGCCGAGCTGACCCGGATCGCCGCGGCAAGTCCAGACGCCGTCTTCGCCTTTCTACCCGGCGGCATGGGCGTGAATTTCGTCAAACAGTATCGGCAGGCCGGACTCGCCGACAAAATCCCGTTCCTCTCCGCATTCACCGTCGATGAATCGACGCTGCCGGCGCAGCAGGACGCCGCCCTCGGCATGTATAGCGGCGCCAATTGGGCGCCCAATCTTGATAACCCGCAGAACAAGGCGTTCGTCGACGCCTATCTGAAAGAGTACAACGCCGTGCCGGCGACCTACGCGTTTCAGGCCTACGACACCGCGCTCCTGATCGACAGCGCCGTTCGCGCCGTCAAAGGCAACGTCGCCGACAAGGATGCGTTGCGCGCGGCGCTGCAAAAGGCCGACTTCAGGTCGCTGCGCGGCGACTTCAAGTTCAACACCAACCATTACCCGATTCAGAACTTCTACCTGGCCAAGGTCGCCAAACGTCCTGACGGAAAATATGAGACCGAGATTGTCAAGACGGTGTTCTCCAAATACGGCGACTCTTACGCCAAAGATTGTCCGATGAAGTGACGGACGGCGCGGATGATCCTCCGCTCCGTCGCGCTTCGCGGGGCGGATGAAAAATGTCGAGCACGCTGTTTCTGGTCCAGGTCCTCAACGGACTCCAGTTCGGCGTTCTTCTATTTCTCATCGCGGCGGGATTGACGCTCGTCTTTGGCGTGATGGACTTCATCAATCTCGCACACGGCGTCCAATATATGCTCGGCGCCTATCTCGCCGTGGCGTTTTATGGCGTGTTCGATAATTTTCTGGTAGCGCTGGTGCTGGCACTGCTCGCGGCGCTCGCCTTCGGGCTCCTCCTGGAATTTCTCGTCTTCCGCCATCTCTATGCGCGCGACCATCTCGACCAGGTGATTGCCACGTTCGGCATCATCCTGTTTCTCAATCACGCTGTGCGTTTGGTTTGGGGCGCGGCGCCGCTCACGCTGCCGGTGCCGGAATTTTTTACCGGCTCCATCAGCCTGATGGCGGGGCTGCACTATCCGGTTTGGCGGCTCGTCATCATCGCCGCGGGGCTTGGCGTCGCCGCCCTGCTCTACCTCCTGGTATCGTTTACCAGGATCGGCATGCTGGTGCGTGCCGGCTCGACCAACGCCGCAATGGTCTCGGCGCTCGGCGTCAACATCGAGCGGCTTTTCATGTTCGTCTTCGGCTTCGGCAGTATGCTTGCCGGCTTTGCCGGCATCATGATCGCGCCAATCATTTCGGTCGAACCCGGCATGGGGACCAACATCCTCATTCTCGCGTTCGTAGTGATTGTTATCGGAGGCATCGGCTCAATTCGGGGTGCGTTCGTCGCAGCGTTGCTGATCGGCCTGGTCGATACGTTGGGGCGTTCGTTTTCGGTCGATATTCTGCGTCTCTTCATGGCGCCCTCGCCGGCGCGTATGGTCGGCCCGGCACTGGCCTCGATGCTGATCTATGTGCTGATGGCGATTGTACTCTACGTGCGGCCGTCCGGGCTATTTCCAGCGAGAGGCCGCTGATGGCGAGCACGCTCGCTGCCGAGGCGGCCGATCCCGAACCACCCCGTACGCGCCGGATCATTCTGCCCGCGGCAATCTTTCTGATCTTGGCGCTCCTGCCGATAGCCGCCGCACTGACCCACCAACGATACCTCGTCGATCTTGCGACCCGCGTCATGGTGTATGCGGTCGCCGCGGTCGCGCTCGATCTTTTGGTCGGTTGCGGCGGACTGATTTCCTTTGGCCATGCCGCATTCATCGGGATCGGCGCCTATGCCGTCGGCATTTTGTCCGCTCACGGCATCGGCGACGCGCTGGTCGCCCTGCCAACGGCGATTATCGCAGCCATGCTGTTCGCCTGGCTGACCGGCATTGTTTGTCTGCGCACCAAAGGCGTCTATTTCATCATGATCACGCTCGCTTTCGGACAGATGATCTTTTTCGTCGCCACATCGCTTGCGCCCTATGGCGGCGACAACGGACTGACGATCGCCGCGCGCAATACCATCGCCGGCGTGGCGTTACTGAAAAGCGATCGCGCGTTTTATTACTTCACGCTTATTTGCCTGCTCGCGACTTATCTGTTTTGCCGCGCGCTCGTCGCCTCGCGCTTCGGCCGCGTGCTACGTGGCGGCAAGGAGAACACGACGCGGATGGCGACCATCGGCTTCACCATTCGTCGCTTTCAGCTCGTCGCCTACATCATCACCGGTGGCCTCGGCGGCTTGTCCGGATTTCTGCTTGCCAACTCGGCTGAATTTGTGAGCCCGGCCTATATGTCGTGGCAGCAATCCGGCGAATTGATTGTAATGGTCATTCTAGGCGGGCTTGGCACGCTCCATGGCGCGATTATCGGCACCGCCGTCTATCTCGTCGTCGAGGAATGGCTCTCCGGCATCACCGAAAACTGGCAGGTGATATTCGGGCCGCTTCTTGTCTTGGCCGTGCTGTTCGCGCGCGGTGGCCTTCTGGGTGTGGGCGCGAAGCTGCGACGGCATCTTGCCGAGGGCGACGGCAATGGCTGAACCGCATCTGCACTTGCAGGGTTTGTGCAAGAGTTTCGGCAGCCTGGTCGTGACCGACGACGTCACGCTCGACGTCCATGCCGGCGAAATGCATGCGCTGATCGGCCCGAACGGCGCCGGTAAGACGACGCTGATCAACCAAATGTCCGGGTTGATTGCGCCTGACGCCGGCACGGTCCTTTTTGCCGGCGATGACATCACCGCGCTGCCGCCGGAAACCCGGGCGTTGCGCGGCATGTCGCGGACCTTCCAAATCAGTTCGATCCTGCCCGGCTTTGCGGTGGTGGAGAACGTCGCGCTCGCGGTGCAGGCGCGAACTGGATCGAGCTTCCGCTTTTTCGGCGACGCCGCCGACGAACCCGCGCTAAACATTCCCGCCATGGCCGCGCTCGAAACGGCCGGCATCGTCGACCGCGCGAACGCGCGCGCCGGCGAGCTTTCCCACGGCGAGAAGCGGGCGCTCGAACTCGCGATCGCGCTTGCCATGCAGCCGCAGCTCCTTTTGCTCGACGAACCGATGGCCGGAATCGGTCGCGATGAAACCGAGCGCTTAGTGAATTTGTTGCTCCGGCTCAAAGGACAATTGACCATGGTCTTGGTCGAGCACGACATGGCCGCGGTGTTCGCGCTGGCCGACCGCATCTCGGTTCTGATCCGAGGCCGGCTGCTTACTACCGGTTCGCCCGCGCAAGTGCGCGCCGACCCGCAGGTCGTCACTGCTTATCTCGGCGAGCAAATGGAGTGAAGCCGGAGTGCTGACGGTCGAGAAATTGCAAGCCGCTTATGGCGCAGCGCGCGTGCTGTTCGACGTCAGCTTGAGCGTCGGCGAAGGTGAAATGGTCACGCTCCTTGGCCGCAACGGCATGGGCAAGACCACGACGATCTCCGCCATCATGGGTCTGCTGCGTGTCAGCGGCGGAAGCATCATGTTCGGCGATGCGCGGCTGAACGGCTTGCCGCCCTACCGCGTCGCCCAGGCCGGGTTAGGTCTCGTGCCCGAGGGTCGGCATATTTTCCCGACGCTCAATGTCGAGGAAAACCTGATTGCGACTGCTGCCGCGCGCTTCGGACAGCCGCGCTGGCGCCTCGACGATATCTATCGGCTGTTCCCAGTCCTGGCCGAGCGGCGCCGCAACATGGGCAACGAACTTTCCGGGGGCGAGCAACAAATGCTTGCGATCGGCCGCAGCCTGATGACCAACCCAAAGCTTCTCATTCTCGACGAAGCAACCGAAGGTTTGGCGCCACTGATCCGCAACGAAATCTGGGCGAGCCTCAAGCGGCTCAAAGCCGAGGGCCAAGCGATCCTGCTTGTCGATAAACATATCGACGCGCTGATGAAGCTCGCCGACCGCCATGTGGTGATCGAAAAGGGTTTTACCGTCTGGTCAGGCTCATCGGCGGCGCTGGCCGCCGATCCGACCGTGCGCCAGCGTTATTTGCAGGTGTGAAACTGCCGCGTCCTCGCCGACGTCGGCGGCTAATCTGGAACGACCGCCGTGGTCTCGATCTCGAGCCTTGCCTCCGGCTCGACCAACCGCGTTACCGCAACCAGCGCCATGGTCGGATAATGGTCGCCCATTGCTTCGCGGTAAACACCGCCGAGGGCCGGCCGTGCTTTGAGATATTCGTCCATGTCGCGGACGTACCAAGTCATCCGCACAATGTGCCGCGGCGCGGCGCCGCCTTCGGCGAGAACCGCGGCAATGTTTCGAAGAACCTGACGCGTCTGGCCGACAAAGTCCGGCGGAAATCGGCCATGCTCATCCCAGCCGACCAAGCCGCCGATGAACAAGAGCTCGCCGCGCGCCTTGATGCCGTTCGCATACCCTTTCGGCCGCGGCCAACCGGAGGGCTGCAAAATCTCGTTTTGCCCCGGGCGCGCGGGCAAAACGTCGATCGGGCTATCTGACAATTGCGGCTCCTATGAAATTGATTCCGAAAACAAAAAACGGCGGTTTGCCAACTTCATCCAGCAACGCTCAAGACGCAAGTCTGCTGGCGTTCGAATCGGCGGCACGCCGCCGCAATTCGAAGCGCTGCAGCTTGCCGGTCTCGGTCCGCGGGAGTTTCGAAACGTACTCGATGGCGCGAGGGTATTTATAGGGCGCGACCGTTGCCTTGACGAAATCCTGCAAGGTCCGCGTGAGCGCCGCATCTCCGCTAAATCCCTCTTTCAATACGACATAGGCTTTCACGATCTGACCTCTTTCCGCGTCGGGCGCACCCACCGCGCCGCACTCGGCAATGGCCGGATGGGTCAGCAGCACCGCCTCTACCTCGGGACCTGCAATGTTGTATCCCGCCGAAATGATCATATCGTCCGAGCGCGCCTGATAGTGGAAATAGCCGTCGGCATCCTTGACATAAGTGTCACCGGTGAAGTTCCAGCCATGCTGCACGTATTCAGCCTGGCGTTGGTCGCCAAGATAGCGGCAACCGGTCGGACCGCGCACGGCAAGGCGCCCGGCCGTGCCAGCCGGAAGTTCGCGGCCGGCCGCGTCGACAATTCGCGCCTCATATCCCGGAACCGGCTTACCGGTCGCGCCCGGCCGCATCTCCTCCTCGGGAGAGCCGATGAACACATGCAGCATTTCGGTCGAGCCGAGCCCGTCGATGATACGAATTCCGGTTGCCTCTTGCCAGGCCACGAACGTAGCCGCCGGCAATGTCTCCCCGGCCGAAACGCTCTTCCGCAGCGAACCGAGATTGTGATTGGCGATTTTGCCGAGCATGCTGCGGTAAGCGGTCGGCGCGGTGAAACAAATCGTAGCGCCGAAACTTTCGATCGCCGGCAGCAAATCGTCCGGCGAGGCCTTCTCCAACAGAATCGCCGCGGCGCCGACGCGCAGCGGAAACAGCACCAGACCGCCGAGGCCAAAGGTGAACGCAATCGGCGGCGAACCGATGAAGCGATCGTTGCGATCGGCACGCAATACGAATTTACCAAAACTATCGCAGATGGCGACCATGTCGCGGTGGTAATGCATCGTGCCTTTTGGCACGCCGGTCGTTCCCGAAGTAAAAGCAATCAGGCAGACGTCATCGCTCGCAGTGTCGCAGGCCTGGAAATGCTCGTAGCCGGGCTTGTTCATGAGGCTTTCGAGATTTCCTTCGCTGTTGCCGCCCCAATAGATGACGCGGCGAAGCTCAGGAGCGAGCGCTTTCGCCTTTTCCATTTCATCGGCGAGCCGGACATCGCACAGCGCAACGCCGATCTCGGCTTTGGTGAGCGGGAATGCGATTTCCTTGGCGCGCAGCAGCGGCATGGTCGCGATGACGACACCGCCGGCCTTGATGACGGCGAAATACGCAGCCACCATCATCGGGCTATTGGGACCGCGCAGCAGCACGCGCTGTCCAGGCACCAAGCCAAGATCGCGCGTCAGCACGTTGGCAATGCGATTAACCCGCTCGGCGAGGTCCGCGTAGCTGAGGCGCTCACCCGGCGCGATCAAACACTCCCGCGCGCCGTTGCCGGAGGCAACCCAATCGTCGACGAAGGCGGCAACGCAATTCAGTCGCTCCGGATAATGCAGCTCCGGCAGTTTGAACAAAAAGTCCGGCATTTGCTCGGCCGGCGGCAGATGGTCGCGCGCAAACGTGTCGATATGGGCGGAGCGGTTCATGGCCGATTACTTGTCTTATTCCGCAATCCAATATCCATCCGCTCAGTCGCCCTCAAACACCGGCTTGCGCTTATCGGCAAAGGCGCGAAAGGCGCGGGTGAAGTCTTGCGTTTCCATGCAGAGTGCCTGCGCCACGGCTTCGGCTTCGATCGCCGTCTCGACCGACATCGCCCACTCCATTTCCAGCATGCGCTTGGTCATGGCGTTGCCGAATGTCGGCCCGGCGGCAAGCTCGGCGGCGAGTTTTTGCGCATCGGCCAGCACTTTGTCGGGCGCGGACAGCCGGTTGAAAAAGCCCCAGCGCTCGGCCTCCTCGCCGCCCATCGAGCGACCGGTGAACAAGAGTTCGGCGGCACGGCCCTGGCCGACAATCCGCGGCAGGATCGCACAAGCGCCCATATCGCAGCCGCCAAGCCCGACGCGATTGAACAAGAACGCAACCTTGGCGGTCGACGTGCCGATGCGGATGTCTGACGCCATCGCCATGATTGCGCCCGCGCCGGCGCAGACGCCGTCGATGGCGGCAATGATCGGCTGCGGCGCCGCGCGCATCGCCTTGACCAGCTCGCCGGTCATGCGGGTGAAGTCGAGGAGACCGCTCGCATTCATTTCCGTCAACGGCTTGATGATCTCGAACACGTCGCCGCCCGAGCAGAAATTGCCGCCGGCTCCGGTGACGACGATCGCCTTCACACTTTTGTCGCGCGCCGTCGCACGAAAGATATTGCCCAGCTCCGCATAACTCTCGAAGGTCAGCGGGTTCTTTCGCTCCGGACGGTTAAGGGTAATGACTGCAACCGCGTCGGCGACGGCAAGAAGGACATGCTGCGCCGCGTAGGTTTTGATCGGCAACGCTACGGGGTTGGCGCTCGTCATCGCGGCTGTGCTCCGGCGACAGCGGCGCGCGCCGAAGTCTTGGCTTTTGCCAGAAGCCGCATCAAGGTCTCGACGTCGGTCGGCGCGAGTTCTGAAAATATTTCCGCGATCCAGCCTTCATGCGCCCGCGCCATGGCGCGAAACACGCGCCGGCCTTCGGCTGTCAGGCTGACGATTTGTGCGCGCCGGTCGCTACGCGATTGCCGCCGGTCGAGCAGTCCGAGCGCCACCAGCCGCTCGGAGAGTCCGGTGACGTTGCCATTAGACACCATCATGCGCCGCGACAGCTCACCCAATGTCATTCCGCCCGGCGCCTTATCAAGTTGCGCCATGAGATCGAAACGCGGCAGCGTGACGTTGAATTCCTGGCGCAACCGGCGGCGAACTTCGCCTTCGATCAAAGTTGCGCACGTCAAAAGCCGCAGCCAAAGCCGCAACTCGCTTTCGTGATCAGCTGGACGCTCGATAACTTTTGTTTCCGCGTCCAGCGGAACGCTCGTTGTTTCCTGCACGCGACGCCTCTAATATTCGGACGGGATCGCATCGTGCGGTCGAGTCGTGAAACGCAAGAATGGAAACATTTTAAGGTTGAAATTTATAGGCTTCAAGTACTTTCAGCCAGATAAATCAAATCTTTAACCGACCATCACCTCGCCGCCAGCGATCGCGATGGCTTGACCCGTGATGGACCGCGCCGCCGGCGAGGCAAGCCAGAGCACGGTTTCAGCGACCTCTTGCGGCGTGATCACCCTGCCCTGCGGATTCGATGAGGCGAGCGTTGCACGCGCTTCGTCGACGCTACGCTTGGTCTTGGCGACAATGTTGGCAACCGCCTGCTCGAACATGGGCGTTTCGGTATAGCCGGGGCAAACCGCATTGACGGTTATTCCGGTGCGGGCAAATTCCAGCGCAAGGCTGCGCGTCAGCCCGATGACGCCGTGCTTGGCGGCGACATAGGCCGATACGTAAGCGTAGCCGACTAATCCGGCCGTCGAGGCGACGTTGACCACGCGCCCGGCGCGCTTGTCGATCATGTCGGGCACGATCTCTTTGGTTACGAGATACGCGCCGGTAAGATTGACTGCGAGAACCTTGTTCCACGTCGCCAAGTCGGTCTTCACAAACGGCGTGCTCGGCGCTTCGCCGGCGTTATTCACCAGTACATCGATCGGGCCGAACTCGCGCCGCGCGGCGGCGACGCCCGCCCGCACTTTATCCGCGTCGGTGACATCGAAGTCGGCAACGGCATGCGCGCGGTCCGCCCCGAGCGAAGCTTGCAACGCGGTCAGCGGATCGCCGCGTCGGGCGGCCAAGCTGACACGTCCGCCCGCTTTCGCGCAGGCCGTCGCGATCGCCGCGCCTATTCCGGTGCCGGCGCCAGTGATGAGGACGTGGCGGTTGTCGAGCGAATAGTCAGCCACGCGCCGGCTCCGTTTCAATTCGGCCGCGGAATAGCGGCACGCGCCAGGTTGGCTTCGTATTGCACCTTCGCGGACAGATATTGCTTCGGCCAGGCGATCGACTTGACGCCAATCTTCGCCGCCTCGTGCAGGATCCAGGCGGTATCGGCGAGATGCGGCCGGGCGATGGCGCAAAGGTCCGCGCGCCCAGCGGCAATGATCGAATTGGCATGATCGGCTTCCGAGATCGCGCCGACTGCCACCGTTGCAATTCCCACCTCGTTGCGGAGCTTGTCCGCGAACGGGGTCTGGAATAGACGGCCGTAGACCGGCTTCTCCTCCTTCGACACCTGGCCGGAAGAGCAATCGACCAGATCGGCGCCGGCATCCTTAAACATTTTGGCGTAGATCGCGGCGTCGACGGGCGTGTTGCCGCCTTCGGTCCAGTCATGACACGACAGCCGGACGGAGATCGGTTTGTCCTGCGGCCATACTTCGCGGATGGCACGGAACACTTCGAGCGGATAGCGCGCGTTGTTTTCGTGCGAGCCGCCGTACTCGTCGGTGCGATGGTTGGTCAACGGCGAAAGAAAGCTCGACAGCAAATATCCGTGGGCACAGTGGAGTTCGAGGATATCGAAGCCGACCTCGATCGCGCGCTTTGTCGCGGCGACGAAGTCCGCCTTGACGCGCTCCATGTCATCAAGCGTCATGGCGCGCGGCACCTGGCTAGTCGCCATGTAAGGCAGCTCTGACGCGGAGATCAACGGCCAGTTGCCGTCCAGGAGCGGCTGATCGATGCCTTCCCACGCCACGCGTGTCGAGCCTTTGCGGCCGGCATGGCCGAGTTGCAAGCCGAATTTTGCCGCTGTCGTGCCGTGGACGAAATCGACGATCCGTTTCCACGCCACCGTCTGCTCGTCGTTCCACAGCCCGAGGCAACCAGGGGTGATGCGTGCGTCCGGCGACACGCAGGTCATCTCGCCGAAAATCAGGCCCGCACCGCCGAGCGCGCGACTGCCGAAGTGTACGAGATGGAAGTCATTCGGAACTCCGTCGTTCGCCGAATACATCGCCATCGGCGACATGACGATGCGATTGGCAAGGCTCAGCCCACGCACCCGGTACGGCGTGAACATCGGCGGGACCGGCGGCCCCTCGGGATCGATATTGATGCCGGCGCGCGCCGCGAACCAGCGTTCGTAGCCCTCCAGCCATTCCCGATCCCGCAGCCGCAAGTTCTCGTGACTGATGCGCTGCGAGCGCGTTAGCAGCGAGTACATGAACTGTTCCGGCTCAAGCGTGTCGGCATAACGGCTGCCGACGACTTCAAACCATTCCATGGCGTTGCGCGCCGCGTTCTGAATCCGCGCCACGTCGACGGCGCGCACCTCCTCATAGGCATCGAGCACGGCCGGAATTCTGTCCGGCGTGTCGCCAATCTTTTTGAACTGCCTGGTCAGCTCAATGGCGTCTTCCAGCGCGAGCTTGGTGCCGGAGCCTATGGCGAAATGCGCAGTGTGCGCGGCGTCGCCCATCAACACGACGTGGCCTTGCCCGTTGAAGTGGCTCCACTTGCCGCAGGTCAGCCGCGCGAAATTCAGCCAAGCCGAGCCGCGCAGATGCCGGGAGTTGCTTATCAGCTTGGCGCCATCCAAGACTTCGGCAAACAGATTCTCGCAGAACGCGATGGAAGTGGCTTCGTCGGCCTGGTCGAGACCGTGCGCTTTGAAAATATCTTCCGTGGTTTCGATGATGAAAGTCGACGTGCTTTGATCGAATTTGTAGATGTGCGCCTGGAACCAGCCGTGCTCGGTGCGGCGAAAATCGAAGGTAAAGGCATCAAACAGCTTGTCGGTACCGAGCCAAATGAAACGATTCGGCCGCACGATCAGGTCGGGCTTGAAGAACTCCTTATACCGGTTGCGTATCTTTGAATTCACGCCGTCCGAGGCGATGATCAGATCGGCGTCGGGAAATTCGAGATCGGAATCGACTTCACGTTCGAAGACGAGTTCGACGCCCAGCGCTTCGCAACGTGACTGCAAGATATTCAGAAGCTTCTTGCGGCCGATGCCGACAAAGCCGTGGCCGGTAGTGCGCATGCGCCGGCCTTTGATCAAAACCTCGATATCGTCCCAATGATTGAATGCGCTTTCGATTTCATCGGCGGTAGCGGCATCCCAGGCACGCATATTGTCCATGGTAGCGTCGGAAAATACGACGCCCCAACCGAAGGTGTCGTAGGGCCGATTGCGCTCGACGACAGTGACCCGGTGCGCCGGATTCTCTTTCTTCATCAAGAGGCCGAAATAGAGCCCGGCAGGGCCTCCGCCGACGCAGACAATGCGCATTTGCCTCTCCGCTTTTTACGGCAAAAATAATGCGGATTTCCGAACCGCCGCACTAGCCGCAAACGCCATATATAAACGCACGCCCACGTTGCCTACGGCCGACCCGCAAGTCGCCATAAGCCTCACGCTTAACACCCATCTGCTGCCGTCGCCATCGGCAAACGCGATGTGTTAAGACCCTCCCCCACTATGCCGTTCCGGCGCGTTATAAACGGTTGAACGCAACAATTACCGTGCAATCCCGACATTGAAAGCCGCGACATGACCGATATCATCGATGCCCACCACCACATCTGGCGCCGTCGCGACCTGCCATGGCTCGATGGCCCGATGCAGCCCCGCATCTTCGGACCCTACGAGCCGATCCGGCGCGATTATCCGATCAGCGAGTTCCTCGACGACCTCACTGGCAGCGGCGTTGTCCAATCCGTTTACGTGCAAGCGAACTGGGCGAAACCAGCCTTTGAGGATGAGGTCGCCTACGTGCAGAACGCGGCGGACGAGACCGGCTTTCCCCAAGGGATTGTCGGTTACGCGGATTTCCTCGCCGACGACGCCCGTCCACAATTCGACCGGCTGAAGAAATATCGCGGCATGCGCGGCTTGCGCATGCAACTGCACTGGCACAAAAACCCGCAATATCGTTTCGCCGCAGAGCCAAACCTTGCCGGCAATCCGGCATTGCAGCGCAATATCGCGCGTCTTGCCGACTATGACTGGAGCTTCGACCTGCAGGTCTTTGCCGGTCAGATGAATGGCGCGGCCGAGCTCGCCGCCAGCGCGCCGAAGGTCACGTTTATCCTACAGCACGCCGGCATGTTGGAGGACACGTCTGAAGAAGGTTGGCAGGTGTGGCGTGATGGAATGAAGCGACTCGCCGCAGCTCCGAATGTCGTGACCAAGCTTTCAGCGCTCGGGACTTTCATCCACAGGAACGATCCGGAGCATATCGCAGCCATTGTGCGCGAAACGCTCCAGATATTTGGTCCCGAGCGTTCCATGTTCGGCTCGAATTTTCCCGTTGAGAAATTGTGGACCAATTACTCAGACTTGGTCGCGGCTCACCGTAATGCGCTTGCACAGTTGGGTGAGACAACGAGCCGTGCCGTGCTCCACGATACGGCGAAGAGGGTTTATCGGCTTTGACCCTCGAAACGGTCACGCCTTCAGCAAGCGCGCCGCCCAGTCAGTCTTCGACGGGCTTTCGTCGCTCCCTCGGCGACACGCTTGCGCAACTGGCCGCTCATTTGCAGCGGCCAGGCGTCGTCCCTGTATTGATTATTCTGTTGTGGGCTTGCGCCACGCTTCCCAACCTGACGGTGCGCTCGTTCATCTACGAAGAAGGCACCAACGCCGAAATCGCCAAAGATGTGCTCGCCCACGGCCATTTTCTGCAGCCGATCGTCTACGGGGTCCTCTGGCACGACAAGCCTTCGCTCTTGAGTTGGCTGATTGCTGGCGCGGCGCTCGTCACCGGTGGCGTCAACGAATGGTCGGCCCGGCTTCCGGTGATGCTCTCGGTGCTGATCACCGCACTCCTCGTGCACCGGGTCACCCGCCGTTACGCCAGTCCGGCGGCCTCATTGTTCGCTGCTCTTTCATTTTTGTTCTGTCCGCTGCTCTTGCAGAAATTGACGGTGTCCGAGCCGGACACCATCCTCACTCTTCTGTCGTTCGCCGCGTTGGTGGTTTGGTGGGACGGCACGGCTCTGGGCAAGGTGGCGTTGTGGCGTTGGTGCGCTTGCGGGCTTCTGCTCGCCGCGCTCGCGTTGGTGAAAGGACCGCAGCCCGCCGCCTTCTTCGGTTTGGGAACGGCGGCCTATTTACTACTTGAGCGCCGATGGCGCGACGCGCCCGGCTGGGTACTGTGCATGATCTTGCCCGCGGCGGCTTTCGCCGGCTGGATCGCCGCGGTTTATCAGCCAGGGTACGAAGACACGTGGCTCGGTTACGGCAGGTTCCTGTACCGGCCGGCGTTTCTCGATTATCTCGCGCGGAACACCCGCAATACCGGCAGTCTTTTTATCGAGCTCCTGCCGGCGTCCGTCATGATGCTGTTCATTCCCTGGCCGTGGAAACGATCCGTCGATCCGCGTAGCGTGCCCGCGATCGTCGCACCATTCGTGCTCTATTCGGGTGTTTGCACGGCGATATTGGTGCTGTGGCCTGGCTTCACCTCGCGTTACGCCATGCCGATAGCGCCATCGATTGCCGTTCTTGGCGGCATCGGCTGGGACGCAATGGGCAATTCGCGTTATGCGGTGGCGCGGCGCATTATGGCGATCGTGCTGTCTCTGTTGGTCGTGTACCAAGTGCTGCTCGTCGTCGTGATCATGCCGCTGTTCGCGGATCGCTTCGGCGAAACACGTCTTGCCGGTGAAGCCATCGGGCGAACAATCCGTGCTGCGCCGGCTCCGGCCTACGGCGTGTGGCTCGACACTGACGTTCTGTTCTACGCGAAAATCCCGTTGCAGCGCCTGGAAATGAGCGGCCTTGGCGCTATCTCGCCACCGGCGTGGCTAGTGATACCGGCGCCCGATCTCGCACTGTTCGGCAATCTGAGGCCCGACCTGAAAGCGAACGTCGCGATTGGTCCGTTGACCGAGAAGCAACTGACCGCTGCGCGGATTGAATGGAGATAAACCGCAAAACCGAGGCGCCGGCGCAGCCGCGAAGCGGGCGACCGCATTCGGCCTTCCAGCGGCTTCCAAAACTGCCTACCATCCCGGCAAATAACAGGGCGCGCTGCGATCACGGCGCGCAACGTCAAAAACTTCGCGGGGAGGAAAGGTCATGCGCGAGGCCGAAAGAGGCACGACCATAGCCACGATCGGCGACATCACCCGCCATCATGCCCGCACTCGACCGGACCGCACCGCCATCCATTACGAGGGCCGGGACACGACATTTGGCGAGCTTGACCGCAGCGCCAACCAGGTCGCGAACGGCTTGGTCGCGGAGGGATTAAAGCCGCAAGCGCGCATCGCGATCCTGTCCAAAAACGCACCGGCTTTTTTTCATCTTTGGTTCGGCGGGGCGAAAGTGGACGCGGTTCTGGTGCCGGTCAATTTCCGGCTTGCGCCTGCCGAAGCAGCTTTCGTCATCGATGATGCCGGCGCCGAGCTTTTGTTTGTCGGCGCCGACTTCTATTCTCTGGTCGAAAAAGTGCAGCACGATCTGAAATCGGTTCGCCGCATCATCGCGCTCGACGGCGGACACACTTCCTGGACGGACTACACACAATGGCTCGGGGCGCAGCCTGCGCGTGACCCGGCGCTGCCGATTGCGGCCGAAAACTGCGCCATTCAGATGTACACCAGCGGCACCACCGGCCATCCCAAGGGCGCGCAGCTCAGCCACACGGGACTGCTCTATCTGACCGGTGTCGCGCTTTCGTCTTTCGGCGCCTGGCACGAAAACGACGTCAATCTCGTCTGCATGCCGTTGTTCCATATCGGCGGCAGCGGCTGGGCGCTGATCGGGTTGTATCGCGGCGTCCCGACGGTGCTGCTCCGCGACGCCGACCCCGCCGTCATTCTCCGCGTCATACCGGAGCAAAAAATAACCAAAGCATTTGTCGTACCGGCATTGCTTCTTTTCTTGTTGCAAAATCCGCAATGCGCCAAAACCGATTTTTCTTCGCTTGAATTGATCGTTTATGGCGCGTCGCCTGCGCCGGTCGATCTGGTGCGCAACTCGCGCAAGGCCTTGGGTTGCGAGCTGGCACAAGTTTACGGATTGACCGAAACTACCGGCGCCATCACCTACCTGCCGCCTGAGGATCACAGCGGGGATCGCGCCGAGCGCCTGAAATCGTGCGGCAAGCCGATGCCAGGCATTGAAATGCGCGTGGTCGACCAGGCTGGCAAGGACGTGGCCGTCGGCGATGTCGGCGAAATCGTCACCCGGTCGCCGCAGACAATGCTGGGCTATTGGAACCGGCCCGAGGAGACCAACCGCGCTATCCGCAACGCCTGGTTCTTCACCGGCGATGCCGGTTATCTCGACGCCGACGGCTACATCTATATTTACGACCGGGTGAAAGACATGATCATCTCGGGCGGCGAGAATATTTATCCCGCCGAAGTCGAGAACGCGCTGTTCGGCAATCCGGCGGTCGCTGACGTTGCGGTGATCGGCGTTCCCGACGATAAATGGGGCGAGGCGGTCAAAGCCATCGTCGTCAAGCGGCCAGGTGCCGAGGCGAACTCAGAGGAGTTGATCGGCTTCGCGCGGGAGCGCATCGCCCATTACAAGGCGCCGCGCACAGTCGATTTTGTCGACGCGCTCCCGCGCACGCCGACCGGCAAGATTCTCAAGCGCGAGCTGCGCAAGCCGTTCTGGGCCGAGCGCGAGCGGCAAGTCTAACATCGACGACACGGCGGACGCAAAAATCGGGAGGTGATGTTGGGACTGGAATTCGGAGTTTTCGATCATCTCGACGATAACGGAATACCGCTCGCCGAATTATTCGAGACGCGGCTGAAGTTGACCGAGCAATACGACAGCGCAGGTTTCCGCTCCTATCACATTGCCGAACATCACTCGACGCCGCTCGGCCTGGCGCCCTCGCCGAGCGTGTTTCTCGCCGCCGTGGCGCAACGGACGACGCGACTGCGCCTTGGCCCGTTGCTTTATGTCACGCCGATGTACCATCCGCTTCGCGTCGCCGAGGAAGTGGTCATGCTCGACCACATGAGTCGCGGCCGACTAGAGCTGGGACTTGGCCGCGGCGCCTCGCCGATCGAGATCGCGGGCTTCGACGTCGATCCGGCGAAGGCTCCGGCCATGAACCGCGAGGCGACTGAGCTCATTCTGAAAGCGTTAACTTCGGATGTGGTGAACCACGAGGGACAATTCTACCGATGCAAGAACGTTCGCATCGAAGCCAAGCCGCTGCAGAAGCCCTACCCGCCGCTCTGGTTCGCGCCGAGCGAACCCTCGCGCGCCGCCGATGCCGCGCGGTTGAAAGGCCACATCGTGACCCTCATCCCCGATGCCGGAGTGAAAGCGGTAGCCGACGCTTATCGCGCGGAATGGAAGGTGCAGGGCGGCAACGAAGTCGACATCCCACGTATTGGCGTTTTCCGTCACGTCGTCGTGGCGGCGACCGAGGACAAAGCGCGCGGAGCCATGCGTTCTGCGTATCGGCAATGGCGGCACCACATGGCGTTCTTGTGGGAATGGGGTGGCATCCCCTTCCCCATTGGCGCAGTCTATCCCGATGAGTTCGACGCGCTTGAAGGAATGCATATGGGCGTCGCCGGCACGCCGGAAACCGTCCGCCGTTACATCACTGAAACGGTCGAGCGCACCGGGATCAATTATTTCGTCGCCGATATGGCTTTCGGCTCGCTTCCCTATGAAATCGCCGCGCGCTCGGTGGACCTCTTCGCCAAGGAAGTCATGCCGACGTTTAGGTGAGGACCTTGGAGATTGAATCGGCAGGACTTCCGGCGCCGTATTCAACCGGTCACGGAACACTCAGTATCGAGGGCAACGCAACCGGCACCCAGGCGCGCTACCGTCCATCCGCACAGACAGCCGTGCGAAACTGACATCTGCCTTGCGTTCGTTCGTCGGAGTTGCAGCGGTTCAGCGCGGCTTTCTGGGCGTCCGGATAGGTGTTGCCGCCCCAAGTGAATGAAAGTTTCCAGTGCCGCCGTCCATAGTTGCCAATGAAGGTCGCAAGGCCGGCGCACTCATGACCGGAAAAACTGACGACCTCACAACTCCCGCGTCCCAAGCTAGCGCATTTCTTGGCCACTTCGGCTTCGGCCTCGGCCTTTGCTACCATCTTCCAGGCAGAAGAAAAGGAGCCGTCGGCAGTAAATCCGATAGCGCCCCACCACGAATTCCCCGATGCAACCGGCTCCTCCGGCGGCGGGGTCGGCGCGAGTCTCGGCGGAATATAGTCCGCCTTGGGGCTCGAAGAGGGTGGGAGATTTAAGGGCGGCGGAGTCTGCGCCGGCGGTAGGTTCAGCGGCGGGGGAGCGTTCGATTGAGGCGGGGGTGGCACTGGCCCTAGTGGCGGCGGTGGCGACGACTTGGACTTAATAGAGCCGTCCATCGGTTCGCTCGATGCCTGCGCCACGACTAGGTCGCGAGAGATTCCGTCGTCGGCCAAGGCACTGGGACAGGGCGCGCAGGCGATCCCGGTGGCTGCAACCGCGGCCGGCATCGATTTCAGGACCCGTCGAATTGCCCACATGGCTGTCAATTTTCGACTTGGCTGTCTCGCATCGTCAGCTCACCGTTGCATCCAGCAGATCCACGGCTTCGATGCGCGACAGGTCAGGATTGGCGTCACTAGAAATGCGGATGGCCTGCGATTCCCGCGCCTTTTCCAACAGCGTGCGCATCGACCGCGCATTGCCCCAGTCCTGCGCTTTGGAGCGCTCTTCGATCCACGGCGCCAAAGTCGTGGCAAAATCGTCGGGCAATGAAAATTTCTGTTGCGTCGCCATCCGCTTCAATATTTCGCACAGGTCGGCAACGCTGTAGGAGGGGAAGTTGATTGTCCTGGTAAAGCGGCTGCTCAGCCCTGGATTGCTGCCGATGAAACGGTTCATCTCGTTCGGATAGCCCGCGACAATGACGACGACCCGATCGCGATTGTCCTCCATGAATTTCAGGATCGTATCGATTGCTTCCTTGCCGGGGTCGTAGCCCGAGCCGCCGACGCCCGCCGCAAGCGCATAGGCTTCATCGATGAAGAGGATGCCATCGAGCGCCTCACGGCATTTATCCAGGGTCTTGAGTGCGGTCTGTCCGACATAGCCGGCGACGAGCCCGGCGCGGTCAGTTTCCACCAAATGTCCTTTGCGCAGGACCTTTAGTGCACAGAAGATTTCGCCGATCACGCGTGCGACTTCGGTCTTACCGACGCCCGGCGGGCCCGTGAACACCATGTGCTGACTGACGGCCGTGATTGGGAGCCCCTGTTGGCGGCGCTTCTGCTCGACCTTGAGCCGAGCGCTTAGTCGTTTGATTTCCTCTTTCACCGGCGCAAGTCCAACCATCGCGTCGAGTCTTTCCAACGCCCCCGAGACCGGTAGTCTGTCCTCTTCGGGCTTTTCGCCCATAGCGAGGACTATGTCCTCAAGGGTGACCTGCGAAATATCAGCCGCCGGATCGCTCGCCACGCGCAGCGCCTGAGACTCTCGCGCCCTCTCGAGCAGCGTCCGCATTTCCCGCGCATTGGCCCAGTCTTCGGCTTTCGATCTGTTCTCGATCCAAGGCTTGAGCTTGGCCTCGAACCCATCGGGCAGATTAAATTGCTGACGGATCGCCATACGCTTGAAGATTTCACAGAGCTCGTCGGCATTATACGATGGGAAATCAACAGTCTTGCTGAAACGGCTGCTCAGGCCGGGATTGCTGTCGATGAAACGGCGCATTTCGTTCCGATAACCCGCGGCGATCACGATGATGCGGTCACGGTTGTCTTCCATGAATTTCAGCAGCGTATCGATCGCTTCCTTACCGAAATCAGGACCGATGACAGCGGTCGTCTCTGTAAGGCTATAGGCTTCGTCAACGAACAGAATGCCGTCGAGCGCCTCGCGGCATTTCTCCAGTGTCTTGATCGCGGTCTGTCCGATATAGCCGGCGACGAGCCCGGCGCGGTCGGTTTCGACCACATGTCCTTTGCGCAGAACTTTCAGCCCTCCGCAGATCTCCCCGACAAGACGCGCGATTTCAGTCTTGCCAACGCCAGGCGGCCCGGTGAACACCATGTGCTGGCTGAGCGCGGAAACGTCGAGCCCTTGATCGCGGCGCTTCTGCTCGACCTGCATGCGCGCTATCAAGGATTTGACCTCCTGCTTAACCGGGGCGAGCCCCACCATGGCGTCCAGCCTAGCGAGGGCCGCTTCCATCGGCGAAGCACCCGGCTTTGCGTCCAATTCCACGATAAGGATCGGGCGGACCAGTCCCGGCGCATTCAGCGAGGGCTGACCATGCTGCTGCACCAGCCGCACCGCCGCGAATGTCATGCTCAGTCCGGCGAAAATGATGCATGCGATGGCCAGCCACGTGACTATCATGTGCTTGTCAACCGTCAGCCTCGCCCGATTGCCTTCATGAGGTCGGCGATTTCGATGCGCGAGAGATCGGCCGAGGGTTCCGTAGCGATGCGTGTGGCTTGAGCTTCCCGCGCCTTCTCGAGCAGGGTCCGCATTTCCCGCGCATTGGCCCAGTCCTCGGCGCGCGACCGCTCGGTAATCCAAGGCTTGATTCGGACGGCGAAGTTCTCGGGCAGCGTGAAGCGCTGTTTTGTCGCCATTCGTCTCAAAATCTCGCAGAGATCGTCGGCACTGTAGCGAGGAAAATCGATCGTCTTGGTGAAGCGCCCGGCGAGGCCCGGATTGGTGTCGATGAAGCGTCGCATCTCGTTCGGATAGCCGGCGACAATGACCATGATGCGGTCGCGATGGTCCTCCATGAATTTGAGCAGTGTGTCGATCGCCTCCTTGCCGAAGTCGCCGGTCGAGCCCGGCGTTCCCGCCAGCGAATAGGCTTCATCGATGAAAAGAATGCCGTCGAGCGCCTCGTTGCATTTCTCCAGCATCTTTGGCGCCGTTTGGCCGATATAGCCGGCGACAATATCCGAGCGCTGAGTTTCCACGAGATGTCCGACGCGCAAGGCGCGCAGTGACCGGTAGATGTCTCCGAGAGCGCGCGCGACCTCGGTCTTTCCTACGCCAGGCGGCCCTGTGAACACCATGTGCAGGCTGAGCGGCGCCGTAGGCAAGCCTTGGGCTCGCCGCTTTTGTTCGACCTGCAACCGCGCGATCAGGCCATTCACCTCGTGCTTGACGGGCACCAGTCCGACCATTGCCTCGAGATCCTCGATTGCCTTGTTTGGAGGAGTATCGGGAACATCACGCTGTGGCGCGAACAGCAGCTTTAATCCGCTGGAGATGCGGCTGTTGGAAGCAGGCTGCAAAGCGCCGGCACGAGCATAAGAGGCGGCGACGAAGGACAAGAAAAGCCCTGCACTGGCGATCACGAAGAGGATTGCAGCGCCGCTGAGGAAGGATTGAGTGCCTGGCGCCAGTCCCCTGATCCAGCCGGCAGGTCCGGCTTGCGGATTCATGACCCAGGCGGTGATGATGGTGGCGGCGACGCCGCCGATAATGATTGCGAGAACCTGCTGGTCTTTCAACCAATTCTTCATCGCACGCGCTCGGTTCTCAGCACGGTTTATCGGGGCGCCACACCACAGGAATGCTTTGGGAACCGGGCAAGCCCAGCAGCACCTTTGTTGGCGTGAGCCCCAGGATGGCGCCGCGCGCGCTGCCTTCGACGACGTAGGTGCCGGCGCCGGCCTCATACGCCGCGGGATAGGGCATTGCGATCCGTTGCGTGCCTTCGGTTACGCTGAAATAGGGCGAGACATAATTGCCCGCGCGGATCCGTAATGTGGTACCGACCTCCGCGCTGCCCTTTGCGATAATCATGGACACCAACGGCACCGTGCAGCGTTTTGCGTTATCGACCAGGCCCCCCGCTGCCGATGGGGTCAAGGTGGCGGACGCCGCGTCAACATCACGCAAACTGACAAAGGCTAGGGTCGGCGTGGCCGAACTGCCCTCACCGACGAGCACCCCCGATTTCATCGCGACTACCCCGGCTGCAGCCAGCACAAGCAGTGCTCCGATCGCGCCGACGATCACCGGGCCTTTTTGTGTCTTGCCGCTTGCGCCTGACCGAGTTGACGCCGACGCCCCACTCTTTGCCGGTAATTGTGCTGGTTCGGACAATCTGCCTTGTCCCCTTTAGCAGGGCCGTTGAACGTGTCAGTTTACTCAAGCGGCAGGGGACCGCAATATCCGCTCGTCTAGAACTTGCCCGGAGTCGCGCCACCGCGTTCTGATCTGGCGCCGAGTCATTCCCGAACCCTTGCTGATCCGGGCTTTTTGCGTGACGGGGGACCGTGATATTTCTGTGCGAGGACGGTCGACGTTTTAGAATGCGTCGCTCTGAATGTGAATTCCTGCTCGGCCTGTACCATCGACGCGCCCGCCAGTTGTTTTCAGCAGAGGCAACCAACATGCAGGACAACGCACCGCAGGGTCAGGCTCAGGGCCGGCGCAAGCTCTCACCGATTGTCGCAGGCGCGGGCGCCGCGATGATCGCAGTGGCGGTCACCGTCGTGGTGATGATGAGTCATCCGCCAACCGTCGCGACGACAACGGAACAGGTCGCAACAAACGCCCAACAGTGCCCAGCGATGCAGCGCCGCCTGCTTGTTTCGACGACTCACAGTGGCGGAACGATCCAGTTCCGCGCCGGCGGTTATCTGTCGCCGCCTTTCACCCTGACTGATCACCCGCAAGTCGTGGCCTTTCCGCTTCCGCGGCCGGAGACGGTTCCGTTACAGGAAATAATATCAATCGAAGGCAATGCGACTGACGTTGTGATCACGAGCGAACTGACGGATTTGCACAAGGTATTCGATGTGCTCGGCACGTACCCGTATGCGGTAACTTGGGCGCCTAGGAAGGGTTGCTGACCAGAAGGGGAAATGGTTGGAATATGACGTCGGGGCTGGTCATTGGTATTTTGCAAATTCCCTCTGGAAATTGAGACGGTGAGCAAATGACTAATACATGGGTGAACGCTCACGGTCGGCTTTGGTACGACGATCCATGGTACCGGGCGGCATGGATCGCGTGGCCTCAATTCATCGGGTTGATGGTTTTCCTTCTCCTATGGGCTCACCATTCCGCTCCCTGGGGAAAGCCGGCGGAACAGGCGGAGGTTTCAGCCGGATGCAGCACGGGCAACGATTACAACTCTCGCGTTTCGGCGTGCTCCGCACAGATAACTTCGGGCAAACTTAAAGGCGACCAGCTCGCGCGGGGATATCACATGCGCGGCTGGGCCTATTATATGTTGAAGCAACCACAAGCGGCGATGCAGGACTACAACCAGGCCATTTCGATATCTCCGACCGATGCTGACATCTTGCTTGATCGCGGCGTCCTTTTGGCCGAACAGAATGACTACGAGAGCGCCCTGCGGGACTATAACCAAGCCATCTCGCTCAAGCCTGATTATGCGCTCGCCTACGCCGATCAAGGCTATCTATATAGAAGAATGAATCGACCGGGCGATGCGCTTACGGCGCTGTCGACCGCGATCAAGCTCAACCCAAATCTTGCCTTGGCGTATCTGGGCAGAGCAAGCGTTTACGGAGAAAAGAGCGATTGGCGCGCCATGTACGAGGACGCCAATAAACTCATTGAGCTCTCGCCGAACGATAGAATGGGATATGATTTCCGCGGTAAATATTATTTTGAGGTCGGTCAGTATGAGCCGGCTATTTCCGATTTCACGAAATCCATATCTTTAAACTCCAACTCGATCTTCGCGTACCGCACAAGGGGGCGTGCCCATTTCCTGTTGAACCAATTCGACAAGGCGACGGAGGATTTCGACGCCGCACTTGGCATCGATGCGAAGGACCCCACCCTGCTGGCGTGGATCGCGGACCTGAAGCGTCGAACGGCCTCGGCACCGGCATCGACATTGGACAAGCCGGCGGAACAGGCGGACGTTTCGGCGGCATGCAGCACTGGCAACGATTATAACCAGCGCGTTACGGCTTGTTCGGCGCAGATAGCGTCGGGGAGGCTCAAAGGCGACCGCCTTGGGTTGGCATATTACTCTCGCGGCTGGGCGCACTATGAATTGAAGCAACTTCAACCGGCGACGGAGGACTTAAATCAGGCTATTTCGTTATCTCCGACTGCCGTCAACTTCAATGACCGCGGCGTTTTTTTGATAGACCAGAAAGACCTCGAGGGAGCCCTACGCGACTTTAATCAAGCCATCGCGATCAAGCCTGACTATGCGCTCGCCTACGCCAATCGAGGCCTTATTTACCGAGACCTTAAGCGACCTGACGAAGCGCTCACGGATCTGTCGACCGCAATCAGGCTCGACCCAAAGCTCGTCTTCGCCTATCAGCAAAGATCGGCCATTTACGAAGAAAAGAGCGATTGGCGCGCCATGTATGACGATGCCAATAAACTGATTGAACTCACCCCGAATGATCGATTGGGATATGATATGCGTGGTGAGGCCTATTTCGTGGCCGGTCAGTATGAGCCGGCAATCTCGGATTTTACAAGATCCATATCGTTAAATCCCAACTCCATCTACGCGTACCGCACAAGGGGGCGTGCCTATTTTCTGGTGAATCAATTCGACAAGGCCACGGAGGATTTCGACGCTGCGCTTCGCATTAATCCACAGGATTCTCTTTTGCTTTCATGGATCGCTGACTTAAAGCGTCGGCAAGGCCGCCGGTGATGATCGGCTTGCCGGCCCGGCTCTGCTGAAGTTCCAGAGTCGAGGGAAACCGAACCAAAACGACAGACGTCGCCTTCTCAAGGAATTGCCGCGAGCCCCATGAGCGATCTGGCTTCGGCGGGGCTCGCGACGACGCGGCCGGCCTCACGCGCGTAGCGCGCCAGTGTATCGATTAGCGCTCCGTTCGAAGACGCTTTGCCGCCGTCGGGCAGGTAGAACGTGTCTTCCAGTCCGGTGCGCAAATGACCGCCGAGTTCGGCCGCGCGCCGGTGCAGCGGCCAAATCATCTCGCGCCCAACGGCGGTGACTTGCCAGGGCGCGCCGGCGATGACGAGCTCGCATAAGATCGGCAGCAAATCGGGATCGGCGGGCATGCCGGATTCCACGCCCATGACGAAATTGTACTTCGGCACGCCCTTGAACATGCCGTTCCTGGCATACATTCCGACACAGCGCACAATGCCGAGATCGAAGCATTCGAATTCGGGCTGCGTGCCGGTTTCGGCCATCACGTCGAGATACGCCTTTACTTTCTCCACCGGATTGTCGAACAGATGCGGCGGCCACGCCCAGGAACCGTCAGCCCGCACTTTCAGATAGTTCAGCGATCCGGCATTGCAGGCCGCAATCTCCGGCTTGACCGCGCGTAAACAGGCGAGTGGTCCGGAAATGTCCGGCCCCATCGTGCCGGTTGACTCGTTGAGGATGACGCCGGGACACGCATCGCGAATCGCCTGCATGATGGCGACTGCCAATCCCGGCTCCCACGACGGCAGGTGACCTTTGCCGGGAGCTTGTTGGCGGAAGTGCACATGCATAACCGCCGCGCCGGCGTCGAACGCCACTTTCGCTTCGCGGGCCATTTGCTCTGGCGTGACCGGCACAGGATGTTGTTTGGGATCGGTCAGCACACCCGTGAGCGCACAAGTGATCACGACCTTGTCGCTCATCGGACGGATTCGCTTGTGCTGTGATCGCTTACGATGGGGTGCGCTTGCAGCTCGACTAGAATCTGCCGCGTCGCCACCTGCCGACCGGTCTCGACCAAGACTCGCAGCACAACGCCGTCGCGGGGCGCGCGGATTTCATGCTGCATTTTCATGGCTTCAAGTATCACAAGCCGCTGGCCGCGGACGATGCGATCGCCGGCTTTAACGTGTACGGCGATGATCGCGCCGTTCATTGGCGCTACGAGTTCGGTCGAGTCGCTGTCCCTTCGCGCATGGGACATTTCCAGGGTCGTTTCACACAGCGCCGCAATGAGGCCATCGAGATCGAGATGGAGCATGCCGTCGTGCCAGGCAAAGCGCGCGGTCTTTTGCACGCGACCTTCGGTGAAACGGACCGCGCCGTCTTGGCGCTCCGCGATCGAGACCTCGATCATACGATTGCCCAGAGCCACCAAATAATGGTCCGGGCCGAGGACCGCGACGACCGTTTCTTGTCGGGAATTGCCGACCGTCAGCCGCAACGGCCAACTGGCCACGCCAGTCGAGGACCAGGACCGCGTCGTGGCGGCCGTATCCGCCCCATTGCGCGTGCGCGCTTCGAACAATAGCACCGCCGCCAAAGCGACGATGCGCGAATTAAGATTGGGACGCCGCATCGCATCGCTGCCGGGGGGGAAATGCCGCTCGATGAAGGCCGTTGTCGCCTCGCCGGCAATGAATGCCGGATGCCGAAGCGCGGCGACAAGGAAGGCGCGGTTAGTATTCAGTCCGAGGACAACGGTGTCTTCAAGCGCAACAATAAGCCGGCGACGTGCCTCTTCTCGCGTCCCTCCATGCGCGATCACTTTCGCCAGCATCGGATCGTAGAAGGGACTGATGTTTTCACCCGGCGCCACACCGTGGTCGATGCGCACGCCCTCGCCTTTCGCCGGCCGCCAGTCGGCGAGCAGGCCGCTTTGCGGCAGGAAGTCTGTGTACGGGTCTTCGGCATAAAGCCGCGCTTCGATTGCGTGGCCAAGGAATTGGAGGTCCGGCTGCGCAAGCGGCAATGGCTCGCCGGCCGCGATCCGCAATTGCCATCCCACCATATCGATGCCGGTGATGGCTTCGGTGACGGCATGCTCAACCTGCAACCGCGTGTTCATTTCCAGGAAATAGAAGTTTCCGGACGCATCGAGCAGAAACTCCACCGTCCCGGCGCCGACGTAAGAAATGGCGCGAGCGGCGGCGACCGCCGCCTCGCCCATGCGCGCGCGCAATCCGGCGCTTAGCGCCGATGAAGGCGCCTCCTCGATTACCTTTTGATGACGGCGCTGAATCGAGCATTCGCGTTCGCCGAGATGAATGACGTTGCCGAGCTGATCGGCAAAAATCTGGAATTCGATGTGGCGCGCGTCAGCTACTGCCTTCTCAAGGATCAAGCCGTCCGATCCGAAAGCGCCTGCCGCCTCGGAACGCGCCCGCGCTAATGCCTCAGCAAGCTCGCTTTCGGCGGCAACGAGCCGCATGCCGCGGCCGCCGCCGCCGGCCGTAGCCTTGACCATCAGCGGAAAACCGATGCCCCGGCTCTCTTTCACCAGCCGGTCGTTCGACTGATCGACCTCGTGATATCCTGCAACGCAAGGTATCCCGGCGGAAGCCATTAAGGTCTTGGCCCTCGCCTTGTCGCCCATTGCTTCGATCGCCGCTGCAGGCGGACCAATGAAGACAAACCCGGCATCGGCGCAGGCGCGCGCGAAGGCTGGATTTTCCGAGAGGAACCCGTAACCCGGATGAACCGCGTCGGCCCGCGTGAGATTCGCAGCAGCGAGAAGCGCACCGATGTTGAGGTAGCTCTCTTTCGCGGCGGGCGGTCCGATGCGGACGGCTTCATCTGCCTGCTGACCATGCAACGCGCCGGCGTCGGCATCACTGAACACTGCGACTGTGCGGTAGCCCAGCCTTTTCGCTGAACGAATAATGCGGCAGGCGATCTCGCCGCGATTAGCAATGAGAATTTTACTGAACTCAGCCATGAACTAGCACGGGTCGCGCAGCGGGCGCTGCGCTTGGGTCGACTAACGCGGATACACCGGTGATCCGCATCTCCTCACTCCACTTGCGTCACCCAAGAAGGCTCTCGCTTCTCCACGAACGCCGCGGTGCCTTCCCTACCCTCGGAACCGCGAACCGAAGCGGCAAAGCTCGCAGCAGCCTCGTCGAGCAATTCGGCAATAGAGCTGGGACCAGCGGCGCGCAGCAAAAGCCGTTTGGTGACGGCAACGGCTTCAGGTGCGCATTTGAGAATTTGATTGCAGGTTTCGCGAACGGCGGTATCGAGCGCCGCGCCGTCACGCACAAGGAAGCCGGCCACTCCAATCGCCAGCGCCTCGGCCCCATCAATCCGCACACCCGTGACCCCAAGACGCCGAGCCGCCGCCAACCCGATACGCTGAACGACGAATGGCGAAACGGCTGCTGCTACGACACCGATCGTCGCCTCGCTCAGCGCAAAGCGTGCATCCACCGTCGTAATCGTGATATCGGCGACGCAAGCAAGCCCAAAGCCGCCGCCCATGGCGTAGCCTTCGACGACAGCGATCACGACTTGCGGCGCGGCGTTGATAGCGTCCAGGACCGCGCCAAACCGCCGGTTGTTTTCTCTAAGTTGGTCGGGCGTGCCTGGCGGCGGCGAAGCCAGTGCAACCGACATGTTGGCAATGTCGCCGCCCGCGCAAAATGTCTCGCCGGCGCCGCGCAAGACCACAATCCGAACCGACCGGTCCGCCGCAATGGCCGCAAACGCCGCCGCGATTTCATCGACCATCTGCGAGCTCAATGCATTGCGCCGCTCGGGCCGATTGAGCCAAAGGTGCAGTACCCCGCCGCGCAGATCGAGCTTGATATGCGAGGTTTGCGGCAGATCAACCATTATCCGCCTGTTGCTCGGCGACATTACCGGTGCCGGGAAGCGTTCCCATCAGCTTGCAGATGATGGTCAGCATGATCTCGTCGGCGCCGCCGCCGATCGACATCAGACGGCCATCGCGGAATTCGCGGCTTACCGGCGTCTCGTTCATGTAGCCCATGCCGCCCCAATATTGCAGGCACGCGTCGCTAACTTCGCGGCGCAACCGCCCGGCCTTGAGTTTGGTCATAGATGCAAGCCGCGTGACGTCAGCGCCAGTCAGGTAAAGTTCGCAGGCCCGGTAAACCAAAGCGCGCAACAGTTCGATCTCGGTTGAAAGTTCGGCCAAGCGGAAGTGCACAACCTGATTGTCAAGAATTGGCTTGCCGAACGCTTTTCGATTGCGGGTATATTCGATGGTTTCGGCGATCAGTTGCTCCAGGCTCTTGAGCGCGGCCGCGGCCGCCCACAGCCGCTCTTCCTGGAATTGCAGCATCTGATAAACGAAACCCTTCCCTTCCTCACCGATGAGGTTGCGCTGTGGCACGCGCACGTCCTCAAAAAAGATTTGCGCGGTGTCGGAGGAGCGCATCCCGAGTTTGTCGAGCTTGCGCGCGACCTCAACGCCTTTTGTTTTCATCGGTACGCAGATGAGCGATTTGTTCTGGTGAACCTGCCCATCGGAGGTGTTGGCAAGAAGGCACATCCAGTCGGCCTGCGTGCCGTTCGTGGTCCACATCTTGCCGCCGTTGATGACGTAATCACCGCCATCCTTGCGAGCGGTGGTCTTGATGGACGCGACGTCGGAGCCGGCGCCGACTTCCGACACCCCTAGGCAGGCGACGTAATCTCCGGCAATCGAAGGCGCGAGAAACTCGCGGCGCACGGCGTCCGAGCCGAAGCGGGCAAGCGCAGGCGTCGCCATATCCGTGTGCACGCCAATTGCCATCGGTACACCGCCGCATTTGATGGCGCCAAGCTCCTCGGCCATCACCATGGCGTAGGAATAGTCGAGACCCTGCCCGCCGTATTCAACTGGCTTCATGAGGCCGAGGAAGCCCAAGTCGCCCATCTTTTTGAAAAGTTCGTGCGCCGGAAACGTGCCGGCCTCCTCCCACTCGTCAACGCGCGGGTTGATCTCGGCGGCGATGAATTTTTGCAGGCTGCGGCGCAGCTCTTCGTGCTCAGGCGTAAACTGCATGACGTTTCCTTTTTTCTCCTTATTATTACATACGGGCGACGCCGAAGGTGCTGCGCTTGAGCGGGCGAAGTTCCGCCTCACGGCAGATCGAAAGACAATAGCCTAAGACTTTGCGGGTATCGCGCGGATCAATCAACCCGTCATCCCACAGCCGAGCGGTGGCGTAGAACGCGGTGGACTCATTTTCCATTCGCTCAATGATGGCGTCTTCCATGGCGCCGAGCTTGGCCTTATCGACCGGCCTGCCCTCGCGCTTGAGTTTTTCCTCGGTGACAATCGCCATGACCTTGGCCGCTTGGGCTCCCCCCATGACTGCGACGCGATTGCTCGGCCAGGCGAAAATGAAGCGCGGGTCGTAGGCGCGACCGCACATGCCGTAATTGCCGGCGCCAAAAGATGCGCCGACGTGAATGGTCAGTTGCGGGACAGTGGCATTGGCGACGGCCTGGATCATTTTTGATCCGTGCTTGATGATACCTTTCTGCTCAGCTTCGCGTCCGACCATGTAGCCGGTGGTATTCTGCAAATAGACAATCGGGACATTTGCTTGGCAGCAAAGCTGGATGAACTGCGCAGCCTTGGCGGCTCCATCCGCGTCGATCGGTCCGTTATTACCGATCAATCCGATGGCATGGCCTTCAATCTCAGCGTGACCGCAAATCGTGTGGACGCCATAGCCGCTTTTAAAGTCGAGAAAATCCGAATCGTCGACGACGCGAGCGACGATTTCGCGGACATCGTACGGCCGGCGATAATCAATCGGGACGGCGCCGGCGAGTTCCTCCGGCGAATGTCGCGGCTCTTTGTAGCCTTTGCGTTGCACCGGCGGCAGCTGCGTATTCCACGGCAACTTCGCCATGATTTCGCGCGCGATGCGGATGCCGTCGATGTCGTCCTCGGCCAAATATTCGCCCAGGCCCGAGACGGTCGCGTGCATATCGGCGCCACCGAGTTCCTCGTCGGTTGCGACCTCTCCGGTTGCGGCACGCAACAGCGGCGGCCCCGCTAAGAACACCTTGGCGCGGCCGCGCACGAGGACGACGTAGTCCGAAAGTCCCGGCAGGTAGGCGCCGCCTGCGGTCGATGAGCCATGAACGACGGTGATTTGCGGAATGCCAGCCGCCGAAAGTCGCGCCTGGTTGGCGAAGCCGCGTCCGCCCTCGACGAACATTTCCGCCTGATAGAGGAGATTGGCGCCGCCGGATTCGACCAGGCGCACCGTAGGCAGCTTATTCTCCAGCGCGATTTGCTGGATGCGCAAGTGCTTCTTCACTCCCATCGGGGTTGAAGTGCCGCCCTTGATCGCGCTGTCGTTGGCAGAAACGATGCAACGGATGCCGGATACGTAGCCGATACCGGCGATACCGCCGCCGCCCTGAATGCCTTCTGCGCCGTCGTCATCGTGCATGCGAAAGCCGGCGAGCGTCGAGAGTTCGAGCCACGGCTCGCCGGGATCGACGACCAGCGCAATACGCTCGCGCGGGAGTAGCTGCTTGCGGGCGCGAAAGCGTTCGCGCTTGGAATTTGAGACGTCGCGCACCTTTTGCTCGAGCGCACGGAATTCGCCGATCAGCGCCAGCATCTGCTCGCGGTTGGTGCGAAACGCTTCCGAATTAGGATCGATCTTGCTTTCGATGACAGGCATGACGGTTCAGACGCGCACCCTACGATCCATGATCAACCGGTCGGAATGACCGGCAGCAGCAAATGCGAAGGATGTGCGGCGTCGTGGTAGATGCTGTGGACCACGGTGCGGCTCGAGCACAAGTGATAAGGAATATATTCGATGTTGGTCGCGCCCAGAGTGCCAGTCGAAAGATCGAGGTTCGTGATCTCGACGCAAATCCGATGATTTTTGCGGAACAGGTTCGCTGTCGCGAACAATTCAATCGAGTATTCTTCGATCTTGGCGGGGGTCACTTTCTGCCGCGCTTGACGAGTGAGCTTATGCCAAGGCTTCCAGGGCTTTGACCTTGCCGGATCGAGCGCGCGATTTGAAGCCTTGAGCCATCCCCGCGTCAGCTCCCGCTCCGGCAAGTCGGTAGCGATTTCGCGTTCGCCCGGACGCGCCGTGCGCACTGACGGGTCCGGTCCGACATCCTTCAGGATGATGATCCAATTAGTGTCGTCCTGGTCGATGGCAGCGAACAAGTTAAGCACGCTCGGTCCCGCAACCAGAAGATCGTTCGGTAACGGATCGCTGAGGAAACGTAGCTTTGCGATGCGGTTGGTCTGCGTTGGCGGCATTTGCGCGAACACGTCGGGCGGGATGTAATCGTCTATGCTCCCTTCGATGTAAGGTTCGGCGGTCAGGCGCTCCCAGCTCGCCAGATAGAGCTTCGTCCATTGGGTTTCCGGCAGCGGCCAATCGTCACCGTGGTGCCATCGGTTTTCGCCCATCGCCCAATAGGTGACCGGCGGCTCGCTCATTATTCCCGTGTCGATGCCTTTGAGCCAGTGGTCGTACCAGCGGAGCATTTCGCCGCGTAGCGACCGCAGCGGCCGGTCGTGTGAAGCCGGACCGGTCAGCACCATCTTTTTCCGCGCCGGGATTTTGCTGAAGTAAGTCTGCGCGCCGGCCAGATGAGTCTTGTAGGTGTAGCCGTACCAACCGGCGCCGGTATAGGTCGGGACGGTGATGTTCTGAAACTCCCGCTCCGCCTCGATGATCGTTTCCTCACGATCAAACGGATCGATCAGCACGTCGAAATAGCGCGGCATGTGCTGGCCGCGCTGCACGAGCACATTCTGCAAATGCGGATACATGCCGATGTCCGGATCGGCCATCGCCTCGCGCCAATTCGTTTCTTTGTCGGGCGGCAAATCGGCGGGCGCGCCGCGGGCGGTATGCACCGATGAGAAATGATCCATCAGATAACGGAAAGCATGCAGCACGCCGCCCGGATATTCCTCGCGGAAGCCGCCGAACTTGCCGTAAGCGCCGCGTGGATCGTAGGCAAAGATCGCCTTGAGCTGCGGCGGCCGCTGGCGCGCCAGATGGAACTGCTCAGACGCAAAGGCGCCGATGCCGACCATGCCGATATTGCCGTCGCACCAGGGTTGTTGCGCGATCCACTCGATGGCGTCGTAGCTGTCCCACTCACGCGAACCGCCATCACCGGATTTAAGATAGCCGCGCGGCGAACCGACCACGTGCACATAGCCGCGCGAAACGAAAAACTCGGTATCTCCCGCTTCCGCATGGCCAAGCCACAGCGTCGACCATGACGGCTGCGGCGGGAAATGTTTGGGCAGATCGTGACCTTGCAGCTCCTTGGAATGCACGCCGAACGCGAAGAGCACGGGAAAAGGACCGGATGCTTCCGGGCGGTACACGTCGACGACGATGTTCACTCCGTCGCGCATGCGCACGGTCACGTCCCGGTCACGGACAATCGCCTGATGCAGCGGCGGCCGCCCATAATCGGAAGGCGGCTGATGTCCTGAGGTAAATAGCTCTTCAGCCGTGCGTGCGTCGTTCTCTTTCATTGTTCAGTCCGCTGCCTCATGCTTTGCCACAGCCGTCCTCACGCTTCAGGACGGCCAATACCGCCGGGCTAGCCGGGCCCGCGGCGGCATCGTATAGCGGCGCGGCGGGCGGCGGAAACCCCGTTTGCGCGTTGCGCGGGAGGATGCATGGATTTCGAGTATTCGACGGAGCAAAAGCTTCTTCGCGACAGCGTCAGAAAGCTGATGCAGCGGCTTGCTACGCCCGAAAATCTCCGCCGCCTCGATCGCGAGCGGCTTTATCCTTACGAGATCTACGACGCTTGGGTGGAAGCCGGGCTGTTCGCGCTGCCGTTCGCCCCCGAGTATGGCGGTCTCGGCGGCAATGTCCTCGATCTCGCTATCATATCCGAAGAGATCGGCCGTTACAGCGCCGACGTCGCGATGGCCTTCGGCGGAAGCATTTTTTGCGCGCTCAACGTCGCGCGCAAAGGGTCGGAGGAACAGAAACGCCACTGGCTGCCGAAGCTGATTTCCGGAGAAATCCGTATGTCGATTTCCATGTCGGAGCCGGATGCCGGTTCCGACGTGGGCGCCATGCGGACGCAAGCGCGCCGTGATGGCAACGGGTATGTCATCAGCGGACAGAAAATCTGGGCGACGGGAGCTGGCGCGAAGAATAATTTCATCAACGTCTATGTGAAGACCGACCCGAAGGCGCACTACCGGCAGGGCATGTCGCTCTTCCTGGTCGACAACACCACGCCCGGCCTCGACATCCGCAAGCTCGACATGCTTGGCCGCCGCTCGGTCGGCACCTACGAGCTCAATTTCAACGACGCGCGCATCCCGCCTGATCGGCTGATCGGCGGCGAGAATAAGGGATGGGAGTGCATTCTTTCCGGCTTACAGGCGGAACGCGTGGTCGCCGCGGCCTGCGATTGCGGCAGCGCACGCGGCGTGCTCGACCTTGCGGTCGGTTACGCCAAGGATCGGCGGCAGTTCGGCCGCGCCATCGGCACATTCCAGGCGATTGCCCACATGCTCGCGAACACCGAGGCGGAAGTCGAAGCGGCGTGGGCGGTGACGCAGAAGGCCGCATGGCGGGTGAGCCGCAATGAGGACGCACTAAAAGACATCACTATCGCCAAGCTGTTGGCCGCGGAAGTCTATGTGAAGGCCGCTAATGTCGGCATGCAGGTGATGGGCGGCTTTGGCTACAATATGGAGTTTGACATGCAGCGCCATTTCCGCGACGCGCGCGCCGCAACTATTGCGGCAGGCACCTCCGAAATGCAGCGCAACATTATTGCCGGCCAGATGGGCCTCAAGGTGCAGTAGATTCACTGAGGCGATAGAAATGCCGGATACGACATTATGAGTGTGGCGCTGCCGCTCACGATCCCCAATAGCTTTGCCCGCAACGCCCACTGGTTCGGCGGCGGCGATGCGGTCGTCGATTCCAGCACCCGGCTGACTTACGCGGATCTCGACGCGCTATCGCTGCGGGCAGCTTCGTTGTTTGCGCAGCTCGGCGCAGAACCCGGAAAGCCGCTGGCGCTGCTTTGCCCGCCAAGCGCAATTTATTTGGTGGCGTGGCTCGGCGCGGTTCGCCTCGGCGCGTTGCCGATGGCGCTGCATACGCGTGAATCGGCGGCAACGCTGGCCGCTATCTGCCGGAAGATGCGGCCGAACGTACTGGTCTACGACGCGTCCATGGCGGAATTGGCCGCGGGGACAGCGGCTGGCTACGGCGAGTTTCGTGCTTTGATCGAAGCGCACTCCGCGCTGCCAGCGAAGCGCAGCGGCTCGGTGCATCCGGCCGCGTCAATTCCCGGCGATCTCGACCGCGTTGAGCCGACCGCGCGGCTGGCGACGCCGAATGAAGATGATCCGGTAATGATCGTTCTCTCCTCGGGCACGACGTCGGTCGCCAAAGGGATCGTGCACACGCACCGCGGCCTGATCGAGAACGCGCGCAGCAATCTTTATATGTATCAGGGTATTCTCCCGACCGACCGCTCGCTGGTGCCGCTAAGCACGGCGTTTATCGGCTGCTACAACGGCTGGTTTCCGTTCTTTAACGCCGGTGCGTGCACAATTTTCATGGAGCATTTTGACCTCGCCGAAGTGCCCAAACTGGTGCGCGAGGAACGCGCCACGCACGTATTCCTTACGCCAACGCTGTGGCGGAGAATTCTCAACGCCGAAGATGCCGGCGAGAATTTCCGCTCGGTGCGCCTGATCGGTTTCGCCGCAGAGCCAATGGATGCGGCGACGCTCAAACGCCTGCGCGAACGCATTAGCCCGAATATCGTGCAGGTTTACGGCTCGACGGAAATCGGCGCGGCCGCGACCTGCATCAGCGCCGACGAAATGCTTGGCGAGCGGCTGATCAGCGTCGGCCGGCCGCTGGTCAATAGCGACATCAGGGTCGTGACGCCTGGCGGCAAGCCGGATCAATCGGTCCCCACTGGCCAGGTCGGTGAGGTCCTTATCAGCAGTCCGTCGCTGGCTGCCGAGATTTGGGCCGATCCAGAAGCGACCACAGCCGCCTTTGTGGTTGAAGGCAACCGGCGCTGGTGGCGTTCGCGCGACCTCGGCCGCCTCGATGCCGACGGTTATCTCTATCTGGAAGGGCGCCGCGACGATATGATCATCTCGGGCGGCATCAACATCATGCCTGCGCGCGTCGAGGACGTTCTCCTTGCGCACCCCGGCGTTGCTGAATGCGCCGTGGTCGGCGTGCCAAGCGCGGAATGGGGCGAAGAGGTGCAGGCGTTTATTGTCGGCCGCGATCCGAAACTTGATGCCGCGGCCATAGACGTGCACGTTCGCGGTAGCGAGCTTTCGCCTTACCAACGGCCGCGAGTCTATCATTTCGTCGGCGAATTGCCGCGTACATCAACCAACAAAGTGCTGCGGCGGACCTTGCGCGAAACGGCGCTCGGCCTGCGATCGGTCAAATCCGAAACGACGACCACCCCCTCAACAGGAAAAATATGAGTGAGATCGAGCCAACTTTGCTGACCGAACGTCGCGGCGCCATAGCGATCGTCACGCTTAACCGGCCCGACAAACGCAACGCGCTGAGCGAGGCGTTGTGGCACGACCTAAAGAACACGTTCGAGGGCTTCGGTCCGGACGTGCGCTGCGTCGTTCTCGCCGGGGCCGGCAAGCATTTTTGCGCCGGCCTCGATCTGTCGGAACACCGGCATCGCGAAGCCTTCGACAGTATTTTCATGTCGCGTTTTGCGCACGCGACGCTCGAATCTATCCAGTTCGGCGGACGTCCCGTCGTGACTGCGATGCAGGGCGCTGTGATTGGCGGCGGCCTAGAAGTCGCGACCGCCACCCATGTTCGCGTCGCCGATGCGACGGCGTTTTATCAACTGCCGGAAGGCCGCCGCGGCTTTTATGTCGGCGGCGGCGCCAGCGTCCGCGTCGCCCGCATCATCGGCGCGGGCCGCATGGTCGAGATGATGCTGACCGGCCGCACGCTCGATGCCGCGGCGGGCGAGCGTCTCGGCCTGTCGCATTATCTCGTTGAGCCCGGTAAGGCGCTGGAAAAGGCAATAGAGCTCGCCGAGAACATCGCCAAGAATGCCCGCATCCCGAACTATCTCATCGTTCAGGCGATCCCACGCATTGCCGATATGTCGGCGTCCGATGGGTTATGGACCGAAAGCGTGGCGCAAGCGGTGAGCATGACCTCCGAAGACGCCCGCGCCGGCATCGATGCGTTCTTCAACAAGCGCAAAATCGATTTTTAGAAACTTCGCGGCCGTCAAATAAGCGGCGTCACGTCGTTCTTCACGCCGAGCAATGCCTTGCCGTAAAGCTCGTAACCGACCGGCGGCAACACCACGGCATGGCGAGAGGCCACCGCGGCGTCGCGCCAAATCCGCTGCAATGGGCTTGTATCGGCGAAGCCCGCTGAGCCATGTGCAAACAGCAGCTTGTCGATGGCTTGCGTGATCTTTTCCACAGTATAACCGGTGTCGGCGCGCACCCGAGCTCGCGTCAACATATCGAGATAGACGCCGCGCGCCGCCGCCTTATCGATATCGTCCGCGGCCCGGTAGGCATGAAAGTGCGCGGTATCGATCATCATCGCCGCATCGGCCAATTGAAGCTGGAACGCGACCGAAGCGCTTTGCTTCTCAAAGAACGTATATGCGATTGTCCGAGATGACGCCTTTTGCCGCACGAATTCCAGGGCCGCCCGGCCTAATCCGAGGATCGGCCCCACCAAAATGATGGAGAGAAGCGCGACAAACGATGACCGGTAGAAAGCCTCGTCGTGCATTTCGGTCGGGTATTTACCCTCGATGGCCTGCGGGACCGACATGATGCGGTGATCGGGAATGAATACATCGTTGGCGCGTAAACAAATACTGCCGCTCGACTTCATGCCGGCGACGAACCAGGTGTCGACCCGCTCGAGATCGGACATCGGAATCATCGCCATCCCCTGGTCGATCGGCTCACCCGCGTCATTCACAATGGGAAGGCCCAGCGTCGCCCATTGCGCATGCCACCCGCCAGAATTGTAATGCCATTCGCCGGTGACGATGCGGTAGCCGCCCGGCTCTTTCTTCACCGTCGCGGTCGGATTGAGTACGCCCGAGACGCAAGTATCCGGATCGCTACCGAACACTTCGTCTTGGGCGCGGACCGGAAACAAACTGGTCAGCCAGCAGCAGACATTGTTGAGGTTGGCGACCCAAGCCGCGCCGCCATCCCCTTCCGCGATTGCCGAACTAACGTCGAGCATCGCTCGGGTATTCATCTCCCAGCCGCCGTATCGCTGCGGCGTGCAGACCCGCATCAGACCGGCCTTCCGCATCGCCTGAATCGTCTCCTCCTCGACCCGGCGATTGGCTTCGCTCGCCGCCGCATTTTTGCGCAGGAGCGGCGCGAGCTCGCGCGCACGATCGACGAGCTCGGCGACAGTCGGTGACACGATGGAATGCACGCTTGCGGCTTTGGTCATGACCGTTGACCTCCCACTCTTTCGTTGACGAATTCCGCTTCGGCCTGTTGCCGATTGAATTGCCACTCGCAAAACCGGGGCGATGTTAAAAGTATTTTGGCGGTTTGTTGAAGATGATCGTCGATCGCAGAACATGCGCGTTCCGGTTCGCGCGCGAGACAAGCATCGAGGATGCGCTTGTGCTCGGCATCGACGTCACGGTTCTCGCGGGCCAACGCCGCCGACAAGTGCCGGTAGCGCTCACTTTGCGCATACAGCATCGATCGCAAGGTGAGCATCCACGGGCTGTCACAACCGGCGACGAGTGCCGCATGAAATGTGGTGTGCGCCGACGCCCATGCAGGATTCACGCGCGGACTGGCGTCCATCATCGGGATCCGATGCAAGCGATGATAGGCGGCGACGAGATGCGTTTCCCATTCGACGTCGCCATGGGTGATTGCAGCACGCAGGCAGAGCTGCTCGATGGTGATGCGGGTGCGGGTCAGGTCCTTGAGCTCGTCGGCAGATACCGGCGTGACCGAATAGCCCTTTTGGGCGGTCGCCACAGTCCACTTTTCCGCCGCCAGCCGCGACAGGGCTTCACGCACCGCGCCGGGGCTGAAGCCAAGGCGGCCAGCGATCTCGCTGATGATGATCTTGGCGCCCGGCGCCAGACGGCATTCGAGGATTTCGGCCAGCAACGCCTCGTAGGCCAAGTCGGCTTGGGTCGAGGCCGCATCTGCGTGCGCGAACTTGTCCACCCCGCGATCCTGAACGATCGCAAAGCCGGAAACAAGGATAAAATATTTTTATGTTGCAAAAATTTTATCATCGGGATTGAATTTGGCTGGCTTTTGGGAGAAACGCGATGACGGCCATCAAGGGTTACATTGGGCCCAACCGGCGTCCGGGTGAGCTTGGCGTCCATTCTGTCGACCGTTTCCATTTCTTCGTTCCAAATCTAGCAGTCGCGCAAAGTTTCTACGGCGAGTTCGGCCTGGAGGTTCGCGAGCGCGATGGCCTCCTCAGTCTTAACACCCACGGACACGCGCATTCCTGGGGCACCGTTGGCGAAGGACCGCGCAAGAAATTCGGCCATCTGTCGTTCGGGGCATTCGACGAAGACATCGAACGATTCTCGGAACGACTCCAACGCGCCGGCATCGCCCGCCTCGACCCGCCGGCGGGAGTCGACTCGAATGGAATCTGGTTTCGCGACCCGCACGGCGTGCTGATCGAAATCAAGGTCGCGCCGAAATCATCGCCCGATGAAAAGACCCACTTCGGATTTGTCTCGGTGGCCGGAGGCGAACGCGGTGCGTTGCTTCGCAGCGCCACGCCACGTACGCGGCCGCGGCGGCTCGCTCACGTGCTCCTGTTCACGCCTAATGTGGCCGAGGCGATTGCTTTCTACACTGGCGTCCTAGGCCTGCGGCTGTCCGACCGCTCAAGCGACAATATTGCCTTTCTGCACGGCATTCACGGCAGTGACCATCATATGATCGCTTTCGCCCGCTCCGACGCACCCGGCCTACATCACTTGAGCTGGGACGTCGGGTCAGTGGACGAAATCGGCGCCGGCGCGATGCATATGCTGGACAAGGGCTTCGCCAACGGTTGGGGGCTGGGCAGGCACGTGCTCGGTTCGAATTTCTTTCACTACGTCCAGGACCCTTGGGGCAGCTTCAGCGAGTATTCCGCCGATATCGACTACATCCCGGCGAACTGCGATTGGCCGGCCGGCGATCACGCCCCTGAAGACTCGTTTTATGCATGGGGACCAAACGTTCCGGAGGACTTCGTCCACAACTACGAGGCCTGAGGTGCGATGAGCTTTGCGGCTGCGATCTCAGGCCGTTCGCGGAGGCACGCACGCGCTACTCGCCTTTGCGATTGGCCTTGCCACCGACCACCGCAGCCATATCGCGGCGGAATTCCAGAAGCGCTTTCGCCAAATACGCGCGGCGTTTTGCAAAGCGCGACCAGGGCACCGGTATCGACACGGCAATCGGGCGGCCAAACGAGTCAAAAACCGCGATGCCGATGGCGCCAATTCCAGGATCATGCTCGCCTAAATCGAACGCAAGATGCCGGCGCCGTGCCGTTTCGATCTCGTTCAGCAACTTTATGCGAGCGGCGGGCGGATGATCCGCGTGGACGGCTACGCTTTTATCTACGAGATGCGGCACCTGCTTTTGCGGATAACAAGCGAGCATGGCTTTGCCGTTCGCGGTGCAGTGAAGCGGGAAACGCTGGCCAATCGCGGAGAGCGCGACGAGCCGCTGCCGCCCGGGAATTTGGTCGATGAAAACGGCTGACCCGCCCGACAAAATGGACAGATCGACTGTCTCACCTACTTTTTCGCTCAATCCGACGAGACGGGTGTGTAAAAGTTCGGTGTGGTTGGACGCGAGCGACGCCGCTATCCGGGCAAGCCCGGGGCCAATCCGCGTCCCGCGTCCGGGTTGCGCTTCGATGACAAAATCTTCCGCCGCCAATGCCGTGATTATTCGCTGCACGGTTGATCGCGCCAAATCGACCTTGTGCGCAATCTCGGTCAGCGTAAGGCCTTCGGGCCGGTCTTCGAGCACGCGCAAAATGTTAGCGGCGCGAGCGATGACCTGCACGCCGCCTTGGCTGCCTGAGTTGTCGTCGCTGCGCTCCATGCGCCGCCGCAATATGCGCTCCCCCTCATCCGGTGCGCGAGAGATTCACGACGAATCCCGCGCCAAACTGATACCGGGCGTATGCTTGACCTTCTTGTGGACGGTAACCTCTACATGGCGGAACGAGAAAATTCAAAAAACTTTAGAACGCCGCCGCCAATCCACAGTCGCGCAGGCTCTTCCGAAGCGCTGTTCTGACGGCGGCTTGTCCGCTTGGCCGGGAACCGATACAGATGTACCATATCCTGGTACAAATGGCCGAAACGCCTCTTTGCAGTAGGCGGGGGCCAGAGGGAACGTGGAGGGTTTAAGTGGCGAAGAAGATTCGCGGCGTCTCGTTCGAGGAGAACGAGAACAATACGATGGGACTTTCTTTCTACAATCTGTCCCATCGTTTCGGCTATCAGTCGCCGAACTGGCCGTATTTCGAAGACGTCAAGATCGAGCGCATCCATTACATGGCGAAGTCCGGTGTGCTGTCCCAACGCATCACCACGTCTATGCACAACACCACGCATATCGACGCGCCAGCGCACGTGGTACAGGGCACGCCGTTTATCGACGAAGTGCCGCTGCCGCATTTTTTTGGCTCCGGTATCGTTGTTTCCCTGCCAAAGAAAAAATGGGAGCAAATCACCTACGACGATCTTGAAAAGGCCGCCGGCAAGATCGTGCGGCCACGCGACGTGGTGATCATCAACACCGGGTGGCACAAGAAGTACGAGGATAGCGAAGATTATTTCTGCTACGCGCCCGGCTTCGTGGCTTCCGCGGGCGAGTGGTTCGTCGAAAAGAAGGTCAAGGTAGTCGGCCACGATACCCAGGCCAACGATCATCCACTGGCGACAGCGATCGGACCACAGCGCAATGGGCCGCTACATCCGCATCTCGCCGCGGAATACAAGAAATGGTCGGGCGGCCGCGACTGGAAGGACGATTTCCCGGATTGGGAACCGGTGCATCGCATCCTGTTCAAGAACGGCATCCTCGGCATCGAGAATGTCGGCGGCGATATCGACAAGGTCACCGGCCGGCGCTGCACCTTCGCGTTCTTCCCGTGGAACTGGGACCGCGGCGACGGCTGCATCATCCGGCTCGTGGCAATCGTCGATCCGAAGGGCGCCTACCGGATCGAGAAAGGGGAGAAATTCTAAATGATCGTACGCAAATTTTCCGAAGCGAAGTCCTACGAGGCGCCGAACCATCGCGACTATAAATCGTTCCGCGTCTACGGTGCTGAAATGGGCGGCTCGCAGACGCTGGTATTCGGCATTTCGCACTTCCTGCCGGGCGGCGGCGCCGGACCCGACGCCTCGCCACCCGAAAAGATTTATTACGTGCTGGCCGGCGAACTCACGGTGATCGCCGGCGGCAAGGAGACGGTCGCCAAGGCAGGCGACAGCGTCTACATCGGTCCGAATGAAAGCCGCGAGATCGTCAATCGCAGCCCCGAGGTGTGTACCATCGCCGTTGCCGTCGCGCCGGTGAAGTGACGGCGCACAGCGCCGTCATCGTCCGCGCAGGTGGACGATCCAGTAATCGCCAACGGTGAAAGAGGCTATCGCGGCGCTGGCGAATACTGGATGCCCCGCCTGCGCGGGGCATGACAAGGTTGGAAACGCGTGGAGCTATCATGTCCGAAGATTTCCTG
>Ga0209169_10000037_pt1 | contig 71922 bp, 73 predicted proteins | sample HubBroMetageWRM4_FD_188346 | JGI IMG/M metagenome (GOLD analysis project Ga0209169, IMG submission 188346) | Warmed soil microbial communities from the Hubbard Brook experimental Forest, New Hampshire - Hubbard Brook CCASE Soil Metagenome WRM 4... | ecosystem: Environmental > Terrestrial > Soil...
CCCGCATACCCGGATAGTGGCGAAATTACGCCCTCCCGTCAGCAGCGGCAGCTCTCCGACGAACGTATGCGCGCTTGACGGCTTGTCATCCTCGGCCACGGCGGGCGCGGGCGCGGAGTACCGGGTGAGCAGGTGCTCATGCTGATAGAAGACCTTGGTGACGATCAGCTCGCCGTGCAGCAGGACATAGAAATAGGTGGCCTCGGCGCCGTCGGCGATGATCACCTCACCGTCGCCGAGGCGGCATACCTCACCGCTCGCGTAGAGCCAGTCGTAGTCCTCTTCCGCCAGGCCCGCGAAGATCTCGACGTCACGCAGGTTCACACGGATCCCATGACCCAGTGCTCTCTCGCCGTCAGCGAGAAGACATACTTCGGATCGCTCAGCGCGGACTGCTCGGGCGACACCCTGGTCCTGAAGCTCTCTGATGCCAGAGCGGCGGCGAGATCCTCGGGGTACATGGCGATGCAGCCATAAGTTGCCGCCATCCCCACCGAGATCGGATTGTTGGTGCCGTGGATTTCGTACGTGCCGTCACCAAAACCGAGTCGCATTTTGAAGTCACCGATGGGATTGTCCGCGCCGGGGCCGATCACCCGGGGCAGCGGGTCGCCGAGCGCGGCATGTTCGTTGCGGATGGAGGGCGTCGGAACCCAGGACGGATGTTCGATTTTCTCCGTAATGCGAGTTTGCCCGAGGGGCGTAGCGTCTCCAGCCTTGCCAATGCTCACGGGGTAAGTGATGACCGAGGGAGCTTCGTTCTTGGCAGGTTTCGGAAAATAGTAGAGCCGGTGCTCCGGCAAATTCACCACAATACCCTCGCGCGCGCCGGGAGGCAGGATGTGCCGCTTGGGCAGAAGAACCCGCGTACCCTCTCCCGGCATCCAAATGTCGACGCCGGGGTTGGCGCGCACGATTTCCTCGTAACCGAGGCCGTAGCGGCGGGCAATGTCGAACAGCGTGTCCTGGCGATGCGACAAAATCGTCGTGTCGCTGCCGATCACCGGGGAGCCGTCGGCCGGCAATTCGAGGGGCGTGCGCACGGGGGGGCCGCTCGACAACTCAGCGGGCTCAGACAGGGGTTGCGCTCTGCGGTCCGCTGGTGTGCCGACTCGCGCCGGCACGGGTCCCAGTGCCTTGTCGTGCTGTGCTTGTAACAGCGGGATTCTGGGACGCCCCGGTATGTGCCAACCGAAGTCCGCGCACGCCTGGGACCAGGCGATGGCATCGCTGTAGTCCTGTTCACTCCAGCCTGAGAAGAAGGCTTGGTAGTTGCTCGACAAGGCACTATCCAATTGCGTGATGGAACTACAATTTCGCGCCGTGCCGTGGACCACGAATAATTGTGCCGGCGCTGCGACTTGGCCACGGATCGTCGGCGAGTTGCAGCACAGCGCCAGAGATGCGATCAACGCCGCGCCGACATTCGCGCGTGGATGGCGAACGCGCATAAATCCTCCCAGCGCCTCGGCTGGATCAGCTTGCGATGGAGTAAGTTTGATCCCGGGCGCGTTGCAGAACAAGTAGGCGTTCCACGACCGACAGGTGCACTGCGGGGGTAGAATCGCGCGACAATAGATGATCAGCTTTAGGGGATTTCCATGCACTTGATTGCGATTGTATTGCTCGCCGGGATTTTTTCCGTGTCTGCCTTTGCTCAAGATAGCTGCGGCTTTCTTCACCAGCAGACGCAGGCTTTCTCGGATGCCGGCCAGCGCGGCGACGGCGCGGCAATGGCGAAAATGCTGGATCCCGACGTGATTTTCTTCAACGAGACGGGCGAGAAGGCTACCCGCGCCGATATGGCGGGCGCCACGCCGCCTGCGGCAGGCGCACCGATTCGTACGATTACGACGACCGACTGGGACTGCAAAGTGCACGGCGATGTGGCGGTGACTAGCTTCATCGACGTGTTGGAGCAAGGGAAGCCGAGCGAGTTGCGATTCCGCTCGGTCGAGACTTGGAGAAAGGAAGGCGCCGACTGGAAGATGATCGGCAGCGAAACGCTGAGCCTACAGCAGGATCCGGATCCGGTCGTGCTGGACGGTAAGGCACTGGACGAATATGCGGGCACGTATGAAGCCGGGGCGAGCATGAAATTCACTTTTGCACGCAAGGGCGACGAACTCGTCGCAGCGCTCAACGGCGGTGCGGGGACGGCGCAAAAGGCGCAGGCGCGCGACATCTTCTTTACCCCCGGACACGGGGCGACACCCAAGGTCTTTCAGCGCGGCGATAACGGGAAGGTCACCGGCTTCATCTACCTGCGCGGCAAGAACAGCATTGTGTTCAAGCGCGTCGTCTAAGTGCGTACATGAGGCCGGCTATGGTCCGGACGCCGGCGGGGCGAAGGGCTGCGGCTCGCGTGCCGGCCTGGGAAAAATCACGAAGTCGCGGTGGGCCTGCTGCACCAGATTATCGCCCATGGCGTGGAGCGCGATCTGCAGTTCGGGCAGATCTCCGTAAGGGATTTCGAGCGCGTGCTCGTCGGGGTGGCTGGTACGCACCACGAATCGCAGCATCGTTTTCATCTTTGGGATTGACCGGTACGCAGCCGATCCTCTAACGCGAAGGGCGACTTCACAATGATGATTTGGCCGCCTCGCGCAATGCATTGATAAACGCATTTCTGGCCGCGCCGTACTCTTTGCTGGTCGCAACCGGCCATGCCGAATTGATGACAATGATGAGCCGCTCGTCTTTGAAGGTCGTGATCGATTGGCCAAAGATACCCACGGCCTCGTAGCTGCCATTTGGACGGATCCACCAGAAATAGCCATAGCCGCCCGCGCCGTTGTCGATCTCTTTGCTGGTGGCCTGCGCGATCCACGTCGCCGGAACGACCGGTCGACCTTGCGCCACGCCGCCATCCAAGATGAATTGTCCGACGCGCGCATAGTCGCGCAGGGTCATCGAAATGCAGCAGCCGCCACGTTCCTGTTTGCCGGATGCATCCACCATCCACACCGCATCCTGCTCCATGCCATAGGTGGTCCAGACCTTCTCGGAGAGATATTGCGAGAGCGGTTTGCCGACGGCATTGGAGACCATGATGCCCACCATGTCCGTCTCGCCCGTATCGTAATGCCAGGTCGAGCCCGGCGCCGCGGCCCGCGGTAAATGACGCATGTAGCTCACCAAAGGATCCATGCCCGGCTCGCTGCCGGTAAATCCTGCCTGGGCGACGTCCGACTTCGGATCGGTGTAGTCCTCATTCCACTTCACGCCCGAACTCATCATCAGCAGCTGTCTCACCGTGACGCCGTCGTATGCCGAGCCTTTGAGCTCAGGCACGTAGTCAGTGACCATGGCATCCGGCCCTTTGATCTTGCCATCCTGAATGGCGGCGCCCACCAGAGTAGAGGTCAAGGACTTGGCAACGGAGAACGAAGTCCAGCGATCGTTTGGCGTACGACCCAGGCCGTAGCGCTCCAGCACGATTTTGCCATCCTTCAAAACCAGGACCCCGGAGGTTCGGTTCGCGCTCATATAGCTCTCGACCGTCCATTGACGATCGCCATAGTCCCACGTCGGCGACAGTTGCTTGGAGGCCTTGGGCAACGGGTACACGTGAGAGCCGTGCTTTACGGTGGCGACCTTGTAAATCTTCTCGATGCTGCGATATCCCGTGCTCTGCTGCTCCGGCGTCCAGAACAGGAGGCTCGGTGTATCGGATTTCAGTGCCACCTGTGCGAAGCCCGGAAGGGCGAATAGCAGAGCGCAAAACGCGAGTATGACTTTTGAGATTTCCATGGGGTACTACCAGCGAGCGAAAGAAGCCACGCAGTATAGACCCTCGCATCGGTGGGCTCACCCGCCGCGGCGGCCCGACGGGCGGTTTATGGTGATTTCGTACTTACTGCACGGTGATCGTGAGCATTCCGGACTGATTTTGGGCCGAGCCGCTCGCCAGTGAGATCACGCTGCTCGACGTCATCGCGTAGGTCGTCACATCGGTTTCGATGAGCGTGTTCTGCGTATCGAAAATCTGAGTGGTCACCACGACGCCGATGGGACTACCGGGATCTATCGGCGTCCGTGTCGAGTAACTCACCTGCACTGTGCCAAGCGAAACGCTCATGGTGCTGTCGGTGTAGCGGGTCAGCATACCCAAAGTCCCTGAGGATCCGCCCACAATCATGGTCGGAAATGAGATTGGCGCCTGCGCGACGTCGTACTCGCTCGCGGATACCTCGCCCAACAAGGCGCCGTCACTGCTGGCGTAGAAGTCAGTGACGCTGGTGGAGTAGGGTGCAGTCTGGCCGGCGGCCATGATGGATCCGGAGACTGTCGTGTTTTGCGACATCGCGGCGGTGCCGTTGAAGGTGGCAGCGACTCCCGGCGGCCGCGTAAAGGTTCCGGTGCCGGTGAATGCGGTCGAAACGCCATTGGTGGTCACCGTTCCGCTCAAGGCCACATTGGCGCTCAAGCCATCGGTCACCATCTCCGCGATGCCCGCTTGCAAATTGTAATTGCCCGCTGACTGCATCGGCGTGTAACCATTGCCGCCGCCGCATGCAGAGATGAGGATGGCAAAACAAACGGTTAAGTAGGTTCTTCGTGCTCCGTGCATAACCTGATTCCTTTGGTTGAGGGCAGAAGACGATTTGCTCGATTGCCTCAACACCATTGTAGGCCGAGGGGCGGGTGATGACAAAGGGATCGCCCGTTGGTCGCCGAAAACCGACGGATCCGGCCTCCCCAGTGGAAGGCCGGATCCATCACGTTTGAACAGGCATTCGTCGGCTTACTGTGATCCTCCGCTTATTGGTGGTCCTCCGCATTGAGCTGCGGCGCGGTGGGGCTCAGCGTCCCAAATAGGCCGTCCGCATACTCATTGATGCCGGCCGCGAAAAAGAGCGCGGGCCCGGTCGAGGGAACGGCCGTGGTGCCGGCCTCGTTGCTGCCGCGATTGTCGAACTCAATGCCCCACAGTCCGTCGATGGCGATGGGTGAGCTATTCGCATCGAGCAAGTTGCCGAGGAATTTGCCGCTCACGACATCGAAGGCGGCGATGGTTCCGCCAAAACGATTGCCGATCAACAAATCATGACTGAAAAAACCAAAATCCTGAGGTGCGAGCGCAACTCCCCAGGGGGCTTTAAGCCAGGGGCCGTGCTCCAAGCGCTGAATCAATCGACCCTTCGCCGTGAAAACGTCGACCCAACCACAGTCTTCGCCGCAATCGTCGTCCGCCGCATTCTTTGTGGCGTTTCGCTTCGCGTAGGTCACGACAACATTGGCGCCGACCGCTTGCACGTTATAGGGGGCGAAGTCGCGCGGAATTCGATCGTCGTCAAAGGCCTCCTCGTCCAAATGTACGCGCTTGAAGTTCTTGTCGAATTTCTCAATGCGGTTTTGACCGAAGTTCGCGGCGAGAAGGAAATGATTGCCTTCGGATTCGATCCAGGTCAGCCCCATGAAGACCGCGCCGCTCTGCGATTCATCGACTTCGTTCAGAGCGGTCGACTGGCCTGTCGCTGAAATGGGTGTCGCCGGAGGACCCCAACCCGAAATGGTGCCGTTCTTGGTTGCAAAAATGAAGAGCGCCGGATTGCCGGCCGCCAAAGCAAAATCGGCGGTGCCGTTGAAGACCATTCCCGTGGGACTCGAGGGACTCGATGCGCCCGCGGCGTTGGGGACCGTCACCACCAACGGTACGGTGCTGCCGGCGCCGGAGTACAGAGTAGACGTGCCTGTTCCGGCGTTGTTGGCCCACCAAGGAGTTGAGGCACCTCGGGCGAGCCCCCACGCGTTTTTGAGGTGTGGGTCGATAGTGACCATGGTTCCGTTGGCATTGGCTGGTTGCGGAATATCAGACACCAAGTTCGTTTGCACGTAGTTCTGAGCGAATGAGGCAAGGGGAAAAATCGACAACACACAACTGGCCGCGACGTATTTGATTGTCCTTGAAAATGCGTACATCTTGAGTCCCTCCGGTACGAGCGTTTGTTGGATGAGCGTGGCGCTTTGCCGCTGGCGACTATATCCGCGCTCTTTTCAGGCGGCATTCGATTTAAGTTTTCCGCGTCTGCCAACTTTTGCGTTGTTGTGCGGCACGTACCCAGTAATGGGCTCGGAATGCGTGTCACCGCTGCGTGGTCGCCGGTGCGCGCGATCAAGATCGCGTGCCATACAGAACCCATGCATCGGGAATCGTTGCAATTGCGCCGCGACTGTCAACCGAGTCCGTCCCCCGACGTTGGTATAGTCGTTACAAGCAAAAGAAGAGTCGGATCATGGGAGGCGAACTCTTTCGTTGTCGCTCTGCAGCGACAGCCCGGAAATTCCTTGGCGCATTCGGCGTTACGCTGCTGGTCTCGGCCTGCGGTGGCGGCGGTTCGGGGGCGAGTGCACCGATCGCTCCGGCGCCACCGGCCGTCACGGCAACGGACGCCGCCCGATTGCTCGATCAGGCGACCTTCGGAGTCACGGCGAGCGATGTGACGAGCGTGCAGAGCAGCGGGATCGACGCCTATATCAGCGCGCAATTCGCGTTGCCCGCGACCCAGTACAGCGGTTACAGCTACACGCCCCATACGGCGCCCGCGGACTGCAAAAGCGATGGCTCGAATCCGCCCGATGCCGCGAGCCTGTGCGCCCGCGATCAGTACTCGGCGTTCCAGGTGCAGCGGGATTTCTTCACGCACGCCTTGAACAACCGGGACCAATTGCGGCAGAGGGTGGCCTTCGCGCTCTCGCAAATCATGGTGGTGTCGAGCGTTGAGATCTATGAGGCTTACGGCCTCGCCGACTTCCAAAACATCCTATTGAATGATGCACTCGGCAATTACCGCACGCTGCTGCAGGATGTCACCTTGAGCCCGACGATGGGTCATTACCTCGACATGGCCAACAGCGATCAGACCAATCCCGCCAACGGAACTGTGCCGAACCAAAACTATGCGCGCGAAGTGCTGCAGCTCTTTTCGATCGGCCTCGTCGAGCTCAATCAGGACGGCAGCCTGCAGCTCGATGCGACCGGTGCGCCGATCCCGACGTATGCTCCGCCGACGATCGAGGGCTTTGCCGCCTTGTTCACCGGCTGGACCTATCCGCCGCTTTCCGGCGCGAGCTCGAATTGGACCAACCCGATCAACTTCGATGGACAAATGGTCGCTTTCCCGAACCATCATCAGGCGGGAACCAAGCTCCTCTTGAATGGTTACACCGTTCCGGCGGGGCAAACGCCCGATCAGGATCTTGCGAACGGCCTCGACAATATTTTCAATCATCCGAACGTGGGCCCCTTCATCGGCAAGCAACTGATCCAGCACCTCGTGACCAGCAATCCCTCGCCGGCCTACGTGGCGCGAATCGCCGCGGTGTTCGCCGACAACGGCCAGGGAATACGGGGCGATCTCTCGGCCGTGGTGCGCGCAATTCTCGAGGATGAGGAGGCGCGCGATCCGGCACCGGCTGCGGTCTTCGGTCACCTGCGCGAGCCGGCCCTCTTCATTACGGCGGCCATGCGCAGCCTCGGCGGACAATCGGACGGCGTACTTCTGCGCAGCGCGAGTTCGGCGATGGGCCAACCCATCTTCTCGCCGGAGACGGTGTTCAATTTCTATCCGCCGAGCTACCAGATTCCGGGCACGCAGACCACAGCGCCGGAATTCGGAATTCAGAACGCCGCCACCGCTCTCGCGCGTTCGAACTTCATCAATACCGTGATTTTGCAGGGCGGCGCCGCGCCCAATTCCTCGGTCGCCGGCAGCACCGGAACCAGCATCGGCCTGAGCGCCTTCACGGGTGCCGGCGACAATGCAGCAATGATTCAGGCGCTCAACCAGACACTGATGCACGGCAGTCTCTCGAGCGATGCCGGCGCCATCATCCTCACGGCGGCGAACGCCGCGGCAACCAATTCGAGCGACCCGATTGCTCCGGTGCGGGCCGCGGCCTATCTGATACTGACCTCCGGCCAATACCAAGTGGAGCGCTGATATGAAGCGTCGTACCTTCCTCGTGCACGCCGGAGCCCTCGCCGGTGGCGCAGCGCTCGGGCAACTCGGCCTGCTTGCCGCGAAGGCCGCGCCCGCGACTGATTACAAGGCACTCGTGTGCGTGTTCCTCTACGGCGGAAACGATGCCAACAATATGATCGTGCCGCTCGATACCGCCGGGTACGCCAACTACGCCACGACCCGCAGCTATCTCGCGCTCCCGCAGGCGCAACTCCTGCCGCTGGCGGTGAGTGCCGGTGCCCCGCTCTATGGTCTGCATCCGGCGCTTCCGGGCCTTCAGGCGCTCTGGGCCGCCGGGAACATGGCCATCGTCGCCAATGTCGGGACGCTGGTCCAACCGCTCACCAAGGCGCAGTACCTGTCGACGTCGACCATCAAGCCCGAGAGCCTCTTCTCCCACATCGACCAGCAGCACCAGTGGCAGGCCTCGAATTCGAGCACTTCATCATCGAACAGCGGCTGGGGCGGGCGGCTGACGGACGCGCTCGCCTCGCTGAATTCCGCATCGAGCGTGCCGCCGATGATTTCGACCGGCGGGAACAATCTCTTCGTCACGGGTGCCGCCTCGCAGGCGCTCGTGATACCGACGAGCGGATCGTTCGGGCTGAACGGCTACACGAGCAGCGCGACCGACACGGCGCGTCTCGCCGCCTTGCAGCAGCTCCTGAGCGTCGATCAGAGCGACAACCTGGTGCAGTCCGCGCAAGCGGTGATGACCGGGGCGCTCGCGAGCAGCGCTGTGCTGAATCCGATCCTGACGAGCACCAACGCGACACTGACCGCGCGCTTCGGCGGACTGACCGGGAACTTCGCCGCGCAGTTGCTGGCAATCGCCAAGGTGATCCAGGCTCAAGGCACGCTCGGCGCGAGCCGTCAGGTCTTTCTGGTCACCCTCGGTTCCTTCGACACTCACACGGACCAACTCAATACGCAGGAGTCCCTGTTCACCGAGCTCGATGCCGGCCTCACGGCGTTCCATGGCGCGATGAGCGACATCGGTACCGATTCGAGCGTGACCTCCTTCACCCTGTCGGACTTCTCGCGTAACTTTCTGCCCAACACGGGCGGCGGCACGGATCACGCCTGGGGCAGTCATCCGCTCGTCATCGGCGGTGCCGTCAAGGGCGGCCAGATGTATGGCACGATGCCCACACTTGAGTTATCCGGACCGGACGATGCGAGCGATCTGGGCCGCTGGATTCCGTCCATCGCCGTCGATCAATTTGCCGCCACGCTCGCGAGCTGGTTCGGCGCCGACTCGACGGCACTCGCGGCGGTGCTACCCAACCTGTCGGCCTTCAGCCCGGCCAATCTCGGCTTCATCTGATCCGAAGTGCGCCGGAGGATGAGGGCTCGCCGGGCCGTCCGGCCGGTGATTGATCAGGCGCTCGCGGCGGGTCGGGCTTTCGGCGGCAGCCGCAAGAAAACGGGGATGGTGATGATATAAAGCGCCGCGCCGGCAATCCACACGAGGCCTGGAAAGCTCGCGCGATAGGCGAAGTAGAGCGAGCTGATCGCCAAGGGCCCGACGATCGAGGCAAGACTCGTGATGCTGGCCAGCACGCCCTGTAGCCGTCCCTGTTTTTGAGCGTCGACCTTGCCGCTCAGCAACGATTGCAACGCGGGCAGGCCCACTGCGCCCAAGCCGAAGAGCGGCATCAATGCGAACGCCATCCACCCCCTTGTGGCGAAGGCAATCAGCACCGACGCCGTACTATCGGTGATAACGCCGACAGCCAGTGCAAAGCGCTCGCCACGCCGCTCGGTCATCGGGCCGGCGACATAGGCCTGCGCGATGGCGTGCAGCAGACCAAAGCAGGCGATGGACACCCCAATCCAGAACGGTGTCCAGCCATATCGATCCGATCCGTAAATAATCCATATCGTGCCACCGACCTGGCCGACGAGCGTGAATACCAAGAACATGATCAGCAGCGGCAACAAGGCGGGAACTGACCACGCCCACTGGAACGTCCTGAAGGGATTGACGAAAGGTGCGTCCCCGTCTGCCGTGACATGCCGCGGTGGCTCGCGAAGAACCAACAGCGTCACCAGGAACGTGATGCCATTCAATCCGGCCGCGGCAATGAAAGGCGCGCGAATCCACAGAGTGCCCAACAATCCCCCGATGAGCGGTCCGGCGATGAAGCCCAAGCCTTGGACCGCATTGAGTTGGCCGAACCGCCGCGCACGCTCGCCTTCCGAGGTCACGTCGGCGATGTACGCGGAGGCGACCGCCTGGCTGGCGCCGGTAATCCCGGCGATGGCTCGACCCACGAATAACAGGCCCAACGACGGCGCCACGGCCATGAAGACGTAGTCGACGGCTGCGCCGGCGAGCGAGCACAAGAGAACCGGCCGCCTGCCGACTCGATCGCTCCAGATTCCCAAAATCGGTGAAAAGACGAATTGCATGAGCGCGTACAGACTCAAGAAAGCGCCGAATCGCCAGCCGAGATCGGTCGTGTGAGCCACTTCGCCCAGCAAGCGCGGAATGATGGGCAGGGTCAGTCCGATTCCGGCGAAATCGAGCGCGACGATTGCCAGAACGACGCCAATTCCTCCCCGCCGCTTTGGTTCGACACTATTCATGGTCGGGCAATTCTAGCGGCCCGATTGGGGCAAACGAGTGAGAATTCACGTTGTGGGCATTCGGTATTTGCCCGGAAGCGGCAAATCTGAGATTGTCGGGCTTACACAGCGGTGGAACTTACCTCAATGAAACAACTCCTCAGTTTGGGATTGATCCTCTGGGTCAGCGCGGCGAATGCTCAAAACGCTCCCGCGACGGCAACCGCGACGCAAGATCAAGGGCAGGCCCGGCAATTCGGCATCTTAGTGGGCGGGACGGCGACCCAGTATGACCTTTGCGTCAAGAAGGGATTTCTGGCCAAGAGCGATCAAAGCGCCGAGGAAACCGCGAAGTCGATTTTCGACAAGATGCACACGATCGGCGGTCCCGACCAATCCGCTTATATTCAGGATGGCTGGGACATGATCAAGAAGGAAATCTCGGCGCACGAATCCTTCTACACCCAGGAGAAGTGCACCGGGGTGGCAAAGGAGTGGGCAAAAATCGTCGCGACGACCCGCAAGAAGTAGCGCGCGGTCGCCCATCTCGAGGCGTGGCCCCATTATCGGAGTGATTTCTCGTAGCGCCACACGTCGAGTGGGAACGTTCCGTCCGGCACTTCGACATCGTCGGTCACCGTCGCAGTCCTTATCCAACCACACTTTTCGTAGAACCGCGCGGCACGATCATTTCCAACCGCACAGGCGAGCCATGCGGTATCGACACCCTTTTCGCGCAGATGTGTTTCCGCATCGGCCATCAGAACGGCGGCGACACCGGAACCCCTGGCGCTGGAGGAAACATAAAACTGATACAGCTCGTCGCCTTTCAGAATGTAAAAGCCGACCGGCGCGCCCGTTACCACTGCCACGCGTAGACGGGTCGACGCACGTCGAAGTCTATCCTCGAAGCTTGGCATGGTACGCACCCGGGCAAGTTCCGCCGGTACGATTCGCGCGTGAGCGTCTTGCCAGCCGTCGAACCAGAGCTTTGCCAAGAGGCCGATCTCCGGTAATTGGGCGTCTCTGATGTTTGCGCCGGTCAATTCCACGCTCCAAGTAACGACGATCCTCAAGCTTTGCATACTTCGCTTGCTGTACGAAACATCGATACATTGTCTTTGCGGATCGAGGGTCCGCAGGCCGATACCGAGGACGTGGGGACCAGAGAACGAATAATCGGGACGAAACCGTTTCTTTTGTGGACGAGTTCGAACGCTTCCGCTGGACGGAGTCGCCCATCGAGTAGATATTTGCACCAAGAAACACAACGTCCAAGCGACTCCGGCGGACGTTACATAACCATAAAGGACCGCCATCAAAATGAACTCTCTCGGTGTGACAATGGCCTCACGTGATTCAAACACGCTGCGTCACCCAATGGCCAGTTACTGCGGCCTGGCAATCACACTGTTGGGGGCACCCGCGTTCGTCGCCGGCTTTCGACTGCTTTCGGGTGAGAGCCATTCAGACGGGCAAGTCGTTGGACGAGAGACCGGCGTTTTCCTGTTGGCGGCGCTGCTATTGTGGATCGTCAACACCCAGGAACAGTTGCCCCTAACATCCATTGGCGTTCACCTCGATCGGCTGACGCGATCGCTGGCGCGGGGATTGGCACTCGGGATAGTCCTTCTGGTCGTGTCGGTAGGATTGTACTTGCTTTTGCCGAAAGTGGGGCTTCGCATCGGCGGCAGCGCGGGCAATGCATTCCAACCGGCACTGTGGGTTGTTGCACTGGTCGTGCTGCGTGCGGGCGTCGTCGAGGAATTGTTTTATCGCGGCTTTGCAATCGAGCGCCTCAAGGCCCTTTCCGGGAGCTCCTGGTTGGCTGCTCTCGTGCCGCTCGTCGCATTTTCCGCGGCCCACTATCGGCAGGGACTGGGCGGCGTCATCTCGGCGGCGGTATTGGGCGGCCTGTTGACGATGTTCTATTTGAAATTCCGAGATCTGGTCGCCAACATGGCGGCGCATTTTCTGGTCGACTTTGTGTTCAATGTCGGCCTACCGCTCGTCAGCCGCGTGTAAGCCCTGCACGGTTTCACGGCGCACGAGCGTTCTGCAACGAGCGCCCCGCGACGAGCGTCCCGCAACGAGGCCTGCTAGTAGAACTTGTAATCGACCGAAAGCTGCAAAGCGCGGCCGAGAATTCCCGCGAAGTACGTCGAGGTCCCGGGCGCGTAGTTGCCGCCCGTGCCGGCAAGCGCGGGGAAGGGCGGCTGCTTGTTGAACACGTTGTCGACGATGAAGCGCACCTGGAACTGGGGATTGAATTTCATGCCGACGGTCGAGTTGATGAGCCACCATGCACCCACGCCCAAGATATCTTGCGAGGTCGACGTGTTTTGGTTGCTGAACTGCGCCGGGCCGATAAAGATGCCCTGCCAATCCCAGGAAAATCCCTGGTTCGCGTACAACAGATCGATCGATCCCTTGCTCTTGCTGTAGCCGATCTGACCCGATATATCGAGCGGCGCTGCGGTGGCAATTTGCGATTTCAGTCTCGACGTGTCGAGGTAGTGCGCGCTGGCCTGCAAGCTTCCCAAGGACCATGGCAAGTCAACGGTGTAGTCCAGTGCCGCTTGAATACCCGTGAATTCGAGAAGTCCCGCGTTGACGTAGCCCGCATGGAAGTTGGTGATCTGGCCGGCGGCATTACGCGTGAAGGTGCTGCAGGCCGGATTGTTCGGAAAGTTGCTCGAGTCATAACAGGCGTCGAGATTATCCGTCAGCGTCAATGACTCGATGGCGTCCTTGAGCGCAATATCGATGTAATCCACCGAAATACTGAGTTTCGGCACCCATCGTGGACGCAGCACCGCACCGAACGTCTTGGAGAAGGCGATTTCACTTTGCAGGCCGGTGTTGCCCGAGGTCGTGCCCAGGACACTCGCTTCAACCGCATTTGAGGTAAAGGTCTGTGGGTTGTAACCGGCAATCGCGGCGGCGCAGTTGGCCGCGCGCTGCGCCGGCACCGGACCTTGGCCCACGAAGGTCTTGTCGCAAGGATCGTTGGCGAACGAAGTCTCGGTCGCCGACGGCAGGAACAACTCCGTGATCGACGGCGCTCGAATCGACTTGGTCTTATTGCCGCGGAACTGCACATCCTCAACCGGCGACCATCGCAGCGCGTAGGTGTACGTCGTGGCGTCGCCGGCAATCGAGTTATCGACGCGCCGCGCGGCTCCTTCCAGCTCGAGGCGATACAAACCCGGTATGTCTTGCATCGGCGAGAAGATCGGGAACAAGGTCTCAAAATAGCCCTCGTTGGTGATGTACGAACCCGCGACGGCCGAGACTTGCGCTTGGCCCAGATCTTCGGTGTAGAAAGAGTCCGGCGAAAAGTCCGCCGACTCGCGCCGATTCTCAAATCCGGCCGAAAACTTCCAATCGCCGGCGGGCACTTTCAAGATGTCCCCGGCGATGAAGGCATTGGTGTCTCTTTGAGTATTGAACGAATCGACCTTTGCCAGGTGAGTGATGTACTGCTGCGCGGCCAAACTCGGCGAACCCTGGCCGAAGATATTCAGGGGCGCGCAGGTGCTCGATGCAGTCGTGGTCGGGCCGTTGACAGGCGTACCCGCGCAAACAATCTGACCCGCCGCGTTCGTCGTGGCATTGAGTGCATTGGCCACGTTCTGGAAAACATAAGATGGGTTGGATTGCGTGTTGTCGGATGTGCCATAGCTGACGGACACTTCCCAGTTGAAGTTTCGTGAAGCAAACGAGAAGTCGCCGTTGAGTCCCGTCACCCCACGTACCACGGTTTGCGTGTCGGTCGCCGCGCCGCTTTCCAAATCCAAGTTGGCCCGTGCAACATAGAACTGACTGGTATTCCATGCCGGGTACGCCACCGGCTGTCCTGGACCCACGCTTACGCCGGGATAAAGGTTGGGCCCAAGCGGCAATGTTGCCGCGTAATTATTCAGGGCGGTCTGAATCAGCGCGCGATCGGCTTGCGATAGATAGGGATTATTGATGCTGATGACAAAATTGCCGGTCGCCGTGCCGCCAACGCCGAACGAGTTGACGTTATAGGCCGGCTGGGCGATTAAATTCGTCGCGTGCGATTCGGAGAAGTAGCCTTCGCCAAACGCATTGAGATGGTCGGTGATCTGAAAGTGCATCAGCGTGTCGATATTGGTGCGCTCCGTCGGTGACAGTAGGTTGCTCACCGTCGAGAGCCGGACGCCATCGCCGCCGCTGGCAAAAATGGGATTACCGGTAATCGTTCCCGTGTTGTAAGGCTGCAGCGTACCGCCGGGGCCGAAGGCCAGCGTTTGACCGGCGGCATTGGTCACGCCCACCAAGGCGCCGGTCAGGCCGGCCCCCGGCGCCAGGACCGTGTCGTCGACCAACGGAATACCGCCGAAATTCACCAACGGCAGCGATTCGGCCGGTGTCAGGACGGTCGCGTACTTGCCGGGCGTCACCGGCGCCAGAAACCCTAAGTCCTCGGCAAAAACCGGACGCTCTGTACCCACCAGGCCGTCGGTCTTGGTGAACTCAGCCACGGCGGTGATGTTGGCGCGGCCGTCGAACAGGTTCTGGCCGCCCAAGATGCGCGTCCGATAGTTCCACGCGTCTCCCTGGCCCGATGCGCCCACCTGAGCGTCGACATCGAGACCCTGGTAGTCCTTCTTTAGAATGATGTTGACCACGCCGGCAATCGCGTCCGCACCGTAGATGGGCGCGCCGCCCACCGAGACCACCTCGATGTGATCGATGAGCTTGGTGGGAATGACATTGAGGTCCACCTGGGTGCCGTTGCCGCCGTTATTGGTGTTGGCATTGGAGTTGTCCAAGCTTGCCGTGCTCTCGGAAACGAAGCGCCGGCCGTTGACCAAGGTCAGGGTGCGCTGCGACCCCAGGCCATACAGGTCGACGAAACTTTGAGCGACACCGAAGCCGGACTGGGTATTGGCGGCGCTCGAAGGCGATACGCCGAACGCCGGCAGCTCGTTGAGCGCCTGGCCGACATCGAGGTAACCGCGCTGATCGAAGGTTTTTGAGTCAATGGCGGTCGTCGGCTCGAGATTGTCGAATTCCGGACGCGCGATGCGCGAACCGGTGACGACCACTTCCTGAAGGGCCTGGTCTTCCGGCGGGGCTGCTTTCGGCGTCACCTGGGCATGTGCGCTCATTCCCAATACCAGAACCAATGGGGACGCGAGTAGTCGGCGCAACACTCGATCCCGGGCGAGTCGTGTAGTCATTGGGCGGACCATAGCCGCTGTGCAGCGGGAGGGATGAAAAATGGGATGAAGCGGGCTCACAGCGTGATGAGAGAACTCACAACGTGATGAGACATGCAGATTTACAGGCGAGGGCGGAAAGCCCGAGCGGTCCGGTCACGCGGAGAAAACCCCGGACATCGATCGCTTATACAGTACTGCAACATCTCCGACCCTGGATGGACGGGAGCGCGCCTCCTCTGTAAAAATGTTTCGCTCAATCTAAATGGGAGACGGTCATGAACAAGGCGGTGGGCACGTTTGAGGTGAAAATCAACCCGCTGCCTCCCTACAACAATTCGGCGGACGCCAAGCTCGCGCGAATGTCCATCGACAAGCGATTTCAAGGCGATCTTGATGCGACCAGCCACGGAGAAATGTTGAGTGCAGGCACCGATACGAAGGGGTCTGCCGGCTATGTTGCGATTGAGCGAGTCACCGGAAGATTGAACGACCGCAGCGGCAGCTTCGCCTTGCAGCACAACGCGACCCTCAATCGCGGAGCGCCCTATTTGAACATCGTCGTCATTCCGGACTCGGGAACCGGAGAGTTGGCGGGGCTTAGCGGCACCATGCAGATCATCATCGACAAGGGAAAACATTCGTACGAATTTGAGTATGGATTTTCAGACGCCTGACGAAGGCGGAAAATCGTCCAGCGCGGAGCTGCGTGATTCGAACCGCTCGACCAACGAGGAATACCATGGCAAAAGTGCGTGTTGCAGGCTTTTCGATCTCTCTCGACGGTTTCGGAGCAGGGCCTGAGCAAAGTCTTGAGAATCCACTGGGCAAGCGTGGGCGGGAGCTGCACAACTGGTTCTTCGGCACGCGCACCTTTCGGGCCATGACGGGGCAGGGCGGTGGCTCGGACGGTGTTGACGAGAACTTCGCACACCGATCGATGGATGGTTTCGGTGCCTTCATCCTCGGCCGCAATATGTTCGGGCCGTCCCGCGGTCCTTGGCCGGACGACGGCTGGAAGGGCTGGTGGGGAGACAATCCGCCCTATCACGCGCCGACTTTCGTGTTGACGCACCATCGCCGCGATCCGATCGAAATGGAGGGCGGCACGACCTTTATCTTTGTGACCGCGGGGATCGAAGCGGCGCTGCATCAGGCGAAGCACGCCGCCAATGGTCGCGACGTGAAGATCGGCGGTGGCGTCGAGACGGTGCGTCAATATCTTCGCGCCGGGCTAATCGACGAGCTGCACCTCGCCTTGTCGCCGGTCGTGCTCGGACAAGGCGAAGCGCTGTTCGCGGGACTCGACCTGCCGGCGCTCGGCTATCGCGTCGCCGGACATGAGGCTAGCGCGCAGGCCACTCACCTCGTTTTAAGCCGGTAGCAGTTCACGACCATTCTGTACGAATGCTCGGCGGGAAGGTAATCAGCCATGCTTAGTTACGTCTACTTCGGCACCAATGATCTTGCGAGAGCCACGGCGTTCTATGACGCGACACTGGCGCCCCTCGGGATGCCGCGCTGTATCACAAACGACCCGGAGTGGGATCTCACTTCGGCCGGTTGGGGAATTTACGAGGACGGTGGCGGCCGCGAACTCGCGTTCTGGATCGGTAGACCGTTCAATCAGCAGCCCGCTTCGGTGGGGAATGGAAATATGGTCGCCTTCAGCGCACCTTCTTGGAAAGCGGTCGATGAGTTCCACGCGGCGGCTCTTGCGAAAGGAGGTGTGAGCGAGGGTGCTCCCGGACTGCGGCCTCAGTACGGGCGGGATTTCTACGCGGCCTATGTGCGCGATCCCGACGGCAATAAAGTGGCGGCCGTGTGCCGCGGATTCACGCCGTAGTCTGCCATTCCATGCGCAGCGTGCCGTCGGCTGTCGCGCGCCATCGGCACTGCACCCTGCCTCTGACGCCCAACCGGTCAGGATCGTCGCCGGGAGGGATGGCGATTGCTACAGCCTCGCTTCGGGTCGAGCGACTTTTGACGCCTCCTGCAAAGAACATGTCGGCGCGGCCTATGGCGTTGACGTTTTGCAAAACGGGGCTCTCCTCGAGCTGACTTCAAAATGCAACACATCGTCCTGTATTTGATATCGGACTTTGGCCAAGAAACTGGACATCATTGACGTCGAAGGCAGGCTAGCGGCTGCCTTGCCGAAAGGGATGGCGTAGGATACGCCGTCGATTTTTCTGGCTTTAAGGGATGAACATGCTGAAGAACTTCTTGCCTGCGATGATGCTCGCGTGCGGCCTGCTGGCCGTGCCCACGACGTTTGCCAAAGACCCCGAGCCTGCCAAGTCAGGCGATGCTGCCAAGACGGGCGATGCCGCCAAGGGCGGCGACAAGGCCGATAAGGCTCACAAGGATGACGAAATCAATCTGCCGCCTTTTCCAGCCGACAAGACCGTGCGCCAATCGGTGACGCTCGATGGCCGCGAGCTCAAGTACGACGCCACCGTCGGCTCGCTCTCGGTCCTCGACGAGAAGGGCAAGACCATCGCCAGCGTGATGTTCACCGCCTACACTGTGCCGGGAGCCAACCGGCCGGTGACCTTCGCGCTGAACGGCGGCCCGGGCGCCGCCTCGGTGTACCTGAATCTCGGCGCCATCGGTCCCAAGCGCGTGCAGTTCGGCGCCGAGGGCGACAGCCCATCGGATCCTGCCACGCCAATCGACAATCCGGGCACCTGGCTCAGCTTCACCGACCTCGTGTTCATCGATCCGGTCGGCACCGGCTTCAGTTATTCGCAGGTTCCAGAGGACGAAGCCAAGAAGCGCTTCTATAACCCGAAGTCGGACGTCGAGTACCTGTCGCGCATCATCTTTGACTGGTTGGTCAAGAACGAGCGGCTGACCTCACGCAAGTACCTGGTCGGCGAGAGCTACGGCGGGTTTCGCGGACCTCGCATCACGCATTTTTTGCAGACCCACCTGGGCGTTGCCATGAACGGCGAAGTGCTGGTGTCGCCCTACCTGGATCCGGGGGCCTCCAGCAACCGCGACCTCTCGCCGCTTCCCTGGATGCTGACCCTGCCGAGCATTTCGGCCGCCAACCTCGAGCGTCAAGGCAAGCTGAACGACGCGGCCATGGCGAACGTGGTCGAATACACCCGCACCGAGTATGTGCAGGACCTGCTGAAGGGCCGGGCCGATGCGCAAGCCGTCGAACGCATCGTCAAACGCGTCACGGAACTGTCGGGTCTGGATCCCAATTTCGTACGCCGCTCCGGCGGGCGCCTCGAGACTCAGGCGTACCTGCGGGAGGTCTATCGTTCCGAGGGTAAACTCGGCAGCCGCTACGATTCTAACGTGACGGCCTATGATCCGTTCCCGTTTGCGCCGATCCAGCAGAACAACGACCCGATTCTCGACAGCATCATCGCGCCGACCACCACGGCCATGGTGGATTTCGTCACGCGCACGGTCGGCTGGAAGTACAGCGGCCGCTACAACGCTCTCTCCTACGAAGTCGGCAACCTGTGGACCGACTCCCCGGACAATGAGAAACCGGCCTACGGCCTGGAGCGCGGCTCGGCCAAGGAGCTGCGCGAATCGGTCGCGATCGATCCCAAGATGCACGTGCTGATCGTGCACGGCTGGGATGATCTGTCCTGTCCCTTCATGGCCTCGGTCCTCATCGTCGACCAGATGCCGGTGATGGGCAAGGCGGAGCGCGTGCAAGTAAAGGAATACCCCGGCGGTCACATGTTCTACAGTCGCCCCGAGAGTCAGGCGCTGCTGAAAAGCGATGTCATGAAGATGTATGCCGCCCACTAGGGCAGAGAGAATCTGCGGGATTGGCTGCAAGGACCAGTTTCAGAGGCGTCTCATTAGCATGTTGAAGAAATTTCTCTTCGCGGGTTCGCTGGTTCTCGCCGCGGGCTTCGCCTGGGGCCAACAAATGGCGGTGACGTTTGACGATCTTCCGGCGCATGGAGCGCTCCCGGCCGGGATGACGCGGTTGCAGATTGTCGACTCGATCCTGCAGACCTTGAAGCGGGAACGGTTGCCGCCGGTCTACGGGTTTATCAATGGCGGGCGAGGAGTCGAGGATCCCGACTCGCCTTTGGTGTTGCAGGCCTGGCGCAAAGCGGAGCAGCCGTTGGGAAATCACACGTGGGCGCATTTGGATTTGAACAAGGAGACCGCAGAGGAATTTGGGACGGAGGTGTCGCGTAACGAGGCGCTGCTTGAAAGTTTGATGGGCAAGAACGATTGGCATTGGCTGCGGTATCCGTTTTTGCACGAGGGCGACACGGTCGAGAAGCGCCGAGCGGTGCGAGGCTGGTTGTTTGCGCGTGGGTACAAGATTGCGGAAGTGAGCATGGACTTCGAGGACTATCTTTGGAACGCACCGTATGCGCGCTGCGTGGCCAAGCACGATGCGGCGTCGATCGCCCAGCTTCACGATAGTTATTTGGCGGTGGCGGATCAGTACTACGGTGTTTTCCGGCAACTCTCGCAGTTGGTCTATGGGCGAGACGTGAAATATGTGCTGCTGATGCACGTTGGGGCATTTGATGCGCGAATGCTGCCGGAGCTTCTGAAGCTGTATCGCGCCAAAGGCGTGAAGTTCATCAGTTTGCCGGATGCCATGTCGGATCCGGCGTATCAGGACGATCCGGACATCGGCGAGCCGAACGGCGGGACGTTCTTGGAGCTGATGTTGGAAAACAAGAAGATCAAGTTTCCGGCGAACTCCAAGCCCTATAAGGAGTTGGAGGCGATGTGCCGGTAGCGACCGCAGGGTCGCAGGATGGAAGGCGCCGGCGGCACTACGATTCCCATCCCACAAAGGCGCCGATCACTCCGACGCTATCGATGAAGCCATGGGCGAGGATGCAAACCCAGAGATTGCGTTTCGACCAGATGAAAGCGGCCCCCAAAATCAGTCCCGCCATTCCTGAATCCAAAATGCCCGCGGGCCCCTTGTAGTAGTGTCCAAATCCGAAAAGCACCGCGACCACCACGTTCGCTGCCCAATAGGCAGGAATTGAGCGGCCGCCCACCTCCGCGGCACGCGTCAAAAGATAACCGCGATATCCGATTTCTTCTCCGAAGGCCGCAAAGGTCCAGATCAAAACCAACCACTGAAGCGCCACAAGCGCGTGGCCCTGGATTTCGTCGGAACCACTCGGCCCGACCGCCGGAGGGGAAAAGTGGGCGGCGAGGGGATCGATGACCCAATTACCGAGCAGGATTCTCAAGGCTGCCGCGGCGAGCGCAATCAAGATTGTCCGCCGCCATGAGACCGGCGGTTTGAGTCCGGTTGCCGCCCAGGAACCGCCGCGCAAACGCAGTGACAGCAAGCCGAGGACAAAGAGGATCGGTACCTCGTTTGGAACGAGGTGATAAACATTGTGGCCAATGACAATGGCGCTTCCCACGATCAGTTCGGCCAGCGACAACCCGCGCTGCAGAGGCGTTAGGGGAGCAGGCGGCAATTGAACCGAATGATCTTCGCCTGCTGGGACCGTAGTCTCTGACGGCTTCATATCGTTGCGCGGGCCGTGTGGTTGGACCTATCGGTGCGGTGAGACGCGCGATTTTCGATAGCGGCGCACGCACCACAGCGCAAAGCGGGTGGTCAGCATCACCAGCCCGCAGCCCACAACCAGGCCGATCGGTACGATCCACCATCCAAGCACGTCTCGAGCGTCGGGCGGAGGGCTGCCGAATCCGAGGCGCAAAGAAATCGTCGAGTCCGCGCCGTCCGTAGGATAGATCCACAATCCGGCGGTTTGCGGATGGATCGGCTTCAAGAGCGCGCACAGGACGAACACAACCCCTAAGAAGTAACCCACGATGGCACTCAAGAACACTGAGAATCCGGCAATACTGAGGCTCGCCCAGCGAAACAGAACGCCCAAAATGCGCATCGGCGAGCGGCTGACTTCGGCGCGCGCCAGCAGGTTGTCCGTCAGGTACTCCGCTGCCAATTGATCGGGACTGCCGAGCGCGTCCAGAGTTTGCGCCACCTTATCGATCGTGCTCGCTTCTCCACCGCCTCCGCTCTTGTCGAGGATGTGGCTGCGTAGTTCCTCGACGATATCGCGCATGTCTTGTTCATTGATGTCGCGCAACCGGCTGCGCAGCCTGCTCAAGTAATCGTCGATCGTTTGCTGCGCCTCTGCGGTTACGGTGACCATTTATTTCCCCTTCTTAAGCGGCGCCAACAGCTTGCTCATGCTCGAAGAAAACCGCGTCCACGTCCTGCTCATGTCCAGGGCGCGATGTTTTCCGGCCGGCGTGAGCGCGTAGTACTTACGCGGATGACCGGCATCCGACTCGACCCATTCGCTACGCAGCAGCCCCAGGGCCTTCATGCGGCTAAGCAGGGGATAGACGGTGCCCTCCGACACGATCAAGTCGGAGTCGCTCTCCAGCCGGCGAAGAATTTCGAGCCCGTAGAGTTTCTCGTCCCGGAGGACTGCCAGGACCGCGAGTTCCAGGCAACCCTTTCTGAGTTGCACTTCCCATTTGTCCGCATTCGTCTCGGATTCTAGATCCTTCATGAACATACCTTGCTATACAAGGTATAATGTTGTCAATAGGATGACGGCAAGCGCGGGCGGCAGCAACGCATTTGGTCAGACCTGAGAGCGGGGGTTTGCGCCGAGATGGTCCGCCGCGCATACAATACGTACCAAGGGCAGGGATGTGTGTTGGAGAATTCAGATGACAACTCGTCGCCGGTTTCTAGCGCAAATGGCCGCAGCGAGCATCGCTGCAGGCTCCATTCCGAGGGTCCGCGCCTCGAACGCCGCCGCGCCCATCCAGCCTGGCGCACGACCCCGAAAATTAGGTGTCGTTGAAACTGTCTTGGGCCCGATCTCCGGCGGCCGGATGGGTTTTACGGCGCCGCACGAGCACGTGTTGCCGAGTTCGAGCGACTTCATGCGGCTCTGGCCCGAATACCTCGGTGGGCGGTCGAGCTTCACGAACCGCGTCGTGGAGCGAATGAAGGCGTCCAAGGCGGCGGGCATCGACACCATCGTGGACTGCACAACGGCCGATCTCGGCCGCGACGTGCGCCTGCTGCAGGAGGTATCGCGACGGTCGGGCGTGCAGATCGTAGCGACCACCGGGCACTGGCTGACTCCCACCCCTTCGTTCGAGGCGCGAACGGCCGACGAACTGGCCGACTTCTTCACTCTCGAGATCGAGCGGGGCATGGAGGATACCGGAATCAAGCCAGGGGTCATCAAAGCCGCCCATCAAGGCGACGGAATGACGGCGTTTCAGGAAAAGGTGTTCAGGGCTGCGGCGCGCGCCAGCAAGCGCACGGGAGTGCCGGTGACGACGCACAGCGACGCCCGGCATCGAGGGGGCGAACAACAGGCGGCGATCTTCGAGCAGGAAGGGCTCGATCCCCGGATGGTCTGTATCGGCCACAGTGACGAAAGCGCAGACTTCGATTATCTCGCGGGATTGGCCCGACGCGGCTACACGCTCGGCATCGATCACGTTTTTTATGGCCTCGAGTCGATGGGCGGCGGGACCAACGGTATTCCTACTTGGCAGGACCGGGCGGCAATGGTCAAGAAGTTGATCGACGCCGGTTTGAACGATCGGATATTCCTGGCTACCGACTGGATGTTCGCTCTCACAATTGCGCCCACGGGCTCCTTCGACCTGCTCAACCAGCGTAACCCGTTCGGCAACCTCTTTAACGTCCGGAACACGATCCCTTACCTGCGCCAGATCGGCGTCACGGACGAGCAGATCCGTACCATCACCGTCATGAACCCCAGGGCCTTTTTTGCGCACGGCTGAGGGTCGGACCAGACCCTGAGCCAGCGGCGAAGCACTCGTTTCGGCCGCGGACTTGCATCCTGCGAACTACTTCAAAGATCTTTTGTGTCGTTTGGGATTGACTTGCACTATGAGCAAGATGAGCGCTGTCCTGCGGATTAAGGCCGAGCTAGCCCTGGCGGAAGCGTCCAAGAAACTGCTCAGCCAGCGCGCCTCGGTACGCACATCGCCTGAAACAAGAAATTACGCTGATACGGTTTCCGTTGTGCGCAAGGAGCTCGACAAGCTGGTGGGAATACTCGCCGACGACGCCAGCGAGAAACACTGGAACGTCGCCGCTCGCGTGGCAAAATGCGCGGACTACCTGGCTCAAATACCGAGCGGCGAGGTCCAGGATGCCCGTCTGGACATGATTGCGGCGCACAAAGTGTTGCAGGACGTAGAGGAAATCACGATCTGACGCTTGGGCGAGCCGCCCGGCCGGCAAGGACGATTGTCCTCGCGGCGATCTTAACTGCGCTCATTTCTCCCAAATGCCCGTCACTTTCTGACCTCTCGCCACCTGTTTCATGGCGCGAATCAAATTAAGAAAAATGGGAGGCACCAAACTCAGCACCAAGCTGCGATAAACACGCGAGGGCCGGACTCGGACTTTGTTGTCCTGAGAGATATGAAAAAGCGTTGAATGAACGGTTTCGGTTGGGTCCCAGGTATTCGTATAGTAGTAGAGCGCGATCGACATTCGTTCCACGCCTTTGGGAGTGGCGAGCGCCACCGGGTGCCCGTGCATCGATTCGTTGGTCGTCGAAAATATAACGCAGCGATTAAAGATGGGCTGAATCCCGATCTGCTTGGTCTTGGACGGTCGGTCCCAGAGTTCCAACTCGCCGTTGTAGGAGCTCTTCCAGTCTTTATTGAGATACAACAACAGATTGATGCGACGTTCTAAGTTGTAGCGCTTGAGATGATTGAAGTCGACGTGCATTTCAAGATAGCCGCCGGATTGAATTTTGTGCAGACCGCCGCCGAAATACGACGGGTCCGCAATCAACCCGGTTATCCCAGTCAGATTCTCCAGGTACTTGATGAACGGTCCAGAATTGAGAAAATTAACCAGACGCGCAGTTTCCAAGCCCACGACGTCCGGCGCGAATGCATACTTGTTGTGGTCGGTTTTGCGATCCACAAATTTTTCGTAGTAATCGGAACGGCGAACGGCCGACGCTTCGTCGCGAACCTTGTTCAGAACTTCCGGGTCGACAAAGTCATCGATGACAATATGCGGCCAGGGCTTATTTTGCGTGTAAGTCTCGCTGAGACTTTTCCCCTCCGTCTCGAGCGTTGCTGCGTTGGAAAGATATTCGATCATGAAATATTCTTGACGCTCGAAGATGGGTTATACAAAAGGGCTCAACGATCGATTGTTTAAAGAGCAGGATGGCCGCCATTATATCAAAACGCGGAATGCCTATCCTTTCAGCTCGAGGAAGGATTCGGAAATCCGCTGCATTTACGCAGCGACTAGTTGAGATTCAAATGGAAAGATGCCACCCGTTCGCTACAATGGGGCGCTTTACCTTTCGGGACTGCTGATCGCCAAGGCCCCGCTGCAAGCCGATGTGATACAGATGTTTCTGCGCTTGGATCGAACGAGGATTTATGACGATCACAAAGACGTTGCTATTCGTTGCCGCACTCGCTTCCGGAGCGTCACTTGCACAGCAGTCGACCTCCAGCAGCGGCGAGTACTACCGGGACTATCAACCCGAGGCCATCATCCGGGAGCTCAAGCGCGACGCCGTCGCGGACGACGCCATCATGATTCCCATGCGCGACGGCGTGGGTCTCGATACCAACATCTATCGGCCGAAGAACGCCAAGGGGCCGCTGCCCACGATCTTCTGGAAGACCCCATACAACGAGTTGGAGATGAAGTCCGGAGCGGCGTTGAGCTATGCGCTCGCGGCGGTGCGCCGCGGATACGCCTTCGTGGTGCAGAATGAACGTGGACGATACTTCTCGCAGGGCGACTGGCAAATCCTTGGCCATCCTCAGACCGACGGGTACGACACCCTCACCTGGATCGCCAAGCAGCCCTGGTCCAATGGCAAGGTCGGCACGCTCGGTTGTTCATCGAGCGCCGAGTGGCAGTTAGCCCTGGCAGGGATGCATCACCCCGCGCTGGCGGCCATGGTGCCCATGTCGGCCGGTGCCGGTATCGGCAAAGTAGGGCGCTTCCAGGAACAGGGCAATTGGTATACGGGTGGTGTACCGCGGACGCTGTTCTTTGTCTGGCTCTACGGCGTCGACAATCCGCTGCGCGCGCAGTTGCCGCTGATTACCGACGCCGCGATGCACGCTCGCGTGTCCCGATACAATGACCTTTCAGTGACCAAGCCCAAGGTGGATTGGACCAAGCAGATCAAACATTTGCCGATGGACAAGATGCTGAGTGATCTTGGTGAGCCCGCCGGCACGTTTGAACAGCTGATCGATCGCACGCCCGCAGATCCGGCCTGGCGTCAGGGCGGCCTCTACCACGAGGACATGGGCTGGGGTGTGCCGGCGCTGTGGTTCGACTCCTGGTACGACGTGTCCATCGGACCGAACCTCGAACTTTTCAACCATGCGCGAACCGATGGCGATGCGAACGGTGCCCCCAATCAATACGCCGTCGTTGCTCCCATCCCTCATTGCACCTATTGGAAGATGGGTCCCGACACGACGGTTGGCGAGCGTTCCCTGGGTGACACGAGCTTTGATGTGGACGGAACCATCTTCGCTTGGTTCGACCGGTGGTTGAAAGCGGACGCCCAAGCGTGGCCCGCCGCGACTCCGCACGTCCGCTACTTCACCATGGGCGAGAATCGCTGGAATGCCTCGGACAACTGGCCGCCCAAGGAAGCGAAGTCCGTGCGCATGTACCTGCGCAGTGGGGGAGCCGCCAACAGCCTGTATGGCAACGGCCGATTGGATCTTGCGGCACCGCCCGGCGGCGAGAAGCCCGATCACTTCACCTACGACCCCATGAATCCGGTCCAAACGCTGGGCGGCAGCGATTGCTGTAACGGGGGGCTGGTGACGCCCGGGGCCTATGACCAACGTTCCATCGAGGCGCGCTCGGATGTGCTGGTGTATTCGAGTGAACCCTTGAAGGAAGCCATGGAGGTGACCGGCTTCGTCAATGCAGTCTTGAAAGTGTCCTCCAGTGCGAAGGATACGGACTTCGCCGTCAAGCTCGTCGATGTCCTGCCGGATGGCACGGCCTACATCATTGCCGATACGATTTTTCGGGCCCGCTATCGCAACGGCTTCGACAAGCCTGAAATGATGACGCCGAATGCCGTTTACACCATCAAGCCGACGCCGATGACCACCAGCACCCGCTTCGACAAGGGGCACCGGATACGCGTGGAGGTCACCTCATCCGACTTTCCCAAATTTGTGCGCAACTTGAACACCGGCGGAGCGAATGAAAGCGAGAGCACGGGCGTGGTCGCGAACAACACGATCCATCACGCCGGTGAGAACGCCTCGTACATCGAATTGCCCGTCATGCAGAGCAAACCCTAGGCGAACGACGCCGATACGAACGAAAATGATGTCTGTTGTGTCTCCTGCCGCACAGACAGCTTCAGTGGGCCAAAAGACCATACGCGATGCGCTGCGCATTTGTCGGACGAACGGCATGACTTTGATTGAGAAGAATCGAGCATTGGTGGTAGGCGGATCGGGGCTGGGACCGGAAACGAGCATCTTCTGTCGACTCAGGGTGTAGCGGGCTTCGGGCGGATCATCGACGGACGAGCGTCTCAATGATCGCGGTAGTCGATGACGCCGATTCCGTTCGAGGGGCGATAATCCGACTATTGCAGATCGCCGGATACGTGGCACGCGGCTTCGTGTCCGGCGAGGAATTTCTCCAGGCTTGGCCGTGCAGTAAGACCCGCTGCCTCATTTTGGATTTGGAAATGCCTGGCTTGACCGGGGTCGACGTGCAACGCGCGCTCAACCGTACGCAGGCACGTATACCGATAATCGTCATGACGGCGCACGATTCCCTCGCGGCGCGCGAGGAGTGCATGCGTCTAGGCGCGCTCGTCTTTTTATCCAAGCCAGTCGATATTTCATTTCTGTTGGATGCCGTCACCATGGCCTTGCAACGGCCACGTTTGGACGTTCGCGTGGAATGCGCCGTGCTGAGTCCCCGCAAAAGCTCGAGTACCGCTTGAAGACCCGCCGTTCGGTCGGGCCTGCATGGTGACGTTCCAGTACCTTCCGGTGGGTCTCCCTGGGCCCCTAGGCTCGCTATTGCGTGAACCCCGTAAATAGCCCATAACGCACGAAACGCGCGATAGGGTATCGCCCCGACAGCGATTTGGGGGGGCGAGCCAGACGGAGAAAGTCAGCATGCGTACGCAAGTCAGCATTGAACGGGCCGAGCTCTGCCACATCGCTGAGATCGCGCCGCTGTTTGACGCATATCGCCGCTTCTACGGCCAAGTTGAAGATCCGCGGGCGCAGTCATTTCTGGAAGAACGCGTGGCGCACGAGGAGTCGGTCGTGCTGATTGCGCGACGGCAGGGCGCGGCGATCGGTTTCTGCCAGCTCTATCCGTGTTTTGCTTCAGTGTCCCTGACACGCATGTTCGTGCTGTACGATTTGTTCGTGGCGCCACAGGCGCGGCGCTGCGGAGCGGCTGCGGCGCTATTACGGGCTGCGGTGGACTACGCAGCAGAGGTGGGCGCCGGGCAGCTCATGCTGCAGACCGGTGTGACGAATCTACCTGCGCAGCGTCTGTATGAGCGTGAGGGGTGGGTCCGAGACCATGATTTTTACGTGTACGAGTACCACGTCAGGGCGAGCACGCCTGGCGAGTCCGGTGTGCCGAAGGATCGGCCTGACCGCGGCTCCCCTTAGATCAGCCCTTGATGCGTCGCGACCCGGCCGGCAAACGCCGCTATGGACAGATGCGGGTGCGACTGCAGCTCGAATAGAAATCCAACCGTGCCCAAGATGAGGCTGTTCATGACGAGAGCAGCGGCGAAGGCAGTGAGCTTGGAAGAAAGGGTGTTCATGTGTGTCTCCCAGTGTAGTGGCGGTTAGTCGATCCTTACTGCCATAACACAGCAAGGGCCGTGCCAGTTGCAAAAACAGGCAAAACCAGTCTTATGACGGCCGACAGACCGGTCGGGACGTGGATAAGTGACCGCGGACACACCCGTGGACACTGTCCGCGGACAAGGCGGACAGCCCGGTCGAACAGGAAGCCTGAATCTCAAGCCAGCGAGAGACCTACATCCACATTGCCACGCGTTGCGTTTGAATACGGGCAGACTTGATGGGCTGCATGAATGAGTCGTTCGGCATCGGTGCGGTCCAAACCGGGCAGACTCACTTTGAGGTCGGCGGTGATGCCGAATCCCCCCTCGGAGCGCGGACCTATGCCGACCGTCGCGGTTACGGCGGCATCTGAGGGAACCCGCAATTTCTGCGCGGGCGCGACGGCCTTCATGGCACCGATGAAGCAGGCAGCATAACCCGCCGCAAACAACTGTTCCGGGTTGTTGCCCGGGCCGCCCGCGCCGCCGAGTTCCTTTGGCAGCGACAGCTTCACGTTCAGGCTGCCATCCGCGGTGCTGGCTTGCCCATCTCGGCCACCGGTCGCGGTGGCACTGGTTCGGTACTTCACGTCTACGGACATCACGTTCTCCTTGCGACCGGCTTATTCTGGTTTGAGGCGAGCCATCGAGTACACATCAACGTACTGTCCAGCGCGATAGGCAAAGCGAACCAGTGTGCCTTCAATGGCGAAGCCAAAGCGCTTGTACAGGCGAATGGCCGGCTCGTGGTCGGAAAAGACCTCCAGTTCGAGCCGCAAAAGGTTCAACCATTGGTCCGCTGAATCAACGGCTGCCTGCAGCAGTGCCGTGCCGACGCGCTTACCTTGAAACTCATCGCGGACCGCCATGCCAATCTTACCGACATGTCGGCGGCGCGGGCGACTGGGAAACGTGTGAATATCCAGTTGCCCAATCAGCTTTTGTTCGAGGCATGCGACCAGTCTAACTGTTCCCTCGGAGGATTCGGCCAGTCGCTTGCGCCACATCTCGACTGAGGGGAAGGGCATTTGAAGCGTTCCCCAAATGACCTTGGGACCGAGAAATATTTGCTGTATCTCTTGGTAGTCATTGGGCTCGGCCGCGCGGATCAAAATAGTCACTGTCCGATTTTGCGCCCGCTGTAGTGCGTGGTCAAAATAATGGCGGAGCAGAGCGGGTCGCGAGACTTGGCGCCACGAAGAACGGTGCGTTATACTGGCGTTCCATGAAACCGCGATGGCGTGGTTTGCCCACGATTGAGATGGCCCCTTCAGTGGCCGGAGGTTTTCATGGCAATCCAAGACTATGTACGTTCGATTGCGGCGACCGAGACCGTCTCGAAAAGAGACGTGTTTCGATTCCTCGAAATGCAGTTCGCGCGGGTGGATAGGGATCACGATGGTGAGTTGGACGCGGAGGAATTGGCGGCGTTCGTGCAGGCGGTGGCGCGGCCGGAGGCAGATCAGCGTTAGCTAATCGCGCAGGACTTTAAGCATCCGCGAAGCCGATTGGGAGCCGCACTTCGCCGTCGAGGCGTCCCAGCGCGCATATCTTTGTAGGTTCGAAGGCACCCTGGTACACAATCACCGACGTCCCACCGCAATATACGGAGTTCCAGTAGCGAGTTCCCGTTTACGCAGCCGCTGCAGAGCGGAAATTCAGAGTCTGTGCAACGCGCAGAGCTTGTGGCCGTCCAGGTCGCGAAGATAGGCGAGATAAAGCTTGACCGCGCCGCCTTCGCGCACCCCGGGAGGGCCTTCGCAGGTTGTGCCGCCGGCAGCGAGGCCGGCCGCATGCCAGGCGTCAGCTTGAGCGGGCGACGCAGCAGCAAAGCCGATCGTCAACCCATTGGCGCAAGTTGCGTTCTCGCCATTGATGGGTTTTGTGACGGAGAAAACGCCGCTCGGCGTTCGATAAAAGATCCGGTGCCGATCGACCACAGCGGGCGGCACACCGAGTGTGCCCAGTAGAGAATCGTAGAAGGCTTTTGCGCGCTCGAGGTCATTGGTGCCAATCATGATGTGCGAAAACATCGGCCTTCCTTATCTTTTGGAAATCGGGTGCGCCGAGTATAGCAATCCACTCGATCGGTGCAGCGGAAATGCCACATTTATGCCACTTTTTCCTGACATCTTGCGGTTGCTTGATCAACGCGATTGAAACCGCCGAACTGAATAAATCCTTTGACCGCAAGGGCGTGCCGGTGGCTGCGCTACGCCGTTTTTCCATGAGCGTCCCACAAGGCGGCGTGTACGGGATCCTAGGGCAGAACGGTGCGGGCAAAAGTACCTTGTTTAGAATTTGTCTGGGCCTTATTCGGCCCGATAGTGGCTCCGTCCGCGTACTCGGGAGCGCACCGGCTGCGAAGGCGAGCCTGTGCCGAGAAGTCGGGGCCATGATTGAGAGCCCGAGATTGTTCGAGTATCTAACGGCGGAAGAGACTTTAAGAATGCTCGCCGGCTTGTGCGGTCGACGGTTCGCCATGTCCCCTGGGGCACTATTGGATCTCGTGGGTCTTGCCGGGGCGGCGAATCGTAAAGTAGGTGGATTTTCTGTCGGCATGAAGCAACGCCTCGGAATTGCAGTGGCGCTCGTATCGAGACCCAAACTCGTGATCCTGGACGAGCCCACCAGCGGCTTGGACCCTGTCGGCAATCAGGAAATTCGACACTTGATTCGGCAGCTATCGACCCGAGACGGCGTCACGGTGGTCTTGGCAAGTCATCAGCTTGAAGAAGTGTCCAAGCTGTGCGACCGAGTCGCCATTTTGCACCAAGGAAGTCTTCTGGCAGAGGGCAAGGTGACCGAGCTCGTGTCAGCTCGCCCGCGGCTTCGACTGCTGGCGGAGCCGATCGAGCATGCGGTCGCCTTACTGGGACAGCGCGCGGAACGCGATGGTGAGGCGCTTCTCGCAACATTAAATCACGAAGACGTACCGCAGTTGATTGCGTCATTGGTAAGCAGGGGGACCAAGATATTTGAGGCGCGTTGGGTCAGCGAAAGTCTTGAGAGTGTTTTTCTAAAGCACGTTTCGGGAGAGTTACATGCTAGGCCGCACCATCGCAGCTGAATTCTTCAAAGCGTCACGCCGCTGGGGACTTCTGTTTTGGGGTTTTGTCTTTGTACCCATCTACTCAGTCCTAGTTGACGTCGTGCTCCAGCTGAATTCGATCCATCTAGACGGAGTCGTCCCCCGTATTGATCTATTTGCAAGGTTAGCGCGCGCGCTGGAAGGCAGCAGCTCACCTATCGCACAGGTGTTCTTCATTGTCGCTGCTGCGACCATTTTCGGCGGCGAATACGATTCCCAAAACTGGCGAGTCTTGGCGCCGCGGGCTCGGCGCACGGACTGGATCCTTGCCAAGGTGCTCCTCTACGGCGCCGGAGCATTCGTAAGCTTGGCGCTTATGGCGCTTGGTGCAACCTTCATTGCTCTTTTAGGAGCAGTCAGACTGCGGGAACCAATCCTCTGGCAGGCGCCGGTTGACTCGCCGCTTAGCGCCATGGTTATGCTTTTTGCAATATCCTGGCTCGAACTGTTGCTGCTCGGCCTCACGACAGGGCTGATTGCTGTGGTGAGCAGGTCGGTGTTGGTCGGCGCGATCAGTCTGATATTGGCGGCATTCTGTCAGACGTTTTTGAGTTCGCAGGTCCCGGCCAGTGTCTCGTCGATTCCTCTGTTGGCTGCGCTGCCGGGACTGTGTGCCGATGTGGCTCGCTTCTTCGTGACGCGCACTGAGATTTCGCCGGCAGAGTACATTGCCGCACGCTCTGCCCTGGTGGCCGGGGCTTCGTTGCTGGTTTGGACTTCTCTGACCCTCTGCCTTACCTTGGCATGGTTTAGACAGCAGCAGTTTAATCGTGAGTAGTGGCGCGCCCGGCGATGATTTAGGGCGAGTCGTTTACGCGCGACGAAAGAACCAGATTGCCAACACGATGAGAAGCAATGTTCCTAGACCGATATACATGGCAATCTCCTGTTTGATCTGACGCTGCTCAAGCGTGCGCGATTCGGAGCAAGAGGAAGAGTCCAAGCGAGAGCTCTCGACCGTCGGACAAGGGCCTCAATCCTTGTAAGCATTTCGGCGCGCGTCGCGCGCAAGCCGCGCGAGCCTGGTCCTCGAGCGGTGGAGGAGTCGCGGCTCTCTATGCACCATCAGCCGACCAGCCGGTTCAGCTCCTTGAGATCTGGCCAGCCATAGGCCAATTCGATAAGTACGGCATCGTCACGAACATCTTCTCTTTCGGCAATGACGTGGCCGGTGTACCGCTCATAAAAGTGCCTGGCTCTTAAGTTATCGCGTAAAACCCATAGGGCCGCGGCATTGAATCCGCGGCCGATGAGATCCGAAGACATGGCGCGCAATAGATGCGTTCCGATCTTGCGTTTCTGGAACTCGCGCAGCACATAGATGGCGCTGAGTTCGCCGGCGTAACCTTGAGCCTCGAGGCTTTCAGTGCGTTGCGCGCCGCAGGATCCGAAGCCGATGATTGTTCCTTGGTGCTCGGCAAGATAAACCGCGGTCGAGCGCCCGGTCGCGGGCTCCCGCATGATTTTCGCCCACGCCGCCGCGCGGGATTCAACGGAAAGTGCGGAGAGCATTTTGTCGGGTAAGAGGCCGGTGTAGGTCTCGTGCCACGAGGCGATGTGCATGGCGCCGAGGGCCCGTGCGTCCTCGGGCGTGGCGATGCGAATGTTCGCGATGGCATGATCAGCAGTCATTTTCGGGTTACAGCACGCCGCCCGTCTTGTGAAAGAAATCCGATCCGACCAGCGTCGGATGATAGATGGAATCGCTGGGCGGATCATGCGCGGATTGGTAGACGATGAGATCGGCGCACTCCTGGCGGCTCTTGGCCCAGCGTAAATTCATGGCCAACGTCACATCAAGGATCTCGCACGCGGGAGAGGTGAGCCACAGATGGAAGGGGCAGCCTTCTTCCACCCAGGCGTCGGTGTTTCCTTCGATGAAGCGCTGAATCAGCCGTTCGTCGTGTTGGCAGATGGCCTTGCCGTTGCGCACGATCCAGCCGATGGTCAGATTGAAGGGTATGACAGTCCTTCTGTAGAGCAGGGGAAGCAGTGCAAAATAGATGGCCGCCGTTTGGCCGATCTTGGAGTCGGGAGGATTGAAATCAAAGTAGTCGAGCAGGAGGGGCCGAATGACCAGCATGTCGACACAATCTTTTTTCACGAGAAGACGCATGGGTGGCTCGAAGCCAAACTCTTCGGTTCGATCGATGGCTGCGAGGTACTCGCCTACATAGGGCGAGAGCTTCAGGCCGGGTACGAAATCGAGAATGCTGTGCGGGTTTGGAGTCCGAGGCCGCAAGAATGACCAGATGCTCATGTAACCTGCCTGTTAGCCGTCGTGAGAATTGCACTCGTCTTTGACCCAAGCGGTTGGGCAGCGGTTCAAGACAAAACGCAGAATTTTTAGATGAGGGTGTTTGTCGTCCTTATCGATGGGCGTTCGGGGTCGGGGGCAGCGTGAACTGCAAGTCACGGCGAACAATGCGAGGCTGTCAACAACAACTGCTCGAAAAGTGTGAGTTGGGTTCAAGATTCGCTGAGGGCTCTTCGGGATGATGGTAATCGCGCGGAATCCCATGCAGGCACGATCCCCTCCCTCGAGAACAGTAAAACCTCCGTTCCACGGCGCGGGGTTGGCAACGATCGTGATGTTCTTTCGAACGCTGTGGCGCGGAGGGGCGCCGATCGCGAAGGGTGAACAGCGCGACGAGACCGGCGTGTTATGGGATGCCCACTGCTCCATGCGATGTGGCAATCCAGCCCGCAGCTGGAGGGTGTTGTCTGAGTGGCTGAGGTCCCGAAGTGATCAGCCGGAGGACTACGCGCGGCTTTGCGCACGCGTGCTTAACTGGAAGGAGCGATGGGTGATTTCGCGGCTCACGGAGGCGCGCGTTGCACGGCTGCTTATCTTGAGGCGTTCAACCGAAGTACTGGATGTGGTGGCGCAGCGCTTGACCGTGGACCCGCATTTTCGGCCCTCGTCAGCCGCGGATACTTTAAGTTTGGCGCAGATTGCCGCACGGGGCGGCGCGCAACGGATCTCACGAATCCTCCTGTCGGACTTCAGCGCTCGCTTTCCCGGTGACCCTCGCGTGTCCGTATCGGAGGCCTTAAAGCGGCGCTTGACTCAGCAGGCTCCTGCCAAAATGCGAGCGTAAACAAAAAAATGCAGTTTGGGGCGCCGTATTGGACGTCTTAGCGGCTTGACGCCTTGAAATCTTTACTCGCGGCGCAATCGAGGTCATTCTTGGTTTATCAAATTGGGGCGCGCGGCTTAGGTGGGCGGCACGCGCCGATGATGAGCCCACGGCAACTGAAGGAGGTGATCCAAGTGGCACATACAATCGTTGGTTCGATCGCGTCTGAAGGGCGCTTGGTTGGTGGCGAGGTTCATCGATAGTTAAGGACTTCGTGCCGGCCGGGATGGCCGTTGAGGGATGCGCGCAGGCTGGTTGCCACGCGCGCGATCGGATCCAATGGATGGATGCTCCGATGTAGTTGCCAATGCGGACTGCCTTGGTCCGTAAGGTAATGATGCTCGAGCAGGAATGGCGGAGTCCGCGGGGACTCCGCCGTTTTTATTGGGTCCGGCTACCGATTCGGCCGTTCGCGCGCGAAGAAGGCAACGATCAAACCGAAGATCATCATCGCCACGAGGTCTTCCATAAAGTGCACGACCCGGAAGCGCGGTGCGTGCCCGATCGCAGATAACGGTAGAACGACGTAGTTCATAACAACATAAATCACCACGCCGTATGCCATGCCGGCCTTGACCCAGTGGCGCCTGAGTACCGGCCTCCATTGAGCCGCGCCGACGAAAATCGACGCAATAATGATCGACATTAGCCATTGCAATGCAAGACCGAGCCCGACGGTGGTCGAGCCGCCATCGAATGCGGATTTCCCGAGCAATCCGCTGGCGATGGCTTGCAGAATGCGCGTGGGTTGCGCGCTATTAAGCAAACTCGCGGCAGCCACATCGAGCGTGCCGGCGATGATGCCGCCGAGCAGAATGGGGGCAACGAAGTCCTTTACGAGGCGCGTTTTTGTCGTGCCGTCGAAGCCGTCGCTGATTGCCGCCGAGCCAAGTGGCTCAACGCTGGCCGAGGCATGGAACTTATTCATTCTCGTCTCCGGATTTGGCAACCGACAGCGCATGTTGCTCCGGATCCTACGGCTGCTCAAGAACCAATCCAGGCGTTTTTCTTGGAGCCATGCCGGCTACGTTGCAGGCGCGCGGGTGGCAGAAGACCCCGCTAAACGCGGTGGTATCATGGGACCAACTCTCCAGTGTTTCGTGGTACCAAATTGCGACCTGCGCATTTTTCCCTCGATGGGCAAGGAGCTCTGTATGAGCAACTGGCCCGAGCGCTGAAGCGCGCGATTCTGGAGGGGCGGTTCGGCGGGGGACGACTGCCGGCAACGCGAACCCTGGCGAAGATGCTCGGTCTCTCGCGCAATACCGTCCTGAGTGCTTACGATCTGCTGTGCGCCGAACAGCTGGCGACCGCGCGTGGGCGATCAGGCACCCACATCGCACAAAACGCTCGATCTACCCCTCGTGGGCGCCCGCGCAGCGCGCCCGCGTCGCCGTCACGTTATGCCGCGCGCGCCCGTCAGCTTCCGCCGATGACACTCGGACCCCGACGCGAGCAACCGCGCTACGATCTGCATTACGGGGAACCGATTACGGATCCGCAACTGTTTCACTCGTGGCGCAGAAAGCTCGCCGCCGCTGCGTTGCGCGCGGGTCCGCGCTATCCGGATCCATCCGGCTTTCTGCCGCTGCGTCGCGCGATTGCCGAGCACCTGGGGCGCCGCCGCGGCATTGTTTGCACCGAGGATGAGGTCTTGATCGTCGGCGGGACGCAACAAGCCGTGACTCTCGCCGCTCGCGTTGTGCTTGATGAGGGCGATGTCGTCGTCATCGAAGATCCACACTATCAAAATGTTGCACAAGCTCTGGCCGCTCACGGCGCGCGCATCGTGAGTGTCCGCACGGACCAGAGCGGATTGGTGACTGCCGACTTGGCGAAGCATCATCCGCGCTTGATTTGCGTAACGCCGTCGCATCAGTTTCCCGCCGGATCGGTGCTCTCCTTGGAGAGACGCTTCGAATTGCTGCATATAGCCGCCAGCCAGAGCAGTTGGATCTTGGAGGACGACTATGACAGTGAATTTCAGTATCCGGGCCGGCCACTGGGCGCACTGCGCTCCATGGATTTGTCGGACCGCGTGATATACGTCGGGACCTTCTCGAAAACTCTGTTTCCTTCACTGCGCCTGGGATATATCGTTTGCCCCAGTAGCCTGCGCGATGATTTGCGCATCGCCAAGCGCTTGGACGACCTCGGTAGCCCCGCGATCGAGCAGGCTGCGCTGGCCTCATTCATGCGTAGCGGGCAGTTCGAGAAGTACCTGCGCAAATCCGTTGCCGAGCTCCGTCAACGGCGCAATGTGTTACTCGAAGGCCTGCGAAGGCACGCCGGAGACCGCGTCGAGATTCATGATGCGCAAGCCGGCGTGCACGTGGTCGTGTGGTTTCGCCGCCTGAACTATCCGCAATTGGACCGTCTGATCGAGATTGGGATTAGGCAGGGCCTGGGGCTGTATCCCATGCACCCGAACTACCGAGTGCGGCCGGTGCGACCCGGGCTGCTGCTTGGATATGCCGGGCTATCGGCCGCCTCGCTCGAGGCTGCAGCCGAATTATTCGGTCGGTGTCTCGACCTCATGGATCAAGAGGCCGGATCCGGCAACGATCGCAAAGCTGCAGCACGACGGATCTGAACCGCCGACGGCGTGATGCGTCAAAACGGCCGGGCCGGACGCAGCGGATCGCCGCCGCCGCTGGGCCTACCCGAGTGCCTATTGAAGCTTCGAAAGACGAATCACGTTGGCGTGGGTTTTAGCTTGCTCATAAGCGCTGTCCGCGCGCTCTTTGCACGACTTCTGCGCCTCGCCGGTCAGAGCAAGACACTGTTGGATCGCAACGTTATGATCACCGTCTGCCTGCGCAACGGCCACATCATATGCGGACTTGGCGCCCACATCATTGAGCTCCTTGGACGAACCGTCAGTGTTCGCGGCGGCATTGTCGACATTGTTGGCCGCATCTTTCCGGGCGTCCGTCACTTCGGCCGAGGCTTGCTGCCGCGCCGCCGCCACGTCGGTGGCGACTGCCGCCGGGGACTTCGCACTGTTGCAACCACACGCGAGTGCCGCGATCAGTATTCCAATCATCGGCAATAAAAGCTTCTGCATATCGATCTCCTGATTTTGCTCGAGGCGCCATCGACACAGACGCGCAGGATTTGGCGCTAGAGCGCGTTGCGTGCGCGACTGCCGCGGTGAGAGCCACACGAAGAGTATCAGGGCTTGACGCCTTCGCACGCGTAGGACAAGTGCATGAGATAAGGTAGGGAATTGGCGTGCTTCACGACACTAGTCACGACTTCGCGCAAGGCCGATAGGGGCACTTTCGCCGAGTGGGGTCGTTCCAGCGGCGCCGGACAATCACGATGAAATCGGAATGGTTCGGGTGGGCCTTCAGAAATGCGCTGGACATGGCATCCAATCTGCGTGGCGGTCATGGAAAGGGTACTCGAAAGAGTATAAGTGGTGGGCAGTACGAAACCCATGAAAGGCAGCGCAAAACTGCTACATTTTTTGGGCCGTTGGTGCAATGGATGAAATTGGGAGCAAGCGATGTTGATTCTGACGAGGAAGGTGGGTGAGGCGTTGATGGTTGGGTCCGAGGTCACAGTGACGGTGATGGCGGTGAAGGGCAATCAGGTGCGGATCGGAATCAGTGCGCCGCAAGACGTTGAGGTACATCGAAAGGAAATCTATGACGGCCTTCAACCAGAGAATGTGCGGTCGGAGTAGAGCGATTTATTTCGCCGGGATTGCCGGCTGTCGCTCTGCGGGCATCGCGAGCGCTGCCTTGAGGACCATCGACACGATCGGTTTGACGTTATCCTGTCCGTTATTGCCGACGACATAAATAAAGATGTCTCGTTGCGGTAGCCAGCCGAAATAAGCGAAAAATGTGCCGTCGGATCCGCTGTGGCCGATGCGGTAAGGTTTGCCGGCCGAATCCAAGCGCACGGCGAGTCCATATCCTTCCCACGCTTCTCCCTCAATCGCGTCGTGCGGAGTGATCATGCCGCGCACCACGTCGGGCGAGATGCCGGGGAGTCGCGCGGTCAATCCGCGCCAAAATCGCTCCATGTCGATCGCGGTCGACTGAACGCCGCCATTGCCCTTGAGATTCCAATCGGCACTGTGAAGTTTGCCGATCTCGTCGGAAATAACAGCCTGTGGCTTATCGTTGAGGTAACCGACGGCGAATTCGGCCCGCTTGGCAGGTCCGAAGTACGAGAAACCTGTGCGATGCATTCCGAGCGGCGCCCAGATCTGTTCGCGCAGGTACAGCTCCCAGCCGGTACCGGAGACCGCTTCGATGACAGCGGCCAGAATGCTGAAGCCCATGTTGGAGTAATGATCCTCGCCGATTGGGTGGTCCAGCGGTTTGGCCATGCATTTTGCCAGCAGATCGGCCTTCGTCAGGGGCTCGAAATCATCGCCGCAGTAATCGGTCAGGCCGGCGTGGTGGGTCAGCAGTTGATGCAAGGTTGCAGACGCGGCGGGCTCGGCGGCATCGGGCAGATATGTTTTGACCGGCTTCTCAATATCGAGTTTACCTTCGCGTGCGAGTTCCAGAATTGCGAGCGCCGTCATCGGCTTCGTAATGGAACCGATCTGCCCGATGGTCTCGACCGTAAACGGAATTTTGCTCGCGCGGTTTGCATATCCATATCCGGCTTTGAGGATCGGCAGTCCGTGGTCTTCCACTAAGACTGCGCCGCCGAAGCCGTGCTTGGCCGCCTCAATCAGAGCCGAATCAAGCGAATGTGCGGTGTCGCCCTGCACGATATCGGCGTGTCGAGGCGGCGCTCCCTCGGCATGAACTGCACTCCATGAAGCGATCGATGCGATCGCCAGTACAAGGCCGATCGGTCGGTGCATTCCGGGTGCCTCAGCAGCCGCCTTTTAGATGAGCCATTGATGCGTGACGACCGCCTTCGCAAACGACACCGCCGACATGGTCGGGTGTAACTGGATTTCGAACAGATATCCCACCGCGCCCATGATCAGGCTGTTCATGACCAGAGCGGCAGCGAGGGCGGTGAGTTTAGAAGTGATGGCGTTCATGTGTGTCTCCCAGTGTGCGATTGTTCGATCCTTACTGACATAACACAGCAAGGGCCGTGCCAGTTGCAGAAAGGCGTCAATCGCCCCTTGTAGGAGCCAAGGAGGCGCGCACAGGCTCAGACGCCGCGCGCTGACGGCGCCGAGAGTGTCCGCGGTCACTCCGTGGTCACTGTCCGCGGACATGTCGGACAGTGAACAAACTCCTCTGGACGCTGTCAACTTCATGCAGTGAGCTGCGTTGGTCGATAGGTTACTTTCGAGGTCTCATCAATGCCGTCCAAATTCCTAGGCGCATCTTTGCTGTTAACGGTGTCCCTATCGGCCGTCGCCCAGTATGCACAGCAGCCCGCAACCCCCACGGGGGAGCCGGCGATTTTGCCGAACCAGGGCCAAGACCAAAATAAGCTGCAGTTCGACCGGTACGAATGCTACGGGTGGGCGAAAGGGCAGAGCGGCTACGATCCGTCGCAACCGGGTGGTCGCGTGGGGCAGGACAATTATCGGCGCGCCTTTTCGGCCTGTATGAGCGGTCGCGGGTACACCGTAACCTACGCCGCCGCGGCGCCGAGTTCCTCTCCGCCGGCCGTTCCGCCGCCGCCGCCGCCGGTGTACATGAGGCAGTCCTGGTGGGAGTCGCCTGAACTCGTGTACCGTCCGGTTCATTTTGCGATCGAAGGCGGTTACACCGCGACGGCCGGATCGACCGGCGACAATTTGAACGACGGCGGTAACATCGGTGTCGGGATTAGTTTCTTTCCCTCTCGCTCGTTACCCATCGGATTGCGCATCGACGGCAGCTGGAGTCGGTTCGATGCGAGCCACGTCTTTTACGATACCGGCACTGGCAACTACTTGCACAGCCACGAGAACATCTACGGCGGCGATGTCGATCTGCAGTTCAATTTGGCGCATCCCTCGTCGCGCTATCAGTTCTACTTGCTGGGCGGTGCAGGTTGGTACCGCGAGCAGTCCGTTCTCGATCAGTTCGTACCCGGCTGCGGTTTCTACAATTGCGGTCCGGTCTATGGGGGTGAGCAATCGAGCACCACCAGCGGATGGCGTAGCTCTTGGAACGCCGGCTTCGGCGGCGAGTTCGCCATGCCGGGCGGCGCCTCGTTCTTCGTGGAAGCGCGCTATCAGCGCATTGCGCCCAGCAGCAGCGACATTCAACTCGTACCCGTCAGATTCGGCATACGCTTTTGACCGCCTGAGGTGCGCACACCGTTGTAGGCCCGGCCCCCGTTGAGCCACAAATAAGGTGGACCAGATGACGCTGCATTGCCCGCTCCCGTCGCAACTGCGCTCGTGATGGATCCATGGCACTCGAGTTGGCCATGCCGCCTCATGACGCCTTGTAGTCCTAGCGGAGGGCCTCGACCCGGGGGCAGAGAAAAATATCGCCTTCCGACTCGCCGGCTATCGATGATTCAGTTGTCGGGTACGGCGTCGCAAAATCACGTTTAGGGCGATGCTTGCGAATAGTGACGCGATAACGGCAACGAAGAGGAGGCTCCAAGTGAACCTGCCCATGATCGCAAACCCGACGATGAGACCCAAGCCGCCAATGGCCGGATAGAAGACAGACTTAAAGTTCATGGCCGTCCCTTAGGTTGGTGGCAACCAATATTCTCTAAAATGACGATTCGAGGCAACTTCCTCGATTTGAGCCACGCACTCGCGAGGGAGGGGAGCTAAAGCCGGACAATCAGCGAGTCCTGTTCTGAATCGGGTCCCGCTCGGCCCTCAAATCCCAGACCCGGTCGTTGGACAGGCGCAGCGCAGTCACGGTGCCGCCGGCACCGAAGACGAGACGAACCAGACCTTGGGGCCCTGCGAATGCGTCTTTGTAAACAGGCTTGAGTGGGCCGCTGGCTTCCGGCCGGTCCTCAACCGCAAAGCGCAGATGGTCGCCGTCCATCGAGACGACGAAGCTGGCCTCGGCCTCGTCGCTTCGATAATGGCCGACGATCGACTGCAGTTCGGCACGCGTCGGCGCGTAGGATTCGACGCGCTTGAACGTCATGACGTCGCCGGTTTGATTCAGCTGAAACCGATCGCCGGGCAGCAGCGTCGCGGATCGGCTCCCCAGACGGAACCCGCCGCCAGGCCCGGTCTCGAGCGTGGCGCCATCATCGCTTTGTATCCGATCATGGTGCCAAGTGAGGGTTAGCGGCGTGCCGGCGCGATCGTCGGCATAGAGCCCCGCCCATTTGGCCAGCGAAGGATCCGGCGCAACAGAGGTCGGCGCAGGTGCGCCGGCAAGGAAGCGATCGGCCACAGCGTGAGCCAAGGTGGGCGTGCGGGCATCGGCGGCGTTGCAGAGCAGGGCGATCGACAGATGCTGGTCTGGAAAGCGGCCGAGCCAAGCTCGATAGCCTGCGGTGGCCCCAGAATGAGAGACCTCCGCGAATCCGCGATAGCGCTCGATGAATAGCCCGCGCGCGTAATCAACCGCGCGCCCATCGTTGAGGATCGAGCGACGCTGTAGCTCGGCGGTTACGAAGGCGCCCAACGTGCCCTGAGTGAGCGACCGATTCCAGATCAAAAGATCGCCGACCGTGGTGAGCAAGCCTCCATTTCCGATGGCGTCCTCGAACGGCATGGTTTGCTGATAGCTGCCGGCGACCGGACTGTAGGCGATGGCTCGATCTCGTACGATTCTCCTGAAATCGTCGCGCCATTGCGTGTGCGTCATGCCCAGCGGAACGAAAATCCGCTCACGCGAGAACGCCGGCAGCTTCTTGCCGCTGACCCGCTCGACGATAATCGCGAGCAGGTTGTAGCCGGTGTTGGTATACGACCAGGCCGAACCCGGCTTGTAGTTCAAGGCCTTCTGCAGGGCCGCGATATGCAAAACGTCGTCCATTGTGTAGACCCGGTCGCCTCTCGGCCAGCCGGCGATATCCTCAACACCGCCCCAGTCGCGCAGCCCGCTCGTATGGCCGAGCAGTTCGGCGACGGTGATGGCCGCGGCGTACTCGGGCAGTTCGGGGATGTATTTTCGAACGGAGTCCTGAAGCGACAGCCGGCTGTCCTGTACCAGCAACAATACCGAGGCGGCGGTGAACTGTTTGGTCACGGAGCCGGCTTCGAACACCGTGTCGACACGGTTGGGTACGCCGTGCTCGAGATCCGCCGCGCCATAGGCCCGTTCGAGGACCGGTTGCCCGTCTGTTTCAATTCCCACGGCGCAGCCTGGGGTCGCGGACGAGTAGCCGGCGAATAGGCTATCGACGGAGGAGTCCGCCGTCTGGGCTTGGCTCGCCAGCACCGGCCATGTTGCGAGGGTGAGTGCGAGAAAAACAGGGCGAAGGCGCGGTCGTGGATGGTCGATCATGCGTGGTTCACTGAAGTGGAAGCTTGGAGAAACGCTGTGATGATGTGCAACACATTGGCGATAGCTTACCGCAGCAACCGCACGGCCGCTTCGCGGCGAGGAAATCGGAAGCTGGGCTGACGGCGCGTACAATAGAGAAGGGCGATCTTGTCTTCAATAACGAGCAATGGCAGGGGAAATTATGGCGACTCGAAAGATATTTCGCGCGACGCTTGGCGCGAGCCTCATTTTATTCGCTGCGCTCGCGCATGCGGCTCCCATGAGCTGCGAGCAACTCGCGAAGGTTTCACTGCCGCAAACCAACATTTCGTTGGCGCAGTCGACTGCGGCCGACACATTCACCCCGCCGGTCCCGGATTGGGCCAAGGGGTTCATGCATCCGAAGCCCGTACCCGCGGCCTTCTGCCGCGTGGTCGGTCACCTCCATCCCACCGGCGACTCGGATATCAAGTTCGAAGTGTGGCTGCCGGCGTCGGGCTGGAGCGGGCGCTATGAGTCGGTCGGCAACGGCGGCTTCGCCGGCTTCATCCGCTATGACTCCATGGTCAATCCCTTGCTCGGCGGATCGGTGGTCGCCTCCACCGACGATGGTCACGATGCACCCGCCATCGGACCCACGGCGGCCGACTGGGCGCTGGGTCATCGGGAAAAAATCGTCGACTACGGCTACCGCGCCGTGCATCTCACCGCCGTGGCCGCCAAGGCCATCGCCAGTACGTTTTACGGACGGGCGCCGGTGCATTCCTACTTCGTCGGCTGTTCCAAGGGCGGCCAGGAAGGCTACATGGAGTCGCAGCGCTATCCTGAGGATTTCGACGGCATCGTCAGCGGTGCCGCGGCCAACGACTGGGTGCACCTGTTCACGAGTTTTGTCTGGAGCGAGAGCGTCAACCTCGCCGGCAAGGAAGGCTATCTGACCCTCGAGGATTTCAAGAAGATCGACGACGGCGTGACGAAGGCCTGCGCCAAGGCCGGAGACGCCGAGCACGGGTTCTTGAGCGACCCGCTTCAGTGCAAGGTGAAGGGCGAGGCGCTGGGGTTAGCGCCGGCGAAACTGCGCACCTATGAATTGATTCACCAGGGCCCCAAGGACCACGCCGGCCATCAAGTGTTCGCCGGTCAGCCTTACGGCAGCGAACTGAACTGGAGCGGTGTCGTCAGCACCGCGAGTTTCGAGGCGGCGGAGACCGATGCGCAAATGAGCATGTACGGCGGGAATTTCTTCCGTAATTTTGTCTACCAGGATCGCAAGTGGAGCTTTAAGAATCTCGACCTCGACAAGACTCTGAACGACGCGCTCGAGATCGGTAAGATCATGAACGCCACCGATGTGACCTTCAAAGAATTCAAGGCGCGCGGCGGCAAGTTCATCGCCTACGCCGGCTTGGCGGATCCCATCGTCACGCCTTTGAGTTCGGTGCATCACTACCAATCCGTGTTGGCCGCACAAGACAAGGCGCCGGCGGCGGCCTTGGCGAAGACGCAGGAATTTTATCGGCTGTTCCTGGCGCCGGGCGTCGGTCACTGCGGCGGCGGCCCGGGTCCCAATGAATTCGGTCAGGCGGGCGGTGCCGGCGATGCAGAGCACGACCTGGTGGTTGCGCTCCAGCGCTGGGTGGAACAGGGCGTCGCGCCGGCCCGCATCATCGCCACCAAGTTCAACGGCGACGACCACGCCAAGGGTGTGGCCATGACCCGGCCGCTGTGTCCCTTTCCGCAGGTGGCCAAGTACAAGGGATCCGGCGAGGTCACTGACGCGGCGAGTTTCGCCTGCCTCGCCGAGTGAGGTTCGCTTAGCGCGACTCCTTCAACCGTTGACGGTGGGCAATCTGCTTCGCCCGATTGCCGCAGATCTCCATGCTGCACCATCGACGCGAACGACCTCGCGTGCGATCGGCAAACACGAGCGTACAAGTGCGGCCTTCACAGGCTTTCACGTCCGTGAGGTCTTCCTCAGCGAGCAACTTCGCCAGAGCTTCGCCAATGGGCAGCAGCAGGGATTCCGGCGATCGCCAGCGCCGCGCTCTTTGAAACTCCAGCGCCGTAGTCCTGCCGTTTTTTTGCGCCACTAATTGACCAAAGCCCTCGTCGCGGGAAAGCAGCCGATTCAGCGGCTCGAGATCGGAAGGCTCCAGGGCCTTCAGAGGCTTGCCTTGGCGCGCGCGGATGAGTGTCCTGAACCAATCGCGCAGCTTGCGGGCTTGCGCCGCGACCCGGTCGATTTCCCCCGGCTTCGCTTGTTTTCGCATCGCATTGAGCACGTCGGCCGGTACAAGCTGGGCTTGTTCCAGCCACGCTAACAATCCTTCGCCATCGCCAATCCAATCGACCTCGGTGTCGCCGGGTGTTGCGACCGAATTCAAAAAATCCAATGCCGGCGAATCGGCAATGAATATGGCGGGAGGTTTTTGCGACATGGGAACGACCTCTACGCGCCGCACCATAACCGCCTAAATTCCATTTGACAAGTTACGCACGCGTTTGTAACCTCCATAATCAAACTTAGAAGGTTACGCACAGATCAGGTCACCAGGGGGAGCGAGCAATGTCCGGAAATACTGTGAGTGTCGTTCTCGCCCACGGGGCCTGGGCCGATGGTTCGAGTTGGAGCAAGGTGATTGTTGCGCTCCAAAACCAGGGCGTCACCACGATTGCGGCACCCTTGCCGCTCACCTCGTTGGCAGATGATGTGCGCGCGCTCGATCGCGCCGCGGAGCGAGTCGAAGGGGAACTCGTGCTCGTCGGTCACGCCTATGCCGGTGCGGTTATCGGATCGACCCGAAATCAACGGGTTAAATCATTGGTTTACGTGACAGGCCTGGCGCCGGTAGAAGGCGAGACGGTCGCTGAGGTATTTTATCGGGCCGCGCCGCACCCGCAGGCGCCAAAACTGGCCCCCGATAGTCATGGGCTCATCTGGCTTCCTTCAGGTGCGTTCGCCGCGGCGTTTGCTCAGGACGCAACCGATGAGGAGCAGGCGTTGCTCGCTGCCGTGCAACGACCGATCTCCCCAGCTTGTATCACCAGCGCTGTTGAACGCCCGCTGTGGCAGGATCGCCCGAGTTGGTATCTCATTGCCGAGCGCGACCGGATGATCTCTCGGGAGACGCAGCGGTTCATGGCCGATCGCATGAAGGCGCGGGTACGCGCGCATGCCGTGGATCACGCGCCCCTCGTCAGCGCGCCGACGACGGTGGTGGAGCTCATTCTGGAGGCGGTTCATGACCGCGACGCTTGAGGCCGGAGCCAACTCAAATTGTCGTCTTTCAAAGCCTCAGCAGAACTGCTGTCCGTTCCCTTGTCAGTGAGGAAAGTCATGCCATCCATTAAATATCGTACCGTTGAAGTCGACGCGCTGAAGGTCTTTTATCGAGAGGGCGGCGCGGCCAACGCGCCCAAGCTGCTGCTGCTCCATGGCTTCCCGAGCGCCGGTCACATGTTCCGGGATTTGATTCCACTGCTGGCCGATCGCTTCCACATCATAGCGCCGGACCTCCCCGGTTTCGGTCAGTCCGATATGCCGTCCCCCAGTCAATTCAAATATACCTTCGACAACATCGCGCGCGTCATCGACCGATTTACCGAAGCCGTCGGGTTCGACCGCTTCGCAGTCTATGTATTTGATTACGGGGCTCCCACCGGTTTTCGATTGGCTACGTGGCATCCGGAGCGGATCACCGCGATCATTTCTCAGAACGGTAATGCGTATCAGGAGGGACTGAGCGACGGTTGGAACCCCATCCGCGCCTATTGGGAAGACCCTTCGGCGGCCAATCGCAACGCCTTGCGGACTTTGCTGGGTCCCGAGACGACCCGCTGGCAATACACCCATGGGGTGCCCGATTCAGCCGACGTTTCGCCGGACGGCATGTCGCTCGATAACTTCTATCTCGCGCGCCCGGGCGCGGACGAAGTGCAGTTGGACCTAATCGGCGACTACAAGAGCAACGTCGCGCTGTACCCGGCATTCCAAGCTTACTTCCGGTCGCACCGGCCGCCTTTTCTGGCGGTCTGGGGTAAGAACGATCCGTTCTTTCTACCGGCGGGTGCGAATGCATTTAGACGAGACATGCCGCAAGCGGACATCCGTTTCTTCGATACCGGTCACTTTGCGTTGGAAACGCACGCGCAGCCCATCGCGCTCGCGATGCGGGAGTTTCTGTCGCGCTAAAGGGTGAAATCCCACTCGTGGACTGGAAGGAGATAGCAAATGACCAATTCGGTAGCCATCGTGACCGGTGCCAGTCAGGGCATCGGCCGTTCCACGGCCGTGCGACTGGCGCGAGATTTCGGTTCCATCGTGCTGGTCGCACGAAATCGCGCAAAATTGGCGGAGACGGCGGCCGCCGTCTCTGCCGCGCACGCCACACCACTTGTTATGGATCTTGATTTGTCGGACCCTTCAGCCGCAAAAGCGGTTGTCGATGGCACGCTTTCCACCTTTGGCCGCATTGACGCCTTGGTCAATGTTGCCGGCGCCGTACCGCAAATTGACTTGTTTGAAATGACCGACGAGCAATGGGAGAGTGGACTGGCACTCAAGTTGCACGGCGCACGACGATTGACGATCGCAGCGTGGCCGGCCCTGAAAGACGCGAAAGGGTCAGTGGTCTTGATGTCGGGCAATTCGGCGCTGTTTCCCAAAGCGCCCTATGCCGCGGTCGGCACGATCAACGCGGCAATCGTCGCCCTTGCCAAGGCGTTCTCCGATCGCGGAATCACCGACGGTGTACAGGTCAACAGCGTATTACCGGGACCCGTCATGACCGGACGTCGCCGTTCCTATTTGGAGCATTGGGCTTCGATTCACCACATGACCGTCGAAGAAGCCACCGAGAAATTCCCGAAGGATGCGGGCATTGCCCGCTACGGAGAGCCGGAAGAGATTGCCGAACTGATCGCCTTTCTCGTCTCACCCGGTGCGCGGTGGATGACCGGTTCCGCGCTGCGCATGGACGGAGGCGAAGTCAAGTCGGTTTGATCCGGCAGGCGGTATTGAAAAAAATGGATAAATTTCAATGATACGATAAACTGGGGCGATGTCACGCAAGACTCGCCCCTTCGTCATCCGTGACCGCCTTCAGCTCCGCTCCCTTGCTTCGCCCGTCCGGCAAGAGATCGTGGATGTGTTGTGCGAGTTGGGATCCCTCGCCGTGGCGGAGCTGGCCGCCGCCTTGGACCGTCCTGCGGATGCTCTCTACTATCATCTGCGGGCTCTGGTGAAGTGCGGACTGGTTAAGCGTGCCGGCCACCGACTGTCTGGACAGCGCAAGGAAGAGCTGTTCCGCAGTGTTTCACCCGAGCTGCGCCTGCAATACGAGACGGGCGCGGGCGGGAATGGGCGCGAGGTCACCCGCATTGTCGGATCCATGTTGCGACTGGGAACGCGAGACTTCGCGCGCGCCTTCCGGCGCGGCGATGCCAAGGTGTCAGGGGCCGGCAGGGAACTCTGGGCGATGCGGCGGTCGGGCTGGCTCAGCGCACGGCAGCTCGCCGAGCTGAATCGATCGATGACCCACCTGTCGGAGGCGGTGTCAAAACCTCGAGGAAGGGGCAGGCTTTACGCAATCACGTTGCTCTTGACCCCCGTAGTGAGGACGAAGCCTTGAACGCGCGCGGACTGCTATTGGGTGTGCTGTTCACCGGCGTTTGCACGGTGAGCGCTTGGCGCATGATCTACGCGGCAAACCCTGACTCGACCAACGCCCCGCTGGAATCGCCGCAGCTGCACATTTCTCCGGCGGCGGTGCTGGAGGGGGATCGGGTCTCCATCAAAGTCACGGGGCTGGAACCCGGCAGCACAACGACCCTGTATTCGCAATCCGCGCAGCTCGACGGCGATCGGCCGGTGCGTTTTTCGGCAGCGGCGACCTTCATCGCGAACGCAGAGGGCATCGTCGATCTCGCGACCGATGCGCCGGTTCGCGGCGATTACCAGGGCGCGGATCTGCGTGGCTTATTTTGGTCGCAGAAGCCCCTGGTGAATGACCCCGCGAGACAGGCAGCGCTTGAGGCGTTGCACCTCGACCCATCTCCGCTCGGTCCAGGGCAGGTCAGTATTTGCTTGGAGCAAGCGGGCATCGTGCGCGATCGCGAGCTCCTGTCATTGATGCGATCGGATGAAGCGGTCATGCAGGAAGATGTCCGTGCCGACGGAATTGTTGGAAGATTTTTTCATCGAGGCGCGGCGCGAGCGCCTGCCGTTGTCGTCCTGGGCGGCGCCGAGGGCGGCTTGATCTTTGCCGACCTGATCGGCCCGCAACTCGCGGCGCGAGGGTATGCGGTGCTCGGGGTGGCATACTTTGCGCCGGCGTCGAATTCCATTGCGGGTCTTCCCACCGCGTTAAATGGGATTCCCGTCGAGCTTCTGGAACGGGCACGTGATTGGTTGCGGGCCAGGCCCGAAGCGGACGTGCAGCGGTTCGGCGTCGTGGGTGCGTCAAAGGGCGGCGAGTTTGCGCTGGTTCTGGCTTCGACCTATGAGTGGATCACGGCGGTCGTTGCCTACGTGCCCTCCGACACCGTCTGGCAAGGATTTGAGTATGGGAAGCCGGAAGACAGCATGGGCTCGTCGTGGAGCCGGCACGGCGTCGACTTACCGTTTCTGCCGCAAAAAGGGCAGCGGCAGGAGGTCATCCGGGGGCGTCAGCCTGGAGCTTCGCCGATTGAGTTGGCGCGAGTCTCACAGGCCAATCGCGCCGCCGCTTCCGTGCAGCGCCTTGCCGAGGCCACCATCCCCATCGAACGCAGCAAGGCCGCGCTGCTCCTGGTCGGCGGAGGGGACGACCGCACGGGTGATTCCGGCGCCAGTGTCGAACGCCTCTCGCGGCGGCTCAAGAGCGCACACTATCGGTTCGCTTATCAAGCACTGGTGTATCCGGCGGCAGGTCATGGGATTGTCGGAAGTGGTTGGCGGCCCACTACCCTGCACAACACCGGAGTATTCAATGATGGGGGAACCCCTGAGGCTGACGCCCGCGCGCAGGCGGATGCCTGGCCGAAGATGTTGGCGTTTCTCGGTGAGCGCTTGTCCACGCGTTCAGTTCACCAAAATTAGTCCGTTTTCGCTCCCCCTCGGCTATCTTTGCACTGCAGACAACACTCCGCGGCAGTGCACAGTAGCGGGCGTGTGATTTCTGCGGTTCGCGTCGTATAGTGGGTGGATCAAGATTCTGATCTCACCGATGGAGGGGCGGCCATGGCGATCAAGCGTCCGACAAAAGATAAGGGTAAGCCATCACACAAACCGGTCGCATCGGCCCCGCTGCGCCACGTCGATGTCAGAGCGCCGCAGCAGATGGCGCCCGGCGAGGCCTATGTTGGGTGGCTGTGTAAGAATCGATCGTGCGGGCTCGTGATCGCGACTGCAGCCGCGTCAGCCGGAGAGAAAGCGGTGACGGCATTCGATGATCAATTGACGGCAATCAAATGCCCCCATTGTGGAGATGAAGATCTTTACCGCTGGAGCGCTCGGAGCGAACAGAAGTACACGCCGAAGAGTGTCTCCACTTAGGACCACGCGCCGCGAAACCAGGTTGTGTCTCATTCTCTTACACGAAGCCGTCGAGAGCTGCATCGAGGCTCACGGCCTCGCGCAGTGGTTTAGGTCCCGGCCGGGCCGGCAATCCGATGCGATTGTGCCAGACCACTTGCATGCCGACTCCCGCCGCACCTGCGACGTCGCCACTGCTGCCCGCCACGAACAAGGCGGACTCAGCACTGATATTGAGAGCCGCCAGGACCGCACGGTAGGGCTCGGGTCGCGGCTTATAAAATCCCACTTCCTCCGCGGTGACGACCGCATCGAACGGGACGGCGCAACGCGCGGCCGCTCGCCGTCCAAGCTCGGTGGAACAGTTGGTCACAACGCCGAGGCGCAATCCTTGCGCGCGCAGACGCGTGAGAACGCGCCGCGCTTCGGGCCAGGGAGTCAGCTGGTCCCAATTGGCGCGCAACGCGGTGGCAGCGGTGGAGGGTAGGCCGCTATCGGCCGCTGCCTCGGCGACGAGTTCTTCGTAGGGTCGATAGGCACCGCATGCGTAAGTAAGTTCGAGGTAGCGGGTGCGCCATCGCCGACCTAGCGTTTCACTGCCCGCGGCCACGACCCAGACGCTCCAACTATCCAGGAGCGCGGTGAGCAGGTCGAAGACAACAGCAGCTTTAGGTCTCGTACCGATCGGCGATCCTGCATTCATCGAAAACTGAACAGTAGCAAGAAACACGCAAACCAGGGTATCCGGAACTCTTTTGCCATCGCGTGGTGCTTCGGTCATAGTTGGTTGCGAGGGGAAGGAAACTTGAAGCAACAATGCCGGGGCAAACCATGCTGACCCCGCACCGAGGGGTCACCGTGATCGTTAATCGTTTGTGGTCGATTATTCTTCTGCTTACGGCACCGCTGATGGCCGCCCATGCGGCACTGCCCCGATTTCCACAGCCCTTCGCGGACAAGATCGTGTTCGTTGCAAATGGCAATGTGTGGTCGGTGCCGAAACGCGGCGGCACGGCCGTGCGACTGACGAGCGCACCGGGCCAGGATCTGTTCCCAAGAGTCTCGCCGGACGGCAAGTGGATTGCGTATACCGAGGCGAGCAGAGCAGGCACTGACATTTGGGTCATTCCGGCCGTGGGCGGCAGCGCGCGGCGGCTCACATTTCATCCCACGACGGAAGCAGGCACCGGCGGCCGCCACGGCCCCGACAATATGGTCGTGACGTGGACGCCAGACTCTCGCAACGTGGTCTATCTGACCAAGGCCGATCAATGGAACGGCTGGGTCCAAAATCTCTATCAAGTTCCGGTCGCGGGCGGAATGCCCACTCCTCTGGCAATCGATAGCCAGGTTGGCTTGGCGACCTTTGGGCCCGATGGGCACAGCATCGCCTATAACCGCATCTTTCGAAACTTCCGAACCTGGAAGCGCTACAACGGTGGCCTGGCGCAGCAGGTGTTCACCTACGACTTCAATTCACACGAGCTCAAACAACTGACGCAGTGGTCGGGCACGAACACCTCGCCGATGTGGTACGGCAATCGCATCTATTATCTCTCGGATCAAGACGCGAACCGCCGAGCCAACATCTGGGTCATGGATATGGACACCAAGCAGGCGCGGGAGGTCACGCACTTCACAGACTACGATATCGATTTTCCCGCCTTGGGCGGCGACGCAATCGCTTTCCAGCAGGGAGGCAAGCTCTATCGGCTGGATTTGCCGAGCGAGCAACTCGAGGAGGTCCCCTTCAACATACCGGACGACGGTTTGCGCATTCGCCCCCATGTGACCGACGTCAAAGGCGAAATCCGCTCAATCGATCCGGCAGGCCAGGTGGACTTTGCGCTGGCGCCGAATGGCAAACGGACTTTATTCTCGGCTCGAGGCGATATATTCAGCGTACCGACCGAGAATGGCGCGACGCGCAATCTGACCAGCACGCAAGGTGCGGACGAAGATCATCCGGCCTGGTCGCCCGACGGGCGGAGCATTGCTTACACCACCGATGCCGGCGGTGCACAGCAAATCGCCGTGCGTCCGGCGGAAGGGGGCGCGGAAAAAATCCTCACCTCCTTTACGGAAGGCTATTTTTATCAACCGATATTTTCCCCGGATGGAAAAACGCTGGCCTTTTCGGATGGCGCCCATCGACTCTGGATTGTGGGCACCGATGCGGGAAAGCCAAGACAAGTGGCGCAGGACAAACTCAGTGAAATTCACGATCAGGCGTTCTCGCCGGACGGACGTTGGTTGGCGTTCAGCATGTCCGCGGTGGGCCGCAGGCGCGACCTCGTCTTGTATGAACTGGCGACAGATAAACTGACGCGCCTCGGAGATGGCAGCGGGATCGATTCGAATCCGGCGTGGTCGTCCGATGGCAAGTATCTTTATTTCACCTCGAGCCGCCATGAGAACCCGGTCGGATCGGACGTGGAGTTTGATTTTGCGATTGTGAAGTCCGGCGGGATTTATGCGCTGCCGTTGGCTCGCGACACCGCTTCGCCGACCGCGCCGAAGTCGGACGAAGCGAGCGGTGCCTCCTCCGAGAGTGCGTCGGCGCGAGCCGATGACGCGAAACGCGCGCAAGCGGCCAAGTCCGATAAGGACGCAGACGGCAAAAAGGCCGACGAGGAGCCGGCGGCCGTCCCAGTCGGTCCGATCAAGCCGATGCGGATCGACGTGGACGGTCTGATGGCCCGTGCGGTTGCTCTACCCGTCGATGCGGCGAACATCAATCAACTCGACGTCCGCGGCGATCGCATTTTCTATCTGACGCAGCCCGTCGGACTCATCGAGGGAACACTCAGCGGAGAGAAGACGGCCTTGCGCTTCTTCGATCTTAAGACGCGCAAATCCGCGCTGGTCACGGAGGACGTGGACAGTTACTCCTTGTCGCTCGACGGTCAGCGCGTGCTGATTCGGCACGAGAAAGATTACACCGTCCTCGCTGCTAAGGCAGATGCGGCCAAGGACGCGGAGACCAAGAAGGAGCTGAAGCTCGATCATTTGCGCGAACAAGTGGATCCGTCCCAGGAATGGGCGGAGATGTTCGAAAATGCCTGGCGCCTCGAGCGGGACCTGTTCTACTCACCGCTCATGAATGGCGCGGACTGGAAAGGGGTGCACGACAGTTACCGCAAGCTCCTCCCGCAGCTCGGCTCGCGCGAGGATCTCAATTATCTGATCGGGCAGATGCTGGGCGAGATCAGCAATTCCCACACGTATGTCGGCGGCGGCGATGACGGCGACAGCACGCCGCCGGCGCACAGCGCTCTGCTGGGTGTGGATTGGGCGCTCGACGGCGCCTCTGGCCGCTACCGCATCGCGACCCTCTATCCCGGCGACAACACGCGCAGCGATTACCGCAGTCCGCTTGCTCAGCCGGGCCTCACCGTGAAGGCGGGAGATTACGTGTTGGCGGTCAATGGAGCCGAACTGAAGGCGCCGGCCGATCCGGACAGTCTGCTGCAACTGGCGGATGAGAACACCACGGTGGATCTCACCATCGCCGACAATCCGGGCGGTACGCGTCGTCACATTGTGGTGACGCCCGTTGCGAAGGAGCTCAGTCTGCGCGAATTGGCTTGGATCACCCACAATCGCGCCGTCGTCGACAAGCTGTCCGCAGGGCGGGTCGGCTACGTCTACATGTCCGATATGGGACAACTGGGCTTGCAGCAATTCGTGCGGCAGTTTTATGCTCAATTGGGAAAGCAGGCGATGATCCTGGACGACCGCTGGAATGGCGGCGGCTTCATCGCGCCTTATGCTCTCGAGCGCTTGCGCCGCATGCTCGTGACGCTCGCAACCAATCGGGAAGGGGGCATCGGCACCGAGCCCAACGAGGTGTTGAACGGCCCCAAGGTGGCGCTGATGAATCATTGGTCGGCCTCGGACGGCGACATTTTTCCGTACTTGTTCCGTTTATACGGACTCGGCCAGCTGGTCGGGACGCGCACCTGGGGCGGCGTGCGCGGAATTCGCGGCGATTGGCAATTGATGGATGGCGGATACATCACGATTCCGGAGGACGCGGTCTATACGCTCGATCGTCAATGGTCGGTCGAAAACCATGGAGTCGACCCTGACCTTGACATTGAGGACCTGCCGGGCGATCTGCTCGCCGGCCATGATGCACAATTGGAGGCGGCAGTTGACCTGATGCTCAAGGCGATTGCCGGCAAACCGCCCGGGCTGCCGCGGCCGCCGCCGGCGCTTCCGCCTTATCCGGCGAGCGGGGTGGTTCCGCCGCAGCCCTAGGGTTGCATGTCACTTCCGATCGATCTGGATGTTTTCCTTGCTGCCGCTATGGGAGACGGAGACCATGATGCCGATTCCGATCAGAATCGCGACGCCGATGAGTGTCCAGACGGTGCCGATCCGTTGCAGCATCCCCAACTTCCAGAGGGCGGCCATGATTCCGCCAATCAGGATCATGAAACCAACCAGATACATGCCTGCCCATTTCATTGACCGAACTCCCGAGTTAGCTGCTTTTGGTGTACGCAGTTCAATGCGACCCTATTTCATGCCGATCCCGGCCGGATAGCCGTCGGCGAACCGGCCGTCCGTCTGTCAGCGAACCGGAGGTCTCGAGCGGAATAAGTCGAAAAGGCCCTGGACTTCGCGAATTTTATTGCACCGACACCACACGATCATCGCGCGAGCGCGCATGGGTCGGTAACATCGTCATGTAAGCCGCCATTCTGGCGAGGCCATGGAGCAGCAACGGCAGCAGAAAAAGATCGTCCACGACGCCCAAAACGGGAATGGCGAAATTAAAGGGCTCGAGCGCGAAGAACCCCAAAGCCAATGTTGCCGGCAGCAGCCACGTGGGTCGATTCGGGTGCCGCAGTGCCTGCCACAGCAGCCGAAGATCGTTGCGGCTCATCCGCCATAGTCTGAATATCCTGCGCATGACGTCCTCACGGAGATTTGCCTATTTGTTGGACTTCGCGCATTGACGGTCGTTCAGTCCGAATTTTGGGTGATCGCCTTTTTAGGCATCGCCGGCGGCTTCTCGCGCCCATAACAGGTCCTCGCCGGCACCACGAGTTCAATTTCAGTTCCCGCGCCGCTGTCACTCCAAGCTCTCAGGTAAGCGCCAAATGATTCGGCGCGCTCGCGCATGCCTTGCAGGCCGAAGTGTCCGAATCGAGGATGATCAACAATCTTCGAGTCAAACCCGATCCCGTCATCGCGCACCCGCAGTCGAAACTCCGATTCGCCGTAGACGAGTTCGACCTCGATTTGCTGAGCTTGGGCGTGCGCCAGAGAGTTGCGGACCGCCTCTCGAACAATCTGATAGATCTCATCACGCACCAGTAGTGCGATCTGTCTGGGACGACCTTCCACCAGCACACGGTATTTTGGTAGGTCGTGCAGCGACAGCTCTTTGCCGAGCGCCGTCAGCGAATCAAGCAGATCGACTTGGCCTGACGCGGACACGCGCATATCGGTCACGGTCGAGCGACTCTCATGCAGTGCCTTGTCTCCCAGATCCATGGCGGTCTCAAGTTCGCGGGCCGCATCGGCGGGGCGTAGCGGCATCAGAATACGCACCGCCTGTAAGCGAAATAACAGTCCCTGGAAGCCCTGCAGCAGCGAATCGTGCAAATCCCGGGCGATACGGGCTCGCTCGCTTTCGCGCCCCTCCAAGCGGGCGTTGAATTGTTTGGTCAGGTACAACAGGCGGAGTCGATAGAGCGCGAAGAGCAGCGCCAGAAAAGCCGCCGCACACAACGAACGAAACCACGCGGTCTGGTTGAAGGCGGGCGGAACTTCCATGTTGATGGCGGCCCCCGCTGCATTCCATACGTCGTCTCCGTTGGAGGCGCTCACCACGAACTGATACTTACCGGGCGGCAGATCGTTATAAAAGGCTTGGCGCCGCGCACCGGCATCGCGCCAGTCTGCATCCACGCCTGCCAATTTGTATCGAAAGCGCACTCGAGCCGCGCGATTCAGACTCACCGCGCTGTAGTCGATTTCCAGGTTTTTGGTGCGCGCGGCGAGCTTGGTATGGGCAGCGTCAAAAGCTTTTCCATCCGCGATGGCGCGCACGATGGAAACGGGTGGAACGGGAGAGCTGAGACTGGGATCCTCGGGATCGACCGATACCACGCCCGATCGCAAACCAAACCAAATGCGGCCGTCAGGCGACGAAACCGCGGTGGGAAAGGGCCGGACGCGTTGTGGGGCACTCGGCAGGCCATCCGTCAGGTCGTAGCGGTCGGCATGGACCGCGTATGCCGGATTCTTCTCCGCGTGCCGGAGCTCGGCCGCCGCCACACGCCTTACGCCGTCCAATGCGTTGAGCCAAAGATCGCCGTTTCTCGCTACCGCAATTCCTGTGATTCCGGAAAGCGGGCCGTTGTTGGCCTCCGACAGCATGTGAAAGTGCCGGCCGTCGAAGCGCGCCAACCCATTCGGGCCCGCCAGCCAACAATCCGACGGCCCACTCAAGATGGCCGCCACCGGTCCTATATTCAGGCCATCCTTCACGGTGTAGCGCCGGACAGAAGTACCATCGAGAACGGCGACTTCCCCGTTCATATAACCCGCCCAAATCTTGCCGTCTGGACCAGAATTGAGGATCACAACCCATGCCTCCGGCAGACCGGTCAGTCCACCGTTGCGGATCCAATGGCCGCCTTCCCATTCAGCCAATCCATACGGAATGAAAGAGACCCAGACGCCGCCATGTGGGTCTTCGACGATCGATTGCACCGCGACCTGAGACTGCAGTTCCGGTGTCAACGGTAAGCTCGTCGCCGATCCTCGATCGTCAATGGACGTGATTCTCATGGGCGCGTAAGACGCAAACCACAAGGTCCCACGCGGGGCTTCGTAGAGGCTCTGAACATTCGTGTTAGCGGGACCCGTAGGCTCGCTCTCTCCTGCCGCGGAGGTGGTCCGCAATGCGCCCTCCGAGCCGCCAATCCAAACCCGGCCGTCCGGTTGCGCCTGGATGCCGAAATCGTGTGCACCGGATTCGAAAAAGACCGGTACGAAGGGAGTTTCACGGAAGTGATCCAGGCCATGAGCGGTGCCCACCCAAATGCTCCCATCGCGCCCATCCCGAAAGACGGAAAAGATCTGATCAGACGTCAGGCCGTCGCGCTTGGTAAAGGATTCCATTTTCGCTTCATGACCTGCAAAGCCGTTGCCGAATGCGGCCGCATCCAGTCGCTTGATTCCGCCCCCCTGCCAAGACTTCATCCAAAGATTTCCGCGGCGATCAAAATTGAGCAGTGTATAAGCGGAAAAAAAAGTCGAGGCGCTCCAGTTGTTACGCAGAGCCCAGTGCTGACAGGAGGTACTCTGTTGCGCTTCGGCGAGCGGGCAAATTCCGGAACGGGTGCTGGCCCATTTCTCCCCGGACGACGATTGATCGAAGAATTTCCCGCCCCAAAGTATGTCGGACACGTGTTCGAAGTGGTGGGAACCGCGCTGCAGGCTGAATAGACCCTGCTCATAGGCCTCAGCCCAGAGGGTTCCGTCGGAATCGCGCTGGAGCGTAAATCGCACCCTCTCAGGGACACCCCACGCTTTGCCGATGTTGCGCCATTGGGAGCCATCGAAGCGCTGCAGTCCTGAGGCTGTGGCGGCCCATATTGATCCGTCCAAGTCGTCCGCCAAAAAGGTTACCGACGTATTGAGTGGAAGCCCATCAAACTTTGGGAAGCGCCGCACTTCGCCGTCCCGAAGCAGGATTGCACCGTTCAGTGCGGTACCAATCCATAAGTCTCCATTCGACCTGGCGAGGAGCGAGAAGATCTCCGGCGGCGCCGGCGAATCTCCATCGATGGAGCGAACCCGTTCAAAAGCGAAGCCGTCAAAGCGATAGAGACCTTCGCCCGAACCGAGCCACAGCGAGCCGTCGGGGGCTTGAGCGATATCGTTGATTTGCGCCGGCGCGCCCTCACGCTCCGTCCATGCGGTGTGCTGCAGCTGAAATAGAGAGGGATTGAGCGTGTCTGCCGCGCGAACGATTTGGGCAAAAGCGCACGCTCCCAGGACCAGGCTCAGCAGAGCTCGTGCCGGCAGCGGCACACATACGGACTCCATGGAGTTCATTCGGATCTCCGACATGACCCTCGTGCGTAGTGCGCATTATCACTCAACCGCGCCGGATTAAGTGGGCAAGGTCACGCTGGAGATCTCAGCGCAGATCGCCATGAGACGGTCCTGCAGCGCCGGATCGCGGGCCTGCGGATTCGGCTCCCGGCGCTTCAGGTGATAGAAGTATTTCCCGGTAACCTGTGATTTGGGATCATCGCCGGCCGCAAGCCAAGCCTGGGTCAGATGTGCCTGGCCCATGTCATCGGGCGCGCCGGGGCCGCCCATTTGCGTCGGCACCCAACCGGGCTCCAGCGAGTTTGACGACACCTTGGGCCAACGTCGCGCAACGGCAAAGGCCAGCATCGCATCATGCAGCTTGCTCTCGGCATAGGCTGCCGAACCGTTCCAGCGGCGCTTCTTCCAGAGAATATCGTCGAGGTTGGCATCGACATGGTGGTGCATCCCGGAGCTCAGATAAACCAGCCGCTGCGGCCTTTCGATGAGTGCGGTCAGGATATAGGCGGACAGCGTATTGATTGCGAACACATGCGGGAGACCGTCCGGGGTGAGGACGTGACTCTCGCGATAACCGACTGCGGCATTGTGAATCACCGCGTCGAAGCGACCGAGTTCATTGACGCGCTCCGCGACCGCCTTGGCCCCCGCAATGGTGTCGAGGTCGCCCTCGACAACAGCCTCGGCCCGGGGAAGCGCGCGGCGCGCGTCTTCCGTGCGCGCAGCGTTACGGGCGTGCAGGACAACTTGGTGCCCCTGTTGAACAAGCAGTTCGCCGGCCATCAGGCCGAGACCTGTCGATGAACCGGAAATGAAGATGCGTGCCATAGGGATGTTCCCCGTTAAAGCGGCAAAGTGACACTCAAGCCGGCGCGGCGCGGCTGGCGATAACGAGAGCTGCGCCGGCTAGCGCGCCGGCGGTTCCCAGCAAATATACGGCAGCGTAGCCGAACTCGCCGGCAACCCATCCGGCCCCCGGACCCGCCAGTCCGTAGGCGATGTCCAGAAAGGCAACGAAGCCCCCCATCGCGCTGCCACGATTGGCCGGCAAGACGCGCTTGAGTGCTTCGACGCCGAGCGCCGGGAAAACCAGCGCGCATCCCAGTCCGGTGACGAGTGCTCCGCTCAAGGCCGTGAACTCCTGTGATGCACGCCACAGCATTGCCTGGCCGATGGCCTCGATGAGAAGCGACCACATGGCGACACGTGCGCCGCCGATCCGATCGGGTAAGTGCCCCAAGAGGACCCGTACGAAGATGAATCCGCCACCGAACGCGGTCATGACCCAGCCGGCATGCATCCAGCCTCGTGCGGCGAAATACAGCGACGCAAACGCGGTCAGTCCGGAGAGGCCAACACCTTGCAACATCAAGCCAAGTCCTTCCCGCCAGATCTGGCCGACGACGCGATGAAACGGCAACCGATGGCCCGCGGCGGAGGCATAAGAAGTCGCACCCACTGCAATCGCGATCGACAGCAGGGGGGCGATAACACATGCAATCATGGCGTCCTGCAGGCCCCAGTGGCGATAGAGCGCCATGCCGACAGGCGCACCGATTGCCAGCGCAGCGAACATTGCAATGCCGGTCCAAGACATCGACATACCGGCGCGCTGCGGACCGACCGACGCGATGGACCACGAAATGCAACCGGTGACGAATTGGCTTTCTCCCAGGCCCGCCGCCAGACGCCCTGCCAGCACGATACCCAGACTCACATCGAATGACATGCCAGGAAGCGCCGCGATCACATACAGCACTCCCCCGAGGGCGCAAAAGCCGGCACCTTGGAGGGCGGCCCGTTTACCTCCCTGCTGGTCGGTCAAGCGCCCCGCGTAACCACGGGTCAGCACGGTGGCCAAGAACTGGATGCCAATCACCAGTCCGACCACAAGGTTGCTAAAGCCGAGCTTCTCGTGGACGAAGAGTGGAATGACCGGCAAGGGCAGGCCGACAGCGAGATAACCGCAGAAGAGTGCCGATATGACCGCCGGCGCGGGACGAGCCAGATAGGGGCGGCCGATGCCGCTCAAGCTGTCACGCCGAGCGCAGGATTGGATGTCCCGAACAGGTGCGTCCGGTAGCCGCTCGCTTCGAGCAGGTAATCGCGCGACGCGACTGCCTCGGCGTTGAGATTCTCGATATCGACGCCGATCAACCGGCCACAGCGCTTGCGAAGCCGGCCGGCGACCATGACGGTATCGACATCGGAGCGCTCGACTGCTTGGACGATGGTGCCAATGGCGTTGGTCACCGGGAAAACAGCGACTCCCTCGGTTCGCAGCATGATGATGTCGGCTTGCTTGCCCGGCGTGAGCGTACCGATCGACGTCTCGAGCCCCGCGGCGCGGGCGCCATTGACCGTGGCAGCCCGCAGCACGTCATCCACCGAGATGGGAGCGGGCGCATCCGTCTCCCCGCGGAAGCGGCGATAACGCATCGCCGCGCGCTGTTGGCCGAACAGGGCGTGCATCTCGCCGAACAGGTCGCTGCCGAAAGCCGTGTCCAAGTCGATACCGAGTGCCGGCGTCAATCCATGATCGATCGCTTTCTGATATGCAAAGCCCTCGTCGTCGAAACCGAACAGCGCGTCCGAGCGCGGATTGACGGTGATATTGACGCCGGCGTCCGCGAACAGCGCCCACGTTTCTTCGGGTACGCGCGTGCAGTGATTGAAAATGTTGTGCGGTCCCAAAATACCGGGTTTCGCAAATTGCGGGCCGAGCTTGGCAAGATCGCCGATAAACTCGCTCAGAATCGGCATGTTCAGGCGGCGGGCGACCTTCCACCAGTCAAGATTGAGTTGGCCGAACAGACCGACCCGGACGAGGTTGTCGGATGTGTTCCAGTTCGATGCCAGGCGTTGCAGATCGCCCGGCAGATGCGCGGCGGATGCTTTCTTGTCCATCGGCGCTCCGACCATGTGCAGAGCCCGGATACCTGCGGAATCCAAGGACTCGAGCGCCGCATCGGTGTGTTCGGGGCTGCGCGAGCTGTGGCATGCGTCGATGATCGTGGTGATTCCCGCGTCCAGCGAGGCGATCGCCGTCAGTCTCGTGCTCACGTACATGTCTATGGGGCGGTAGTGCGCGCCCAGCTGTTCGGCGACCACATCGATGTACGCGAACAAATCATCGACGTCAGGCATGAGCCGGCGCATCACGCCAAGCCAGCAATGATGGTGCGCGTCAATCAGACCCGGCAATACAATGTGGCCTGCGGCATCAATCACCTCGGCACCAGCCGCTGCGATGTTCGCCTCGACGGCCGCGATGCGATCGCCTTCGACGAGGACATCCCCGGCGACGAGATTGGGGACATTGGCATCCATCGTTACGACGGTGCCGCCCTTGAAGAGGGTGCGTACGGTGTCAAACATGGTGTATTCCATTCGGTTGCTTGATCTGGAGAGCGGGAGCGCGCAGCCGCTAATGATCGACGGCGATGGAGTTCACGACCCGTGCGACGCCCGGCGTTTGCATCGCGACCGATTCGGCCAAATGCTTAGCCAGTCCGGCATCCACGGTTCCGTTCAAATAGACCACGTGGTCCACGGTCGCCACGCGAAGTGCGCCGGGAGGCCCAAAGTCGGACATGCTGTCGAGACGTGCTTGCACATCCTGGGTAATCTTCGCATCGCCGGTACACCCGCCCGATCCGCATCTGCTGTACGACGCGCAACCCTGAAGGGTGCCGAATAGGAGGGAAGAAATCATGAAGAATGTTCCGATGCGCCGATTCATTGTTGAGTCTCCTAGAGAGGTGTGTGAGATGTCGTTATCCAAAAACTGTCGCCGTGAGGACGCCGGGGAGGGCCCCTAAAATGGGTAATACCTCATGCTGGCCATGACGATGTTCTGATTGCCGAGCGCCGCACCGCCCAAGCCTTCGAAGGATTTTCGTTGGCTGTATGAGTACTGAAGACCGTACTGGAAGCGGCCGAAAGCTCCCATGTAAGGTTTGAACCAAAACCCGGTCGTGCCTTGTCGAATGAGACGCGTATTGCCGACACAGGCCAGCGTCGATATCTCGCTAAAGCAGCCGCCGTTTTGATAGAGCGGATTTCCATAGCCGTACGGTGTCAAAGCCGCCGCGCTCACCAAATTAAACGCCTCAGCGGAGTCCTTCTCCTCACCGAAGAATAGGTAGTAGTCCCATTTGTTCGTCGCGTGCAGCGTCAACCCAGCGAGTGCTTCAATTTCATGGATGGGGTGAATATTGCCGGCCGGGTCAAAAGTCACGTCGGTCAATTGCGCGCTGCCGTAGCGCCCAATACCCTTGCCCGCCAGCGCCGAGATCTGAAAGTCCAGCAATTGCGGCACGACCTCAAGAGTGAGTCCACCACCAACGCCTCCACCGCTGGTGTTCTGATTGCTGAAGTTCAGACGCTCGTAGAAGCTGCGGTATAGGTAGAACGCCTCCAGGTGCAGGCGTCGATCCGCAACTGTCGGCTCGTAGACAATTTTGCCAACCACATCGGGGATGTGATTGAGCGACAACGTATTGGCGGAGTCGAATCCCTGGCCGGCCGGCGTGTTGAAGGTGAGATGAACCGTCGAGGGCAGCGGATTGGCGCCGGTATAAAACGTCGTTTGGGGGTTTTCGAGCGAGACCGCGATCGACACCGCATCGGGCAGGTCTTGGACGAGCCGAATCTGCGGCTGGCGTGTCCAGACAAATCCCGGTATGTACTGCCCATCGATGGTCGGTGGTACCACTTCGTTGCGCGGCGTGATGCCATGGCCGTTCAGCGTCGCCAGTGACCAAGCTTGACCCGCGAGCAGATGCAAACCCAAATTATCCCAATCGACGCTCCCGTACATGTGGCGAAGCCGCGGCGTGTAGGAGTTGGATTCGTTTGAATTGGCGGTTTGCGCGCCGCCTTGAAAATCTAACTCGCTGTAGAACCCTAAGCGTGTTTGTGGCGCGGGGTTGCCCTGCACGAGCGCCGAGACTCGACTCTGTCGTGCCGTGAAGCGCAGCTCCTGAGTTTGGCCGACTGAATTGTTTTCATAGGGGATTGCGCCGAAGTTGGTCGAAATGTCATTTGCTTGATCGTGCTGTCGATAAATGGATTCGGCGGCCAGAAATCCACCCAATGTAATCGTTGTCCCCTTGTAGTGAATGATCCCGGAGTCGGCAGATGCTGCTTTCGTCTCGACCTGCGCCGCGCGCGGGCTCGCTGCGGCTTCAGCGGCGCTTTTCATCTGCTGCTGTGACGCGGCTTGCTGATCCAATTGGCGCTTGAGTGCGTTCACTTGATCGAGCAGCGACTGGATTTTCGCTGACATTTCCTGGGGCGACTGCACCTCGGTGGATTGCTGTGCCCGCGCGCCAACGGTGATTTGTAGTCCGATCAGAAGGCTGAAGCTGCAGGCAACGCCTCGCGAAATAGTCAGGGTCATAAGCCAGCCTTGATGCGTGCATCATAGTGAGTTGAGATTTCACAACAGGCATTAGCTTAGGAAACACTGAAGCGCGGTCTCTTGCAGAAAACCGTCGCGGCTTGACTCGGATGATTCTAGTTGCATCTCGTCGGAGCGTCGCAGAGGAGAAGCGTCGCCGTTGAACTCGCGCTAGGCGACAGGGTGAAGACCCGAGCGCGCCTGAATCATTCGTACTTTCACTGTGGCAGGCGCAACCTGGGTGATTTCCGCAATTTCACTGATTGAAAAGCCCATTTGATACGCCAGCGCCAACGTGACGCGCTCCTCCAAGGGCAGGCGGCTCAGGCGCCGTTCAAGGCGGTCGATATAGGGACTCTCCGCTGAGAAATCGGCATCGCGTTTGCGAAAGACTTCCGCAAAAGAGCGAGACCCTCTGATGCTATGCAGCCCCGTCGACTGCATTGCCGTTCGATAGACAATGCCGAAAATCCACGCGGCTACCCGCGATTCGCCCTGGAACTCGTTTGCGCACGTCCAAACGGTCATGAAGGCATCGTTGATGATCTCATCCACGGCGCCGGTGTGGGCGACGATTCTGGATAAGAACCGCGCGAGAGGACCGTAATAACTTAGGTACAGCTTTTCGAGTGCTCGCCGGTCGTGCGCGCGAACGCTGGCCATCACGTCCGTGTCATTGGCGTTGGACTGCAGATCCTTTGGGCTTGAGGGTTGTGTGCGATCCATAAGTTGGGTACCCGCGAGTGATGGTGTGGAGGGCAGGCGGCCACTGATCTCGCTGCACGATATTCGATTGCGGTCGTTCTTCAAATCACGTCTATGCGTTATTCGGCGCAATCCGTCGGTGCGGCGCGGCCAGGATTCGCTTATCACGTAAAGGCGTGACTTGCACACGACAAGACAACTCGTAAGATCCGTGAATCTTGAATTTGGGAGCGGGCGTCGACAACAGTTTCGTATCGAGGAGGTCCGATGGACAAGCAATACGTGCCGTGCGAGCACATTGACATGTCTGAGCGAAGGATGGTCGCGTTTCAGGCGAGCGATGAGGAGAGCGGGGATTTACTGCGTGTCGGGCATCACGCCGAAACGAAGGATCAACGTCTGACAAACAAACTGCTGACGGTGGTGTCCGAACTCATTGAGACCATGGCGGAGGCACTGTCCAAGGATCGCGAGGCAACACAGGAGTGCGTGCGCCATGCGAGCGCGACACTGCTGTCTTGCGTTCGCGATGCCGAGGACTCTCTCCACGCCGGATTGGCAAAGGCGAATGAGCGACGGGTATATCGCGGCGGTCTGGCGCCGTGGCAGGTGCGCACGTTAACAACCTATATCGATGCGAATTTGCATGCCTCGCTGTCTTGCGAGGTGCTGGCGCGGTTGACCAAGTTGAGCGTTTCGTATTTCGCACGGGCGTTCAAGTGCACCTTTGGTTATTCGCCGCACGTGTTTCTGCTGCGTCGGCGGATGGAACGCGCACAAGGGCTGATGTTGAAATCGAACGCTCCGCTGGCGCAAATCGCGATTGACTGCGGATTCGCGGATCAGGCCCACCTGTCGCGGCTCTTTCTGCAATTCACCGGTGAGAGCCCGGGGTCGTGGCGCCGCGCGCGCGCAATCGGGGCAGGTTAGGGATTCCTCTCACATTCGCGTTACTTCAAGCCCAATCAATGGGTTGCGCGCGCGCCCGCGCGCTTAAAAAATACTTTTCGGGGGAGGGGGGTCCGACAGCCCTCCTTTTCGCTCTACAGTAGTACGGAATCCATTCTACGAACGAGGGCGCTTGCCGAATGCCGAATAGTCCGATGCTCGCCGGGTGGCAGCAGCGCTGGAATCAGAGCCTTCTGCGCTTCCTGGGGCGGCGCGTGCGCTCGCCGGTGGATATCGAGGATTTGGCCCAGGAGACCTACTTGCGATTGCTGCGCGCCCGAGACTTAGGCGAAGTGCGCAATCCTCAAGCCTATCTGCTGCGCGTGGCGAGTCACGTTTTGGTCGAGTGGCGCGATCAGGCGCCTCGCCCCGAATCTCTGGTGGAAATGGATGACGATCTGCTCATCGACGATTGCGCGCCGGAGTTCGAACTCGAGGCGAGCATTTCACAGGAGCGCCTGAACCGGACGTTGGCCGCCGCATCGCCCACGATGCGCGCCGTACTGCTGCTGCGATTGCGCGATGAGCGCTCCTGCAAAGACATCGCAGAGGAACTCGACATCACCTTAAGACAGGTCAGGCGCCATCTGGCGCGCGGTTACGAACGATTGCGCACGGCGCTGGAGACTTGAAGTGGCGAGCGATATGGAAGCTACAATGTCGATTCTCGAGCAGGCCTCTCATTGGTGGGAGCTGCTCCACAGTGACAGCGCCTCGAATGCCGATCAGCGCGAATTCGGTGAATGGGTGGCTCGATCGCCGGAGCGCGTCGAGGCGTATCTACAAACGGCGCTACTCGCCAAGGCACTCAAGTCGTCCCGGCTGATTTGGCCGAGCACCGCGGCGGAGGTACTGATTCGCGAGGCGAAGGCCTCGCCTGAAACCGTACTGCCATTTTCGACAACACGAGTCTCGGCGTCGGTCGGTCCCGGCGACGATCGGCGTGTTCAGCGCCGCCTTGCGTGGGCGGTTGCCGCGGTGCTGCTCATCGGCGTCGGACTGATTTGGTTCACGCGCGAGACGCCGCAAGAGTTTAGAACAGCGTTGGGCGAACAACGCTCGGTGCTGTTGGCCGATGGCTCGCGGGCGACACTCAATACGGCCTCGAGCATCGAAGTCATGGTGCAAAAGGGCCGCCGAGAAGTGCGTCTCGTGCAAGGGGAAGCTCTGTTCGAAGTGGCGCACGACGCAGCGCGGCCTTTTGTGGTGCGGGCCGGTAGTGCGCTGCTCAAGGATGTCGGCACGCAGTTCAATGTCGATATGCGCCCGAACGGCACGACGGTCACCGTGGTGGACGGCCAAGTGGCCGTCGACTCGGCGGTGACGAGCGAGAGTGCCGCCGCGCAAGCGGGTCACGCAGCTGCGAATACGGCAGAGGCTTTGATTCTGGGGGCCAACGATCGCGTTGTCGTCACGCCGGCAGGCGTCGGCGCCCCACAGCGCGGCATCAACGTCGCGGCATCCGTTGCCTGGACTCAGCGCCAGCTGATGTTCGAGCATCGACCCTTAAGCGAGGTCGCCGAGGAATTCAATCGCTACAACAAGGATCGAATTGACATCGATAGCGCCGAACTCAAGCGTCAAGAGGTGACGGGTGTTTTCGACGCCAAGGATCCGGCATCTTTTGTGGCGTTTCTAGCGAGCGTCCCCGGCGTGGAGATTCGTGAGGGAACGAATGGCACTCACATTGTGTTGCTTCGAAACCCGACGGGCCATCCAGACCAGCGGGGTGTGCCGTAATGAGAGGCACTGAGGTGTCCGAGTTCGCCACGAAACCGATGGTCTATGTGGTGGATGACGACGCGGGCGTCCGCGAGGAATTGGATGAAATGCTGACGTTGGCGGGGATGGGCGTGGTGACCTGCGCCTCGGCCGGCGACTATTTTTGCGCGCCAAAGCCCGATCTGCCCGCGTGCTTGATTCTGGATGTCGCGCTTCCGGACGGCAGCGGCATCGACCTGCAACAGCAGTTGAGCACGGGGGATCACCCACCCATTATTTTTCTCACCGGCGCCAGCGACATACCGACCTGTGTGCGCGCGATCAAGGCAGGCGCCGTCGATTTTTTGACCAAGCCCTGCCGTAAAGCGGACCTATTGGCAGCAATTGAGAGCGCCATTGCACAGGACCGGCAGATGCGCGCCGAGAAATTGGAGCGCATGCGGCTCAAGCACCGCCACTCCTGCTTGACGCCGCGCGAGCGGGAGGTCCTACCGCTCATTGTCGGCGGTCTCCTCAACAAACAAGCCGCCGACGAGCTCGGCATCAGTGAAACCACGCTGCAGATTCACCGCAGCCGCGTCATGCGTAAGATGGAGGCCGAATCTCTAGCTCAGTTGGTCCGGATGGCGGGCAAACTGGCGGTACCCCTGCCGCGCACCAAGTCCCACTAGACGACATGAAAAATCCACCGGCATGGCTGGCCGGCGCATCGGGCAGCGGCGGCGGACTCTGACGAACGCGTCGGCACTTGCCGCGACGATTTATAACAACAGTCAAAGGGGCTCTTGCAGGTGCACCGTCACGTTCTACTGTGTCTTTGCATCGTCGCCCTGGCTTGGATCACGCCTCTGGCGGCGGCTCCGGGCAAGGAGCCCGTCAGGTATCATTTCAAGATTGAGAGCCAACCGTTGGGGATCGCCCTGCAGCAGTTTGCCGAGCAAGGCAAGATACAGATCATCTTTTTCTCCCAGGTGACGGAGGGACTTCAAGCGCCTGCTTTGGACGGCTCTTACACCCTTTCCGGCGCCTTGAAACTGCTCCTCTCCGGCTCACATCTGACTTTTCGCGTGATCAATCCGAAAACCATTGAGATATGCGAGGATCGAACGCTAACCGAGGGCGGCGGCGCATGGTGAGAGTCAAGGCACCTGCAACCATATTGTCGAGTTTTTTCATCGCCGCCGGGTGCGTGCCCGGATTGATCGGCGCGGCCCCGAGTACCGAACCTACAACATACGCGATCAAAATCGACAGTCAGCCGCTCGGTACTGCTTTGCAAGCGTTGGCCAAGCAGAGCGGGGTGCAGATCATCTTTTTTTCCCAGCTCACTGAAGGCCTTCGGGCGCCAACCCTCGAGGGTCAATTCACGCTCAGCGCGGCTCTGGATCTCCTGCTCGCGCATTCTCGCTTGACTTTCCGAGTCATCAATCCCAAGACCATCGAAATACGCACACTCGGCGCCGACAGTTCTCAGAGTCAACAGGATGCGCCGGCGGCCAAAGGCGGAAAGGCAAAGGCTCGCGCCGAGCCCCGTCAGGGCCAGGGCGAAAAAGTGGCTGCCCAAAATTCTGCTGCTTTGGACGAAATCGTGGTGAACAGCACCGCCGAGGGATTGGTCGCCACGCGCGTCGAGACGCCGTTGCGTGAGATTCCGCAGACCGTTTCGCTCGTATCCCAGGAACAAATGCGCCAGCAAAATGACACGGATCTTGCGGATGTGCTCAAGAATGCCGTGGGCATCACGGTCCTCCAGAACACCTCGCTGAGCAGTACCTTCGTCTCGCGGGGATTTACGATTACTACATACCACGTCGACGGTGGCGCCGCCTTGAACTCCTTCGGCAATACGCCCATCTATGGAACCCCCGATCTAGGCGAATACGACCACGTCGAAGTGTTGCGCGGTTCTGACGCCCTGTTTGGCGGCCTGGGCAATCCGGGCGGCAGCCTGAACCTTGTTCGCAAGCGTCCGCTGGCCAGCGACGAAGCGACGTTCAATGCCTCGGAAGGATCCTGGAACAACACCCGTGCCGAAGCGGATGTCACCGGGCCGCTTGGCTTCGACGGGGCCTTGCGCGCGCGGCTCGACGTCGTCTTCGGCGACCGGGATTACTTCTTCAAACCCGCAAGCCTCGAGCGAAAAAAGGTCTTTGGCGTGCTCGAATACGATCTGACAGCTCGAACATTGGTAACCGTGGGCGGTAGCTACCAATGGGATAATGCGTTGCCCTTAGTCAATGGTTGGCCCTTCTACGCCGATGGCGGCGATGCGCATTTGCCGCGCAGCTTGGCGCTCGCTTTTAATTGGTCGCGTTACGACACACAGACTCGCGAGTACTATGCGCAACTGCAGCAGGCATTTGGCGGCGAGTGGAAGTTGAAGTTGAACGCCACGTCGTTGGACACGGCGGCCAGCTATGGCTACGGGGAATTTGGTTCTCCCATCGATCCGATTACCAAGGCACTGCCGGTGCTTCCCGCCGCCTTGTTCAGTCCCTTCCCCAACACCCAGGATCAATTCGTGTTCGACGGCACCCTGACGGGTAGTTTTGAAGTGTTCGGCCGCCGCCTCGATGTGGCCGTCGGCGGCGACTACACTCATTTTAAAGGGGATGTGACCCTTCAACCGATTTTCTCGTTTGGGACCGCGGTCAACAATGTGTTTGCCTACAATCCCGCGGCGTACGCAAGCGCGCCGGTACCGAATCCCGCCTATCTTCAATCGCTGGCCACGACTAATCAGAGCGGAGAATTTGCCTCCGCAAGACTGTACTTGAGCGGCGCTCTGTCTGTGGTGGGCGGTGCGCGCCTGAGCTCGAATCGACTGTCAAACACCATATCCTCGGGTGTCGGCGGCGTGACCTCGCCTGGCGGCCTCGACGAAGAGACGAAGGATCACAATAAAGTAACGCCCTTTGTCGGCGCGACTTACGATTTGAACCCACATTACTCCTTGTACGCGAGCTACGCCGACATCTACCAAACCAATAACGGCCAGAGCGAAGTCGGTGGCGCCTTTGTGCCGCCGGCCGACGGTATCGACCGAGAAGTGGGGATCAAGGCTTCGTGGCGCAATGGCGCGCTCAACGGATTGGTCGTGCTCTATGACGTTGAGCAGCGCGGACTTGCCGTACGCGATCCCAGCACATCGTTTATCGATCAACAAGGGCTTTCAACATGCTGCTTTTTTCCGAGTGGCACCAACAAGAGCAGCGGTGTCGATGCGGAACTCAATGGCGAATTGGCGCCGGGGTGGCTGATCGGCACCGGCTATACGTTTGACGTCAATCACGCTCTCGATGGCGGCGAATTATCCAGCGCAACACCACGGCACCTCTTCAAACTTTGGACCAGCTGGCAACTGCCCGGGGAATGGCAACGTTGGACAATCGGCGGCAGCGTTCAAGCCCAGAGCAGCAACTTTGAAGCCGGTTTTCTTTGCACTCATTTGGACTCATTCGGCAATTGCTTGGTATCTCAGCAATACTTTAGGGAGGTGCAAGGCTCCTACGCGGTGATCGACCTCCGCGCCGGCTATCAAATCGATCCTCACTGGCGCGCGGCGTTGAGCGTCAACAATGTTTTTGACCGCATCTATTATCAAACCATCGGCGTTCCGGCGGGCGATAATTGGTACGGAGAACCGCGCGGATTCGTGCTGCGCATCGATGGCCGGTACTGACGGTCCGAACGCGCCCGCGTTACCGGGAAACATCACGCCCGCCCCATGGCCCGCGGCCCCGCAGTGGTCCAATGTTTGCGTGTAGCGCAAACACGTTATTGGCGAACGATTTGCCAATCCGTACGATGGTGACGGGAAATTGGCATGGTGAATATCACCCGAGGGCCATCCAGGATCTCTCATATTCGCTGTCCCCGATATCGCGCGTTCGCGAGGAGGTACCTATGCTTGGTCGTCAATTGATTCGTGGGCTGTTAGCGGCGATCGCGGTCGCTTCAGCCATACCTGGTCCGGTTGAGGCGCGCGATATCCCGGTCGCCAAAAATGTCGTGCTCGTGCATGGTTTATATGCCGACGGATCGTCATGGATCGATGTCATTCCCTATTTGCAGCGCGCGGGATTGAATGTAACCGCGGTCCAGAATCCATTGACGTCCTTGGCGGATGATGTTGCCGCGACTCGCCGGGCTCTGGCGTCCCAGGATGGGCCGACGGTGTTGGTCGGTCACTCCTTTGCGGGAACGATTATCAGTGAAGCCGGCAATGATCCCAAAGTTTCCGCTTTGGTCTATGTGGCGGCGCGCGCGCCGGATGCGGGCGAGGACTTTGGTGCGCTGGCAGCGACATACCCAAAGCCGCCCGCGAGCGCCGGCGTGGTGAGGAAGGATGGCTTTTTTTGGCTAAATGAGGAGGCGTTTCTCAGAGATTT